>VFQN01002713.1_pt1 | contig 26639 bp, 20 predicted proteins | sample 3512371 | NCBI WGS metagenome assembly VFQN01 (sample SAMN10412370, study PRJNA504923) | tailings metagenome | isolation source: Replicate 2 from Balatoc abandoned mine | place: Philippines: Itogon, Benguet | collected 2017-08-28
CACTATCCTCTTCCTCCTTCATAATTTTCTCTTTCAAGATAAATTCAGTATTTATTGATCGCGTGATAACGCGCTAAATAGAGTGTAGTTCTTGTCGCGGAGGAAGTTATATTTTTGACTGTCAAGGATCTTCAAAATCTATTCGAGATTTATACATAAATAATTAGCTTGTTGATCGTCAGAGTGATTTTTTGTGTAGTATAAGTGAAAAATGATTGACTTGATTGTAAGCGTCGTGAAAGGAATTGCAGCCCTGGTGCTGGGACTTGTAGTATATGTCGTAATTGTTGAAATTAAACTGTTCGTATTCCCACGTAAAGATAATATCCCACAAAAGTATCCATTTGAAGGAATTATTATGATTGCAACAAACCTCCATCGACAATTAGAGATTATTGGATTATGGCAAGATCGTGCTATTGAAGTAAATAAAAAGAAAAGTATGGTATTAGACTCTGCCTTATTACCATGTCTTGTTGTCACGAATAATCTTGAAAATGTTACCTATATATTAAAAGATAATTGGAAAAATTTTGGTAAAAGTGGTAGTGTATTTAAACCCCGTTTACAAGGTTTATTAGGTGATGGTATCTTTAATGCCGACGGACAACAATGGTATGCTCATAGAAAAACTTCAGCCCATTTATTTAAAATGAGTAAATTTAAAGGATCAATATTAGAAATTTTTAATGATGATTTAGATCAAGTCATTGATGTCATTAATACATCTATTAAACAATATGATCATATTATTGATATTCATGATCTATTACATCGCTATACATTAGAATCAATTAGTCGTATCGCATTTGGGATATCATTAAATTGTATTAAAAATCAACACATTACCTTTGCTAAAGATTTTGATTATTGTACAATGAGTATTAATGATTCTTTTTTAAATCCATTATGGTTATTTGAAAGATATTTTACACCAAAAGGATGGAAATATTTTTATGCATTATATCGTATTAATTCATATGCTAATAAAATTATACAAGATCGTCGTCGTGAAGTGAAAGAAAATCCTAATATAGCAGATGAAAAGAATGATTTATTAACATTATATTTAGATAATCGTTCATTTAAAGATTTACTTGTTGCTAACGATGAAATTAATCAAGAACATTTAGATACTTTTATGGAACCATCAGATAAGAATTTACGTGATGTTATCTTAAATATGGTGATTGCTGGTCGTGACACTACTGCACAAGCATTATCATGGTGTTTTTATCGAATGTGTATTCATCCTGAAACCCAAAAGAAACTACGAGAAGAAGCACTACACGTACTGACTTCAACTGGTGAATTAAAGAAATTACGAAATAACCATGCTAAAGGTGCAATTGCTTTTGAAACAACTCAGCAAATGAAATATATCGAAGCCTTTGTTATGGAAGTGTTAAGATTTCATCCCTCGGTTCCTAAAGAAGCGAAAGAAGTTCACGCTGATGATACTCTTCCGGATGGTACGGCAGTTCACAAAGGTGATATAGTGGCCTTTATTCCATGGCTTATGGGTCGAGATACCGAGCTTTGGGGGCCAGATGCTTTGGACTTCCGTCCTGAAAGATTCCTTGAACAACCAAAACCATCCCCTTTCAAGTTTATTGCTTTTCAGGTTAGACTTTTTAGAACAATTGTAATGGCTATTTTTATCTTCTGATTGCTAGGCTGGACCAAGAACTTGCCTCGGTCAAAATTTTGCTATGTTGGAAATGAAGGTGGTGCTATCACGATTACTGGTTTTCTATCAGTTTTCACTCGCTCAAGATCCAGCCTCTGTGACGTATGATATCTCATTGACTTTACCAATTAAAGGTATACGATTTGAATTTCGTTTTTGTTGTTTTATTATCTTATCGGTTTATCTTATAGGGGGATTAAAAGTCTCTGTGAAACCATTACAACTATTATAATGACAAGCTGAATCATTTAGATTCTTTCTATTGCCTTGCAATGCTTCACTTGATTCTTGAGATTTTATTCATTTTATTCCATTGGATGTACTTGTAATTGTCATTACAGTACTAAGTTTTCTCTTCGCTCATGTAAAATTTGTATCATGCCATTCTACCACTGTAATGTAAAATTGGAAGAATAGAAAGAATAAAAAAAAACCGTCACAACTTTATAATAGCTTAGAATCGAAGAGAAATGGGACCAAAGAAGAAGGAAGGGAAAGCAGCAGCTGGAGAAGTAAAGGAAGGTGAAGATCCTGTTCAATTTCTTCAAAATTATCAGAAATATTGCAAGTAAGCATCCCACTTTTTAAATGTGAGAAGTTGGATTTCAAAATCTTCTTAGAACAATTGGAATTCCGATTAACCCTATCCTTACAAGAACTTTAAATGATGAAGAAAAGTATCCAATTGAGCAGCTTCTTGTTGATGATGAGGCAGGACCTCTAGGACCAGGTGGTACGAGAGCATTGATGACTGCTCTAATGGGTACCGGTCCAGGCATGAAAGGTGGTCCTTACAAACTGATTAAATCTGTTCGGCTATGGCGAGCCAATTGTGGTGATGATGGAGTAGCTGCAATTGTAAGTGATTCGATGTCCGTTAAACATTTTTCGCAGCTTATGTGGTGTCAATCTTTAGGCTGAAGTTCTTCGTCTTGGTGGAGCAGATGTGGCTATAAATTTTCTTGAGCTTTTAGATAATAATATTGGTCCTAAAGGTGCGACTGCCTTAGGTGCTGCACTCTCTTATGGTCATAATGTGAGTTTACTGACGTTGAAGTTGGATTACAATCAATCACTTGGGAGTGAAGGTAAACAATTCCCCAAGCAGTCTCAATCGTAAATCTTTAAAAATATTATTTATTGTAGGATTATCAACATTAGCACGTGGTCTACGTACTAACATCTCATTAAGACAGCTTCATCTTCAGTTTTGTAATCTTACAAGTGAAGCGGGTGAACACTTATCAGATATTCTTGCCAATAGCAGAACCGCTTTACAAGTATTGAATGTCTCTGGAAATCGACTTGGTGGAAGAGGTTTAAAAACGATGTGTAAAGGTTTAAATGTTAATACCAAGTGTGAAGTGTTATTGTTGGCTGATAATATGATTGATCAAACCGAAGAAGATATTGAAGGATTAACTGCATTTAAAGATTGTTTAAATAATCCAAATGTTAATTTAAATACTATTGATTTAATGTACAATCGAATAGGTAGGTTGAATATTTTATGTGATAATCTGGATTCTTTTATTAAGTGTTTATTTTTTGATTAGGTGAGATTGGAGCGAATATCCTATGCGAAGCAATTAATGCAGAAAATACCAAAGTTAAAGAATTTTTGGTTGATTTAACTTTACCAATGCCTTTATTTGAACAATTATTTCGACGTGCTGGTGCGAAGAAAGGCAAAAAAGGAAAGAAAGGAAAGAAGAAATAAATTTGATGACGAATAAACTCTTTTTCTTTGTTTTCTAAGGAAAGTTACTGTGTAAAGATTGAAAATAAACGTCTGTTCTAAATGGTTTTGCATTCATTTTCAAACACAACATCAGCAAAAAAACGGAGAAATGTCGGAAATATTCGTCGCCTGTACGTTACACGAAACAACTCTGGGTGGGAATATTGAAGCTGGTTTTCGGAATTTCCCTTTGTTGTTTACTCTGGTCTCAAACTTACCAACGGTAGGAACAACAATTCTTTTCATTTCGAAACTTTACTTTTCGAAAGCTGGGCAAATAGTCCCTCCATTTCAGCCCTCTCCTCGGCAGAGAAAGCTCCTGTTTGAAGTAATTCCACATGCTGCAAGATCATCAAAAGTTATAAAAGAAAAAGGGTTGATACGCTGAACTAACCTGTCTCGCCATTAAGGTAGAAACATCAGAAGGGGTAAGTAAGAGAAATTTCTCCATCGTAACCGCTGGATCCTCTGATTCGTGGTGTGTAGAAAGCTTTCTGTGAATAGTGCGCAAATAGGTCAAATGCTCTTCTATGAACGACAACTTCAACTCCCCACTCCTATCGTGTCGTTCACCAAAGACAATATTAGAGCCAAACTTCAGATCATCTTCTTCTGTATCACCCAACTGACTGACCTCTGAAAGCAACAAACTCACAATTTCTTGATATTTCTGTTGAAACCCTTGATGTGCACTGGAATTAGCTTGATGAGAGCCAACATACTTATCTATAGGCAAATGATTCTTTTCAAAAAATTCCTTCGTTAAAAAGTGGACCGGAGGAAAGTCTCCAACCTCCTTAACTTCCTTGGGTAAGGGATCTTCATCGAAAGAAAGAGTACTGTTACCATCACTTCTTTCACCAGCATCTTCCTCTGAGGATTCGTATTGAAAAACTATTGTACTCTTCCCAGGATTGATTGGAGAGCTGTTTGGTGGGGAAGAACGTTGAACCAGTTCAGACGGTTTACTTATTTTGAACTCATCAGTTGCTGTAGTTGTTATCGGCGGTTGTGAGGAACGAATAGGCGTTCGAAGCGCTTGATTCATAGAATTATCATCATCGTCATCAAATAAGCTTCCAACCATCGTTAAGAGCTCTCTTCGCTCTTGTTCTCGATAATTAACCCCTTGTCTCATTCTGATTTTAAAATATAAAATATTGTGCTTTTCCTTGTTGAAAATGTGCAAGAGCACAAATTACACAATTATCCAAGACTGATAATACTCAACATGGCAACCCACTCTAAACATGATACTTCAAGCGGTAAGCGAGCTTCAGCCTAGACACCATATCTTAATATTATTATAGATCAATCGAACCAATCAAACTCTCTTACTAACAGCACAACACCTCAAATACCTTCAGATCTTCCAAATCTAAGAGATGCTTGTAACTTAAAGGATGTGAACAAGATTATGATAATTATCAAGCAGCGTTCTGATCTAATCAATGAGGTAAGCTAATACAATACAATTCGAAATATTCCTCCCTTCGGAGATTAACTCCCTTCGTATGAAGGCAATCGATAATTTAGGAGATACTGTTTTGATGAAGGCGTGTAAGGAGAGTTGGGATGATATCGTGAAATATCTGATCTCCAACCGTTCTAACACCATTAATATCAACCAACAAGATAAAGTAAGAAAGTATTATCATCGTAGATTTTATGAGTTATGTTGTTTGCCAGTTCTTGTATTCCGCTTTATATTATGCAGTATATTATGGGAAAGTAAATTGTGTGAGATTATTATTATCTCATCCAATGATAGATCTTAATGTTCAATATAATGTAAGTGTATCTAGGGTTAGTATGTTCTGTTAATATTGAGCGTTATTGTATTGTGTTGTTATGTTATAGGAGTTTAGTAAGACAGTGTTATGGTATTGTTCTGATAGAGATTGCTACGACTTACTATTACCTCATTACCCTACGATGAAACACTATGAGAAGAGAATGGTAAGGAGCGAAAGTCGATAAATTGACAATGTAACTGATATGATTCTCTGATATAGGCACTGTTGTATAGTAAGTATTATCATAATAGAATAAGAGATGTGAAAGAAGTAATGGAGGCGTTGCAGGAGTTCTCTAATGATGTCTTGTATGAGGTAAGAGATGTCATAGGATATACCGTATGATATGGGTGTTGATCCGGTTGTTATGATATATTAGATGCAGGATGACATGGGCATGTTATTGTGGCTGGCTTCTGAAAGAGGAGACGAAGAGATGATAGAAGATCTCATATCCTCGTATAGTGATGTTATCAACATAAATATCCAAGATAAGGTCAGCAAATAATATTCAATTGTATTATGGTTTACTTGTTATCTTATAGCATGGTGGATATACTGCCTTATATTTTACGGTGTATGATTTTAAAGTGAATTGTTTAAGAATATTATTATCTCACCCAACAATTGATGTCAATATTCGAGATAATGTAAGTTTCACTATCTAGTCTCTTTTGCAGTTTGTGTTAATATTTGAGCGCAATGTTCTTTCATAGTGGTTTAATAAGACAGTGTTATGGTATTGTCCTAATAGGGATTGCTATGACTTGCTATTACCTCATTACCCTACAATGGAAGACCACGAGAAGAGAATGGTAAGGGATGAAAGTCGCTAATATGTAATAGCACTGAGTCTGATATGGCTCTAATTAATGTGGTTTAGGCATGGCTGTATTGTATGTATAATCGTAAGATAGGAGGTGTAAAAGAAGTAAAGGAGGCACTGCGAGAGTTCTCTCATGATGGCTTGTATGAGGTAAGAGATGTCATAAGAGATAGTTTGATCCGGTTGTTATGATATATTAGATGCAGGATGACATGGGTATGTTATTGTGGTTGGCTACGGATAGAGATGATCATGAGATGATAGAATATCTCATATCCTCGTATAGTGATGTTATCAACGTAAATATCCAAGATAAGGTCAGCGAATAAACCCTATTATACTACATATGATGAATTTGTATGATAGTATGATGGTCACACGGCTGTGCATCGAGCTGTCTTATCTAATCGCGTGGATTGTCTTAATATTCTTTTGAATCATCCTAATATCGAAGTAACAATCAGAGATAAGGTATCCGTCTTCTATTTATTCATCGAAAAGTGAGAGAGTTCATGTAATGTCTGATATAGAAAGGAAAGACCGCCTACGATATAGGTAAGCGAAATCCCTCAACTAAAACGAAGATGAAGGTAAGCATGTCAACCATTTCCCTTAATAACTCATCACCCATGTGTTATTATCGAAGATGCTTCCTCCATCTCATATTAATTATGTGATTATAGGTGATGTCTCTGTTACCACATCAGAAGCTGGTACGGTGGAATCGCAGTAAGATCATGTTAGTGGGTCAAGGAAGGGCCGGCAAGACTGCTCTAGCGAATAATCTAGCAGGGAGATGGATGGGAGAGACGGCATCGACTATAGGAGCGGAGCAGATGGATATGATGTTATTTTATGGAGGGGTGAAGGGAGGGAGGTTAGAAGAGTATGAGAGACCAAAGCAAGAGTTAGAAGCATTGTTAGCTGAGCTGTCCTACTATGATGACTATCAAGATTCCAATGAGACTTCTCCGAAATTAAATCACATTCAATTATCATCCAGCTCAAAGGACGTTTTTGTCGATAAGTCATTAAATATAAATCCTGGCTTTCCTCTAATTGATCAAATCACTCCGCGCAAGAAAGAGAAAAAGGAAAAGGACGACACTGCTATTACCTCCCCTATCAAGCTCCATGACATCAAACTAGATGAGGTTGATCTGCATTATCGAAAGTTGCAAGAAGTCGACACCGCCTCCAGTTATAAGCTGCTGCTAGTGGACTTCGGAGGTCAATCAATATTTAATGTACTGCATGGGTTCTTCATGACTAGGTATGGAGTGTATTTGGTGGTTTTTGATATGGAGTTGTTTCTATCAGTAGATGCAGCAGAGCGAGAGAGTTGTCGGAAAGAGTTAAAATTCTGGCTGAACTCGATCACGATGCATACCTCTGACAGCACCGCAGGCGCAAACAAGACAGCTTCGGTGGCGATAGTGGGAACTAGAGGAGATAAGGTGAGGAAAGAAGAGGATCATGAGATGATCTCATCAGAGTTAGAGAATCTATTTGGTGACATGATGGTGTGGAAGTCCTTGATGTGGTATGAGAGAAGAGGTGGGAAAGATAAAAAGCTTTCCTTCTTTCCCAACAATAATGCGCTGACTAAGGACAACGCAGTAAGCGAGGAGCTCCTGAGGAGCATCGAGCAGAGTTTGGGAGCAGCTGACTATATGAAGAGAGAGATTCCCATGTTGTGGATCAAGATTTTGGATGAGATGAAGGGATTACATTGTAGCTATCTGTCTTATGAGGAGGTGTTAAAGATGGTCGAAGCAAAATATAAAAATGTCAGGGGGAAAGGATTACTAATGAAAGAAGGAGATTCAGAGGAACCAACGCGGATCGAGATAGAGGTGAGAGAGATCCTGAGGTTTTTGAATAATATGGGTATGTTGATGTGGATAGAAGAGAAAGGTTTGGAGGATGTCATCATCTTAGATCCTATCAATTATTTGGTGAAGCCAGCCACCACCATTCTCTGCAAACATGTTGCAACCAAAGACGATCCTTACAGGACGAGACACGTGATAGCAGAGATTCATGAAGAAAGTAAGAAAGAGCATGGTGAGGATTGGACGAGGATGTTGGAATATGGTGTAGCAAGTGAGGTATTAGTGAAAGATCTACTGAAGAGATTTTATGATTATCAAGACAAATCAAGAAAGCCTTCCAATAATCCAAATGAAAGAGATGAAATGAGGGATAAGGTAATGTTGTTAATGATGAAGTATGGGTTAATGGTTCCGTCTTCAGCGATGTATTTCATTCCCTCTCTATTACCACCTGATCCTTCTAAGATATTAGTTGATAAGCATTCTGCGATTTCACAACATGTTCTATTTCGACTCTTTAGGCGAAAAACAATTATATCTTCACCTCTGTCACAGGCTTTGAATTTTTCGTTGTTCTTCCATCTGTCTGGGTCTAAGCTCTTTGCTCATGATGTCATGAGTTGTATGGAGTTGCGGCGAAAAGGTTTTCTCCCTTCAGGATTGTTTGAAAGGCTTGTTGGACCCTTTACTCAAAGTCTGATTGACCAAGTCGATGGTGGAGATGCTTCAAGTGAGAGTGTTGATAAACTCTTTCGAGACAATAAGCTGATTATCGGCTTCCAAGATAAGATCCGACTCGTCCATAAGCATCATGTAGTTCGTCTGTTGAACAGGTTTGAGGAGAATAGGATCGAAGTGGAGATGGAGTTGCATGATGAAGAGGATATGAGAGAAGAGGAGAAGCAAGAAGAAAGGGAAATGATGTCAAGAATCTATGAGGATGTGATAAAGATCATTGAACGAGTATTGAGGGAATGTTATTCGTCATTGCAAGTGATCACAATGATTCCGCTGCCAGATAATCGTCAGCGGTCATCAACGATAGGAGCAGATGTTGCTTCAGTGAGAAACATGCGAGAAGCAGAAGTGGAAGTGAAAGCAGCAGGAGAAGGGGAAGGGTTCATTGCTTTGCCGCGAGTGAGAGCGTTGATTGGTGTCGCAGATCGTTCAGCAGCGGAAAGAGAAACTCATGACCTGATGTCAGAAGATGGTAATTGTGGGATCTCACTGAAGGCAAAGGCGATGAAGAAAGATATCTATTGGTCAGTGTGGAAGGAGAAAGTGAAGATCCCTACCTTACCCGCTAACTCCTCTTCTTGTTCATCCGCACCTGCTCTGACAGGAAGGAAGAAGACTCATGTGTTTCTGAGTCATGATTGGGGGATCGATGGCAATAATCATCGTCGAGTGAGGCAGGTGAGTGAGGCGTTGAAAAGCAGAGGATTAATCACCTGGATCGATGAAGAGAGGCTCGTCAATGAGATCGATGAGAAGATTATTGATGGCATAGATCACGCTGAGTGTATGTTGATCTTTGTTACAGAAAACTATGTGACGAAGGTGAATGGTGGGAATTACAAAGATTATTGTAAGAGGGAGTTTGAATATGGGTTTGAAGTGTTTGGTCGGGAAAAGATGATTGTGGTAGTATTTGACGAACTGATGAAGGATAGGAAGATGTGGAGAGGATTGATATCATTTAATCTAGGATCAACCATTTATCATAATCTTAGTCAGATCTTCAAAGAATCATTATGTCTGTCAGAGAAGGATATAAATGCTTTAATTGACGAATTATATGGTAGAATCGTCGATACTATTACCAACCCAGGACATTAGAGAATGATTAATACTGTGATTTAGTACTTGCTGATGGACGAATTGCATAGATTGATTGCCCGCTTCTTATGTACGACGAGCGTGGAAGCGCTTGAGGAATTTCGACCATTTTTTTCGAGAGGATACCCAAAAAGTATGGAGACCAAGTGACTTGTAAAATTATGAGAATGTGATTGGATTGTAAAGAGTAAAATAAAAATAACGAATGATGACTCAAATTCAAATTTGAATTTGGGCAGAAGGGCAAGTTGGGCAGAATTTTTAATAAGAGTTGATGAGTTGATTTTGGCTTTATCTCTTATCTCTTTTGGAATATGGAGCGATTCGAGGCATTATTGCAGAAGTTTGCTTCACCAAAGGTTGAAATTCGTGGAAAAGCTATTAAGAGTGTGCTCCTGAAAGTTGAAACTGGCTTAATAGATCAAGCAATTCTTAAACAAGTCACTGTAGTGGATCAGATTCTAAATGCCGTGGCTCTTTTCTTGAAAGTAGTTACAACCCTTCAATCAAATCAACAAGATGATTTTACTTGTGGAAAAGGATCTGATTACAAAGCAGTTTGTGACGTATTAGTGATTTTAGAATTTCTTGTTCATGCAGAGACTATTCCTTCGAAAAAGGGCAAAAGCTGTGCCAAAATCATTGAGCAACTGTATCATCTCACAACTCTATCTTATGTCCCAGAGGCATTAATTACTAACATGAAGAAAGTACGTATCTCACTCATTCCAATGAATCTCAATTGGCTTACTTGTTTCGTAGATCATCGATTTGATCAACGCCGTTAAGGTTGACTCTGATGAGATTGATCCTAATCTGACCGCTTCTTCCCCTCAGTCTAAGCCACCTGTTGATTTAAATACGTCTAATGCACCAGTCTTAATTAGACGGGGAGGAAGTAGTGGGAGCGGGGCTGGGGCCATCTTTCTCTCTCGACTCGCGACAGTCGGTTTCAAGTTTCCTTTTATTCGCTTGAATGAAATGGATGAAAAGTTTTTGTTTGACCTTGAAGTAAGATTCGAACCTTTTTGTTTGAATGAAATTGATTTCCTATTCTTAAAAGGTGAAAATTCGATTACGTCAAGAGAAGGTGTTAAAGCTTGTGCTGGATGCTGTAATTGATTATCCAGCTCCAGTCTTTCTCCAACGACCATCATTGCTTCAAGCAATATTTGATGTGCTTAGTGTGCCTTTCTCTGAGTTAGATTATGGTAAGTTTTCAAGCTTGATCAAATACAATTCCGTGTTCTTATCCTCCTTTTCTGTAGAAGCGGATCCATACGGCTACCATCCAATATTTGTCCTTGAAATTATTGATAAATTATTAGAGAAATCTGAGTCAACTTATAGATTATATCTTGATGGATCTTTTTGTAGTCCTGTGTCCATTCAATCGAATGCCAAAACTGAAGAGGTAAAAGATCAATAAATCTGAATTTCTTTTTTTAATTGTTTTCGCATATTTTTACAGAATGATATAGCTGCAATTCGATATCCTGTAGCCGCTAATAGCCCTGCTATGCAGGAAGTTGCTGATGCCTCTGTTATTCCTTTGCCATCTTACACTGGATTTGTGTTTGCCTGTTCTGCCGCCTCCCTCGCCCTCTGTCAAACTCATCATCTCTTTCTCCAGAAGGCTATTTACCCGATATTTAGTCGTTCAATTAACATACTAATCGGGTTATTTCATCTCGTGAAGCACGATCTCAATGAACGCAATATATTTATTTCGAGAATTCAGCATTTATTACATCGGTTTGAAGCTGTAATAGCATCGTTATTAGCAAAGACTGATGATTTATTTGAATTTTCGAGTTTATGGGTCTTGTTAAATGAGAATATCGAAAGTTTGACATACGCAACTTTACCTGAGAGAGCAGTTGGTCTGTCTGCGCTCCAGCTATTACTTCAATTGCAGAGCCATATACCGATCGATTTGTATCAAGTCTCTAAAAATACTGAATTGTCAAATTGCAAATTGGAATTACCTCAAGGATTGCAAACTCTTTTCCGTGATCTTCTTCTCAGTATCGATTCTTGGAAATGTTTCCTCTTTCCTGAATTAGAACTGACCCTTATTAAAGGAATGAATCCAGAAATTCTGACACAAGTGGAGACGATTCGGAAGGGAGGCCGTGCCTGTTATCTTTTCTCGACACAAAAGGTGACGAATAGCAACGTCCACCTTCTACAGACTGTGATGGATCTTTCAAAACCGGTTTATGTTGTTACTGCTGTAGTCGAACGAGCAGAGTGCTGTGTTCATTTATTTGAAGCTAACCTTGGCAAAATGTACGAATCTGACAAAAAGCGAAAGCAAGAAATTTTAGATCTTTGTCGGTTACCAGAATGTCTTCCCTTGCTCCTTCAATATTCTTTGCTTTCAGAAGATTGTGATGATGCTCTTCAGTTGCGTGTTATCTCACTGATTCTTCGTTTGATGATTCTTCCAAATTCCACGAAGTTGCGAAATCGTATGATCCAAGCGTTGTCTGATTCGCTACGCCAACAGAAATATACTACTTCAGATTCGAAAGACAGTCGAAAGAACGCCGAATCGTGGCTAGAAGGCAAACTTCTTCAAGACATTGCTGCTTTACCTCGTGAATTATTGGAATCTCAAGAAATAGTGCTTTTGCAAGAATTAACACGCCCTGAAATATTCCTCGCATTAGCATGGAATTTTCTTCAAATTTCTGCTGTTACTGATGCTGGTTCAAGCGACGAGGATGAAGCGCATCATTCTGCTCATATCATATTGGAGTTATTGACTGAATTGATTTCTTCACTTAGAAATACAATTCTCGATTCATCCTCCTCCAGTGCCTTCTTTGTCGACTCATCGTGGAATGAAACTCTGAGATGGCTATTTGGGATGAGTCATTGTAAATTCTACCTTTCTCTCCCAGAGAAATTCGATGGGTATCGAGAGACTATCGGTTATTTTTTGGCAAAGCTGGAGGTAAGACCACCGTCGTTTTCGCTTCATCATTTTTTATTTCTGCCTAAAGGATGCTTGCTTTGATCGGGATAAGAGCAGTTACTCCCATATTATTCTACTTTCGATGTTTCATTTAAACAGCCCGATTCGAGTTACTGGCATCCTTGAAGCCCGAAAGTATCTCATTTCTTCGGCGGTTCAATCTCACAGCAACACCGCAGATTTCGCGGAAAGAATAAAATCAGCTGATCCTTTCTATGGATCTTTCTTGCAAGTACAGCCATTTAATTTTGGGTCAAATGCAGACGTTCCTGCGTTGGATTCAATTTCCAAAGCCAAATCTGCGAACAGTAAATCTCAAAAATTCAAAAAGAATAAAGTTGCTGCGACCGTCAAGTCTGAAGTTTTTACTCACGATGATGTGGATAAATTAAGAAGAATTTTCCTTTCCGAAGATTTCCCCGAATTGACTCGAAGTTCTGCCCTAAAGCAAGCGCTGGATATGCTTGCGCATGATCCTTTATTATTGAAAACATGTTCTAAAAACTGGGTAATTAGCACTTTACAACAAATTATGTTAATGGCACAAAGGATTTTATTTGTTCGTCAGTCGAATCAAAATCAGAGTCCTGATCCCTGCCAATTTAGTTTTGTTAATATTGAAAGTCTGTCTTCCGCACGAATGGAGATTCTCATCATGCTTATTGCGATGGTTCAGCTACTATTTAATGCTTTTCCTAGCGAAATTTTGCACATTGCCGATTTTGCTGATATTCAGGATGAGGTGGGTGAAAGTCAAGAAAAGATCTTTTTTGGTTTGTTCGTTGCCTTGTTCACTGAGCATATGGATATCATACAATCATGCGACCTTGAGAAGCCTCTGACAGGATTAAAGAGTCGTGTGACTCAAAAGAAAGCTATGGAATCTTCCGAGGAATTAAAACTCCAATTTAAGAAAATCGCCTTTTTGACCACTCAATTACTTTGGAACTTCATTTGTCACGAGCAATATTGGGATTTAAGTCGAAGTAATTCCGTGTTTCCTTTACTATTTAGAAGAAAAGATGTTGAAGCATTTAATTCCTTTCATGTGGTGGATTTCCTTCCAACTTTTGTGTGCCGCCTTTTCCCAACTGAAAAACTTGACCTTCCTCTCGATCAAGACCTATTGAACGTTTTCGGAATCGCCCAATCAGACCAAAATAAATGGCAAAAACATTCATTGACTTACCAATTTGTAGAAGAATTAAACATCGCTGTCAACGATCTTGAATCGTGTTTGCTGGATGTCACATCACCTAATATTGAGAAGTAAGCTCTTCATCTATTATTTCATCTATATTTGTCTTTAAAATCTTTGAATAGCGTACAAAGCGTTGTGGTGACCACTTTATTTGAGCTCTTAGTTCATGCTGGCAACCATAATGAACTCAACGGTGCCATTAATGTGGCTCATTTGTTTGGCCAATTCTTGCCTCATTTAGATCTGGAGCATGCTTTCCTTCGACTGAAGATTTCAGTCTTTACCGCAGTTTCGACTATGATTACAGTGAGTGCTTACGAATTGCTAAGTTTTTCTCACTTATTTATGTAACTGTACTATAGAATGCGCCGCGCACTAAACAAGACAGATTTTCGCTCTTCCTTCTTCTACAATATTTTAATCACTACATCTCTCGTCTTCCTAAAGATGAAGCAAACGAAGAAGTCCTTGATGCCATGCAACAACTGGTGGAGTGCCTCGCCACTCTCATTCTCCCTCTTCTGCAGATGCCAACAAGCTCTAGCAGTAGTGGAAAGGATGAGGAGATTACGAATTACTGTTATCAATCCAACTTATTGCAATTGCTTTCATTAGTTTCTTCCTTTACATCATCAAACTCGATGATGCTCGATTTATTACTCCTTCAAACTCACGTTATTGATTATGTCTTTCTTGAGAAGTTTATTACCGAAGATGATGTCACTGCCCCGATTTCTGCCTCTAATTCTTCGAGAATTGGAGTGCATTGTCGATTTTTTCGTTATCTTGCTACATTAATTATGCAGAATATATTGATTCATCACCGAGGAATTAATCTTCTGCAATCTCTTGAAGAGCGCAAATACAAGCAACTGCACACTCCAATAACGGCCTCTGATGCAAGTGAAGAGAGAATTACCACGAAAAATCGAATTCTAAATATTTGCTTGAAACCTCTTTACCGCATTATACAGGTATGTAAACTGATGAGAGCTGTAGATGTTTTTCGAGACAGTATGATTGTTATTTCCTCCTTGAAGATTTTATTAATTTATTTGCAAAAGGAGTGTCAAGATCGTTATATGAGTCGAGAAAATCATCTTTACCTAGAATATTTCCAAGAGCTTTCAATGTGGCAGTGGCTCATTCGACTTCTTTACGATCATCGTAACGAAGTGCGCTTCCTCGTTATGAGTGTCATTCAGCTCCTCGTTCCTTTATTTGTTGCACCTTCACAATCAAATTTAGGCGAAAATGATGAAAACCACTCCCCAGAGTCAAAGGATGAAGAATTTCGGCAATTCGACTTTCCTCCTGTGGAACAGTTATCCTATCTCTTTTATAACGACAAAGAAGCACCTTTACTCAGGTTAAAAGCACTTCAAATTATTTTACAGTATAATCATCGAGTGCAACTCACGTCTTCACTATCCTCGACCCAATTAGTGAAACTTCCGTTGTTTCCAATCTCTGCTCATCGTGTTTTACATCAAATGAGTCATTTATTGCAGATGACATCCACACAAAACCATTCGTATTACCCTAAAGTGGGTGACAATCAAGAGGATGATAGGGAAAATTTAGGATTGACTGTTTCGTTGAATGGAATGATCCTTATGATCGATTGTCTGTCGCTAATCTTCCAGACTTCCCGTCAGGTCCAAGAAAAGAGCTACCAGAGTTCTTCTCCGGCATTTGATGATACAAATACCTTTCTTGCTCACTGCAGTGAGGCAAAAATATTTCCTTTACTCATTCAGTTCATTGATCCTGTTCTTCAACAGCAGCTTTTTATTGTTCGCCACTTTGGTCTCTTTATTTCCAATAAAAATTCTGGAGTTTCAAGTTTCTCCTATCACATTAATCAGTCTTTTTGCCAAGAGATGCATCAGATGAAGAAAATTTTCAATTTCAAGTTTTGCCAATTACTTCTCCTAGTAAAATCTTCCGAAAGTGATAATGAAGGCAGCAGTGTGCGATTGAAACAAGCCCATCAAAGTACTTTTTATGAAGATTGTCTGAAGCATACAAATTTAGTTTCATCCTTGCTTACATCGGTATCTGCAATGATTTTAAGCGATCGTACTTTGGATGCCAAGGATGAAATTAGCCGAATTTTGTCTCATGACTTTATTGAAATTAGATACTTTACCGCAGTTATGACGATTTTTCTCACAATGATCCAATTTATGTCCATGACAGGTGCGGAAGGAAATGAAGTCCAAACTATTGCTGTTGCCTCCTCCGTCCTCCAACAACTTCTGATGCAGCGTCCTGATTCTTTCCTACAGCTTCTTAGCTGTATTAATCAATTTCTCGCTATCTTAAACGGCTGCTTCGATTATTTCTTTTGTTCTGAAATTCGTCACGATGATCAAATGAGTCTTCAAGCCAGATTATTGTTGAAAGAACGAGAAAAAGTTGCACTTTGCCTGGAGAAGATTCTACATTTCCTCTCTCTGATTACCTCTCTTTCGATTGTTTTACAAATCATTTCATATGAGATGAGCAGCGGAATGATTCTATCCAGTGAATATCAAGAGGTTGTTGTTGCAATATTTGTAGAAATTACCCTATTGAGAGTTCAACTTCAAGCTTTAAGCTCTTCCTCGTCAGAGATTGTCCAACTTACGGAATTGACTGACTTTTGCCTTTCGCTTCTCCTCGATCGCTTCGTTGTTTGTCAGAAGATCTTCAAGATGATGCTATTTTCTGAAAAGTATCGAACTTTGCAGTTAGGATTGTCGGGTGGAATAAAGATTGAAAATCATCTTTGGCAAAGTTACCGCAGTTCTTTCACATCTGTCCATAACTTCATCTTATCGGGTGAATCCACCTTACCAGAAGAGCAAAGAAATAAAGTTGAGAGGAAAATCGATTCATCCCCGTTGAAGGTTATTGAAGAGGAATTTGAAAACGATGTTGATTTGAAAGATACAATTGACTCCAAAGCCATTACAATTAAACGCACTCATAAGGTCGCTCCTCCGCGAGTATCAATTACATCCGCAACGACAGCATCAACTGGAGCAAAAGGCTTAATGAGCAGTAAATGGAGACAAAAAGCAAGATGTTATTCATGGAAAGAAAATCGTCCATCCACAACATCTAAGTCGAAAGGAGAGCTACCAAATTCGCTCAGGCATTCTCTCTTCTTTTCTCTTTTACTGTTTCGAACCTGTTTGTTTGAAATGATGTCAGTGCTGAGTGAAACTGAAATCGATTCCTTTTGCCGTCTATTAGCGACTTTAGTGAAAGAGAATGTATCACAAGGATTAGCTGCTGCGCTGATAACTACGACACCATCAACCACTAAATCGATCGCGTCTTACCACAAAGAGTTGCAAGGACTAGGAAGCTCAACTTCTATTGAACCGTCAAATCCACAGTTATTCGGCCTGTTGCTAACTACATTAATCCATCTCATTCGTGATAGCGTTTTATCCTCTCTGAATCAATCAACTTCCTCGAATACCTCAGCTCTTGTGAGAATTCGAGAGTTCATATTTAAAGTGTTTGATGATGGAGCGAAGGCAGCACTGATAGAAACAGGAAGTGAATCCAGTCGTAATACTGGTTTCTTGCATTTCCTAATGTCTATTGGGACGGGGAACGGCTTCCAACCTCCGATTAGGCATATGTCATTACAACTGCTAAGCCTCCTATTACGATGTAATCATATTGGCACACATATTATTTTCCCGCCGGCAAGTAGAATTAGTCTCTCACACATTCTTGCGATTGAAATCCAATCCCTCCTGAGCTCATCACAAACTGATCCCGCAATAGTGCAGAAGTTATTATTTTTCTATTTCTTTACACTCACATCATTTATGCTATCTCCATCACTTCCAAATAAAGGAAAAGGATCACAACGAGTGAATGGTGGGGTTGGTAATGGGCAAGGTCTTGGTATGTGTTGTTATCAAACTCAATTATGTGAAAAAAATTTCACTTTATCCAATTATAATAATTTATATTCATTACAATCGCATAGTAATAAATTACATAATAATAATATGACCAAAAAGACAGTAAAACAATTGTCTCTCCATCCAAATAAGAATAATGCTCCTACTCCAACTAATCAACAGCAGCATCTTCTACGTGCTGTTGATAGTATGAATTTATTACCGTTGAATGATTTATTGGTTTGGATTCAACAAAAGTTTTCACATGATTCAGAATTAATGACATTAGTAAATACTTTCCTATTACAACTCTTTGTATTGTATTATTATCAAAATAACCCTCATGATAATAAATCCAATGATGGGATTACTACAATGGAAAAAACAATTCTTAATATGTGTTCATCAGAGAATGTCTTACAGGCATTATTATCATTATGTGTGACTTCAAATAAGCTCTATTCGACAGCACAGGATTCCCAAGCAATAACGCCGGTGCAATCGATTAGTCGTCTGACTCTGAAGGTTTTGTTCCATGCAAATGAAAAACTGAAATCAACGATCAAACAACAAATTTCAACTCATCCCAAAGCATCATCATTTGATTTTTTAATGACTTAATTAAAAGTTATGATATGTGTCTAAAGGCATTCAAATAGGAAATTATCTTTTCATGTTTGTTCTACTTTCAGTAAAAAAAATGTAAAGAAAAGAAAACTATGATGCTATTATATAATTTCAAATGAGCATTTTATGTGCGCGAAAAAGGTTTAAAGCAAAAGAAATTATTCGTATTGCAGGCAGAACGAAAGAATCATCATCGTGCGGTAGAAGTCTCTAATCTCTCACAAATCTTTTGATTGGAAAGACAAGAAAGATAAAAAGTTATATTATAACACATAGCTTATATGGATATTGATAATATAGCCCACGTAAAAGCGACAACAGCAGCCAGTATACCAACAATTGCGGCCCAAGAGGTAGCAGGACTATTCTTATCTTCATTCTTTGACACTTGATTTGAGACAGAAGTAGGGGGAGCAGCCTACACAATGAAAGATAAGAAAAGGAATTATGTTGATGATAGAATCTTGAGCATCAGCTTACCTTATTTTTCTCCTCGTATAATTCAACTAATTCTGGAAATAATTCACAAAAGATTCTAATGACAATAAGAATAAATAAACATCTAGGGTAGAAAAAAGATGAAACAATTTCTTACTTATTCTTGACATTAAATTCAAGAGATTCAGTGGCCAGTTGTCGCTTAGTCTCAGGTGAAGTAGTTATACTACCATAAGTCGGCGATTCCTCTAACATAAACGTATATAAACCTAACAAGATCGTTCCAACAGACCACTACAAACAAAGTCATTCATATTGTTTTTATTATATTATCTAAGGGTCTTACCAATGGATTCCAAGTCTCGGGATGGAAATCGGACATAGAAAGGCACAAACGAGTATGTGGCTTGAATCTTCCATTCGGAGTGAGCATTTGAATACTTGGGGGCTTTAAAGGGTACTCCTTCGGAAAGGTAACAGTTCCATGATACCATCCACCTTCATAGAGAGAGTTTTTAGGTCCTTCAATCACATAATGCCACTCTAAAATATTAGTTTCTTTCGGAGCAGCACGAATGTTCTCAACAGGTTTTTTCTTGAGTTCCTTATACTCTTTCCGTAAACGGGAAGTTGCCATACTTGTCATTTTCCCCAATCAATCCTTCAAGGAATATCCTCAAGTCCAACACTAGTGTAGAAATCTTCTAATATATATTCACCAGTTCTTCCTGAATTTCAGGTGAGAGGTTTTCCACACTAAGCAATTGCATAAAACATAGCCACTAGAACAATAGAACAATTCCTTTAAGACTATTCGATCGTTTTATGATGGAGACGATTGATAAACGATTGATTTAATTTCAAATTTGGATTTTGTTTGGTATTTGTTGTTTTTAACTTGAAAGTTTGAGTCGAGCTATTGATTTTGAGGGAAAATAGAATGGATGAAGAAGATCATTTAATGTCTACGTCAGCATATTTGGAAAATGATGAAGATGGGGATGATACTTATTATTTCCCATCCAGACCTACAGTCGACACTCGAATGAGACACTTAGCATACAACAATGGTTATGATGAGAAACAATCTTCCAATAATAACAATTATGATAATGAAGATCAGTTTTATTCAAAGAAAAGAAAAGAATCAATTTTATCTGATTTTAATAACTCTGCTCTACATTTTGATGATAATGAAGGACCTGATGATTATTACGATCAACATAATGGTTACGATCACGATCAATATGAAGACCACGATCCTTTACCAATAAATACTTCGAAGAATGGTTATCTACCTGAACCAATTCCTCCTCCCTCCTCTACTGCTGATAAATCCAGATTTGATAAGAAGACGAATAATACCCGCGACACGAACACGAATAATGATAAGCCCCCTCCAAAGTCATTTGATGATATTCCAATTAAAGGAGGTAGTAGTAATCCTTTAGATGAAGTTCCAATTAAGGCGAACCCTTCCTCTATGAACTCCTTCAAGATGGATTTTGTCATGGAACCAAAACCAAAGACCACACCACCCGCAGAAAAACCAGAAAGATCTCCTAGAAGTGGCCCATTCCCTTTTTTGAAAAGAGGTAGTCGCAAAGAACCAAGTGCTTTGCATAAAAAGCCTCAAGAGGAGAAACCAAAAGTTAGACAAGATGAGAGAGACTTCCCTCGTTCAGGAGACTACCGAGACGCTGAAATTGTCGTCAAAGCACCACCTTCGAGACCTTCCAATAATAACACTAGTTCTCCTAATCTCCATGCTACTAGTGGCATTGGGAGTGGCCGTCATAGCCAGTCCACTTCGAGACGTGGTATGGAAGAAGCATCTCGGATTAGAGGAAATAAAGCACCTGCTGAGAGTTATTGGGGATTAGATACTACCATCATGGAAGATTTTCATAATTTGAAGGAAAATGACCAACACGATCGACGAGATCAACGAGACCATAGAGATCGTTCTCAAGGCGGTAGACAGGAGAGAGATAATTTTGAAGAAAGCTTTCCCGGTGGCGGAGAAGATACTTTAGATGACATCGTTCGACGCGCTACACAAAATCGGAATAATTATAGATCGACGAATACGGAAATCGATGATGACGATGATGTTATGATTGGAGACGATTATTATGAAGATGTAGAAGAAGGTATGGATGAACTCGATCATCAAAGTGTAGCCTCTGCCGAGTATGATCGATACATTCAACAAGTCAAGCAACAATCAAGCAGTTGGGGAAATGTAATGCAGCCTAAAGCAGTCGTCCCTAACCATGATAATCAATATAATGATGAAGAGATGCCAAGAGATCACGGTGTGAAGCAGCCAAAGGTTCTCTTAGCCAAATCCACGACACAAAGACTTCAACAACTACGTTCAACCACGCCTAATCCTCGAGCAAATAGAACGATGAGTAATGACTCAGCAGCTTTTCCCGCTTCATCGAATAATCATACAACCACTTCATCGTCTGCCAGCACTTCTGTTGCAAGCCAGAATCATGAAGGAAAGCTAGTGCGGCCGGTTTCATCACTAAAAAAGGATACGAAACCTTCTCAAAGTAACAACAACCGAAAATCTACTCCAGGTCAAGGGAAATCGACAAATCGTACTAATAGCAAAGGCACAAATGGCGAAGGGAACTATTTATTGGTTACAGATGAGCATCAGAAGAATTTGGAACAAAAGATGATGGAACTCCAACAAGAGATCGAGATATTTAAGTAAGTTTTATCCGCTCAACTACTTGGGTTTTCATTTTTGCCAAATTTGACAGGAATAAAAATATAAAAATTCAAAAGATGGAAAAACAAAAAGAAGCAGAATTAGCTGATATATTACAAAAGAAAGAAGAAATTATGAAACAATGTGAAGAAGAAAAACAAAAGACAAAGAAATGGTGTGATGAGCAACGTCAAGCAGCGGAACGAGAGAGGAAGTTAGCTGCCAAGCAAGCAAGAGATGCAAGAGAAAAAGCAAATAGCAATGATCCGCCAATAAGAAAAGAGAAAGCAGAGATCGAAGGATTGAAAGCGACTATTGAAAAACTAAAAATAAATAATGATACAGCACAACAAAAGTGGAAGCTCGACACGAATAGGTAGGTGAAAAGCCGATTTTACTCGTTTTAACAATTTTTATTGTTCTTATAGACTGCATGAGTTAGTGAAAGATTATTCAAATCACATTGAAAACCTTGAAAAACAGGTAAGAATCACATTTCCCTGTCTCATATTTTTATTTATGGACGTCCTATATTAGTTGGTAATAATTGAAGAACAAAAGATTCAATTAATTGAGTTTATTCAAGAAAATGGATTAAAATTACCAAAGAATTTAAGACAAAAACTATCACAAACTCCTGAAGTCAATACGATCACGAATAAAGATCCATCCATTAAACAAATGAAAGAAACATTAGCTATGAAGCAAAAGACATTATTTCAATCAAAGACTGTCAGCAAGACGGCAGGGAATAAAGGATTCGTGGAAGAGGTTGATATCGAAGTTTATACACCTGGTAATAACCTTCCTGCGTCATCGTCGTACCAGTATAAAATTATCTCCGAAGATCATCAAACTCCTGGTGCTCAAGGCAAGCAATCTTCGCAAGGGAGAGCAAGGGATGAGGATTATGTCAGAGGGAATGGTAAAACGGATTACAATCTTCCACCGGGAGAAGTTTTTACGCGACTGTCAAGTAATTTAAAGAATGGCTTTGCTTCAGGTTCAACTGCTTCTAATGTGACTAAGAATAAAACGAAGCCAACGATCTCACTGAAGTCATCGAACAATCTCAATGCCTCATGGGCGGTAAGAAGTAGTCGAAGTTCAGCTCGTTATTCCTCAAGTCTCGAGGAAGAAGATGAAGGATATGTAGATGAACAGAATGATAGTGCAAATTTCGATGAGGATGAAAGAGAGCGAGTAGGTGGCGGAAGATTCGATTCTCAGGATGATTTGATTGGACAACTGCTAAATCACCATCATCAACAGCAACAAAAGCAGACGACAAGTACCAACCCTCCTCTTTCATCAAGTGTAAAAGTGCAACAGAAGAATGGGAGTTCCTATATAAATGAGAATCTTCCTTTCTCGTCGTTAGATCCATCACAGTCGACACAAGTTTCAGGCAATAAAGCGACTTTTGAAAAGATGAAATCTCTTTCTTCCATCGAGTTAGAAGAAGGATATAAAAGGTCTCCAATTCCTCCTGCGCGATCCTCTAATCAGTTGCAACAACAGCAGCAGCATAGTAAGAATACAGCAGTTCAAGGTAATCAAGGCGGGAATATCCCCGGAGCGTCAAGGACAGAAGAGGTGCGGCCAGATGGAACTCGCGTAATCCATTATCGTAATGGAACGATTAAAGAGATTAATCCATCAGGTCATGTGTTGGTTCGGTTTGTGAATGGAGATACGAAGTTTAGTGACGGAGAGAGTGGTAAGGTGATTTATTTCTATGCTCAAGCGAACACAACACATACAACCTTCCCGAATGGTTTGGAGTTGTATCAGTTCCCGAACGGCCAGGTAAGAAATCTGTATGGACTGTATAATAAATAAGATAACGGTAGTGGTTGTTAGACGGAAAAGCATTACCCCGATGGAAAGAAGGAAGTGACATTTCCTGATAAGACAAAAAAGATAATCTCCGTTGATGGTACACAGGTAAGTCCGTTTTTAGACTGTTTCTGATATTGTAGTTTGAAAAATGGTTGGATGTTTCTGTAGGAAAGCATTTTCCCTGATGGAGTAATCTTAAAAGAATTTGCTGACGGAACGAAGGAAGTCTTATCTTCAGCAAATCGATGATTGTTAAATGTTTCAAAAACTCTTACAATTGTGTGTAATTATAGTATCTTATTATTCTTTATTCTTATATTTTTTTTTTATTATTATTATTATTATTTATTTGTAGTGATTATTAACTTTACAATTCCACTCATTCTTTTTCATTTTAATTTTTCTCTAATGCGATCCAAACAAAAAAACTGAAAACCTAGATGTAATGTATATTATTGCGAATATCAATCAAAAGAAAATAAAGAGTAGAGATAGTCACTTAGTCTATGATGCTTTTGACGGATCTTCCCTTACATCTTTTACTTTTCATCAGTGAGTATCTGGTTGATGGAAGAGAATCTAGTAGTTGGTTCGCCTCAGTGAATCGAAACTTGTCACGAGAACTGTTGAAGAAAGTCAGAAGAATCAGAATTTTAGCAAGCAGTCAGAAATGGAAATCAGATGAGAAGAGGTCGAGACTTCTTCAAATGATTGATAATCCTTCTCATCAATTATCATTTTGCGATGACTGCCATTCTTTAACGGATATTTCTCCCTCCCTCTTTTCACTCATAGGTGTAAATGGGCTGGAAATATCCGGTTCTGAGATTCCCATCCTAATGAACCATGTGAAAGCAAAGCAGTTTATGATTAAGAGTCTGGATATTGATGATGTTGATGTCTTACCTTTAGATTGCCTCCCAAATGTAGAATCGCTCTCGCTCTCATTACGGAGTACAGATAGGATAGAAGCGTTACATCTTCCAGCTTATAAGTTCTTGCGATCATTGGTACTTACTGACTGTGATATGCTGGAAGATGTATCATGTTTGGATGGTATTCATGATCTACTGTTATACTGTTGTCCTAAGATTCGCGATATTTCGAGCTTAAACAATAACTATCGAGTTTGCATTTCGCAATGTGAAGGAATCGTTACCTATTCGAAGTCATTTCACTCTTCACGTTCTGTATGGATTGAGAGGAACTCTTCAGAGGTATTAGTATCTCTGGAGAACTGTCATTCTCTGACTTCTTTGAGTATTTCTGCGAAGTCTTTCACCTTGTCAGATAATTGTCTGAACTCATTAAGATATTTATCTCTTTCTCATATTCGCAACTTTAAGGCATTACCTCCGAACCGTTTACAAAAGGCCGAAATAATTAATTGCGATGATTTTGAAAGTTTAGAGAATATGGATAATATTCGATCTATTAACCTGACATCATTAAAGATAACTTCATTATCTGGTCTTGGAGCTAAGAATCAGATAGTATCATTAAATGAATTACATGGATTGACAGATATTGATGCATTAAAAGATTCAACGATTGTTAAAGTCAATAATTGTCCTCTGATACAAGAGAAGATATGCTCCTCACTTCTTCATGTGAGAGAGTTGAGTATCTGTTATTCTTCTAAAGATATTTCAATCTCTCTTCGTCGGTTGAGGCAACTTCAAGAAATGAAAGATTTGAAAGAATTGCGCTTTCAAGTCCGTTATCCAACTCAAGCCTGCTATGAAGAGATAAAATCACTAATCTTTATTCTTCATAGAGTTGAGAAGTTTGTCTTATCTGGTGATTTATATGATATGGTTGGTGAAGAGTTCAATGAAGAATTCTTTGTGACGAGGAAAAAATTGTTTATCAGAGAAGTAGTTTTTCTAAGAAAGATAAGAGAATAATTTTGAGATTTGTTTCTATATCAGGTTATGTGTTGATTCGGTTTGTAAATGGAGATTCGAAGCCTAGTGATGGAGAGAGCGGGAAAGTGAATAATTTCTATGCTCGAGCGACTCAACACAACTCAACACAGCAGACACAATTTTCGCAAATGCTGGAGTTGTATTAACCTTAGGCTAGACACCTTTAGCATAGCGGTATCAGATAAGATAATGATGCTGGGTTTTAGACGGAAAAGCATTACCCGGCTGGAAAGACAAAGAAGAGAGTCTATGTTGATGGTACAACTTTCCCGAATGGTTTGAATGACACTTTTGATTAAGTATATGAAAATGTTTGGATGTTTAATTTGGAAAGCATTTTCCCTGATGGCGTACTCTTAAAAAGATTAGCTGATGGAACGAAGGATCATCACGACGAAATGTTTCAAGAACTTATTCTTTGCTTTTATTGTCTCTCTTTATTTCTTTATTCTTATTATTTATTTGTAGTGATTAACTTTATAAGTCTAATACTTCTATTTTTATTCCTTTTTCTTGCCCTATTAATTTGTAGAGGAGAAACAACGAAAACGAGGTGTACTGGTAGTGTATATTATACAAACAAGGTGTGATGGTTTCAAAAACACAAAAGTACATAGGTGACACAAACTTATCCTTCTTGTTTTGATTCGAAAAAGATTTCTTTGCACAAGATTAGCACAAAGAACAAAATTTGTCAGAGTTTTGTTGCTTTTGTAACAGTTTTGTGCAGTTTTGAAAACACCCAGGTGTAAATTATAAATGTACATCCCCTAAATTATCAGCTCTTAAGATCTACAAATTGAGGTTCGAAGACGTCATGCGGTGCCATGTGTCTACAAAGGATTCGATTCATAAATTTTTATTTACTATTGTGCACTCTTTGAAAATCCCGGTTCTTTTGGGTGACAAATTTGATAGTCGAGTACGAAATACGAAATAAACCATTAACTATGAAAATTAGTCTTTTACAAAGTCTTAGTCTATTTTATCTCATCCTTTCAAATTGCGCCCTTGCCTTCCGGTACAATGGACGGATTAGGGCCAATCGATATCAGAAGACTCGAAGAATGTCATCATTGACAACTCAAGTACCAGAAGGGAAAATCAGCTTTCAATCTCTACAACTGCCTACTTCTTCAATTCAAAGCATTCCATTTCATCTGGTGAACTTTGTAGATCAATTAAAGCTCGCAATTGATACGAAACAACCAGACAAGATTCTTCAACTTCTCAGTGAAGATGCTACATGGTCAA
>VFQN01002714.1_pt1 | contig 26621 bp, 28 predicted proteins | sample 3512371 | NCBI WGS metagenome assembly VFQN01 (sample SAMN10412370, study PRJNA504923) | tailings metagenome | isolation source: Replicate 2 from Balatoc abandoned mine | place: Philippines: Itogon, Benguet | collected 2017-08-28
ATTTCATTACTGTCGCTCTATAGTATATAGTATAGTTCTTCTATGTTCCTTCGCAATCATTGATTAGATTTATTCTAATTGTAATGATTTTTATACTTTGATATATACTGGCAGTTCTTCCTTTGAAAAGATAGCAATGTCGTCAATTAAATATAGTGAACTATTATCTTCCAGCAAACAAGTTTGTATTAAAGTGAAATGATGATTATTATTAGTAAACAATCGCATTCTATTCTTCTACACCTGCGAGATGTTGTAATTTTTAGATTAAAGATATGAAAGCTATAAACATCCATTACAACTACAACTAATTATCTTGAAACACAATCCCTATCACCCACTAATTTCCTATCTCCTCTTCCTCCTCATCTAAATCACAGGTATTCTCACATTCCTCTAACTCCATGGACTTTAGGGCCTCTGCTTGAGCCTTCAACTTTTCAGCGAGATCGTGTCTACCAGTTATTCTAAGACGATTCTCAGCCCAGACATCGTAAACTGCGTCAGCTACCTGCCCGATAACTGGCCATTTAGTCGCAGCAAAGACCCAGCCAAGACCTATCGCCTCGTAAGTGTATCTAAAGACTTCAACTCCTGTGATGACACGATTATCTGGAAGCACAGCACGAAGTTTCTTCATTCCGTCAACATATTGCACATTTCCATGTTGTTTCGGATCATAGAAAGGCGAAGAAATATCAGTAAAACGAATTCTTTGGTAGATATCACGCTTTTTCAAGAATTCAACCTCCATATTGCAGATAGGACATTCAGAATCATACAAGAGATCAATTTGACCTTCTGACAAGGAGGTATAAGAAGCAGGATCAGACACCGGATCGATGGTAGTTCGTGGCAAGCTTCGAATGATCTCTGCCTGTTGTCGATACTTTTCAGCAAGTTGACTTTCACCTTTGAGTCTTAACTGGTTTTCAGTCCAAGTATCATAAACAACATCCATCACTGAGGCAAGGAGAGGCAAGCGAGTGAGGGTGAAGAACCAACCGAGTCCGAGCACTTCATAGGTCTGTTTGAACACTTCCCTTCCTACAACAACGCGCTGATCGGGTAGCGTAGCCCTTAACCGTTTCATCCCATCAATGTAGCGAACTTTTCCTCTTTGGTTCGGATCAGCAATATCAGTAAAACGGATGGTCTGCTGGACGTCGCGCTTCTTGAGGTATTCTACCTCCATGTTGCAGATCGGACAACCTGAGTCATACCACAAGTCGATCGTTTGAGGGACACTCGTTGGCTGAGTCACAGGCACAGGTGGTGCAGGAATGGATGGCAGAGATGGAGAAGGAGGGACATCGGGAAGGATGCTGTCTTTGGTTGTGAGCACGTTGAGAGAAGAGAGACTCTCATCTGCTGAGGAAGGGTAGCGAATTCTGCTAAGAGCTCGAACCTGTTCGATTGGATGGAAGCTCGAACAAAAGCTTAAAATGGCAAGGAAAAAACACACAGTAGTTAATAGTAAACGGTTCTTCATCATCGCAATGTTCCTCTCAAAATTTCTTCGATCTTTCTTCAATATTAGAATTAAAATATGAATCCCGCTTGATCAATCACCAAACAGCTATTATCTATTATTATAACTATCACTGCGAATTTTCTTAATTCTAATTGTATGAATCAGATTAGAAATCAAATAATAACTTCTCTCTGTCCCTCTTCTCTTCTCTTTCTGTTCTTAAGGAAGTGGAAGGACAGCAGAGGACCGACCGTACAGTAGTAATTGATTCTGGATAATCGAGCGACTTGTCAAGTAATATATGTATATAATGATAGTCTTGATTGATATATGATTGACTGATTGATTGTGTCAGTGAATTCACCTTCTTGTCAGTTGAACAGCAATGAGAACATTCCACTACCCTTCAACCATATCCATAAACTATCCTCAATGGTCACTCACTCAAAACTTTCACATCTTAGGCATTACGGATATTCGATCTTCCATTCTGATTTCTTGAATGTTTATGATGACATCACTCACTCTAGAGGGAGGTTCAGAAATTTGCAATATTTTACCGTGCATGCGTGCACTTGGATAAAAGGATAAAATGAGGGACAGAACAGATAAAATTATCAATTAAAACCACAAGAAAAGAAATGAAAGTTAGAATAAAAAAACAAATAAATGATCTAAAAGTAAAGTGATAAAATAAAAAAGGGAGAAAAGAAAAAGTATTGGTAAAGAATAAGAAATACTTCTGAAATAAATAATTTATCTAAATATCATACAAACCTAAAAATGTAAGAAAAGATTGATAGAACAAGAAAATGGGGATCAAATGGAAGTAAATTCTCTATTTCTTTTTCGATATTGATGAGGGGATTTAATTCACTTTCCATCATCAAACAATTCTATTCATTCTATTTAATGTAAGTAAGGTTTAAAGTAAAGAAGGATCTTCTGAGCTGGGAAAATAGGTATTCTCATCTTCTCCAACGATGCAACCCAGCACGCAGCGAGACGTGTTGGACAATTACTAGCATGTAAAGAAGAATAATCAATCCAAACTTCGTCAACAAATTCCTCATTATTGATCGATACAACTCTACTAGAGTCAACATCCTCCAACACTAAAGGACCGCTGCTATCCTGTGCTGTGAATGGTCGTGAAGTTGTAAGAGTTGAAGATGGGCGACCTTTGTCCACAAATCTATCTTGTTTAACCACAGCAGCGGAGAGATCTCCAGGAGTTACTCCACAGATACAATCCTTTCCACACACTTTTGTTTCATTAAGGAAAGTAATGAAGTCATTGATCGTGAAACAACCCGCAGCTTCTATCTTCGAATAGGCATCTTCACAGTCTCGCTTCGGTAGGACTGAAGGCAGAAACTTCGCATCAGTAAAGCAAATCTTTAATTCAGGTAATGGAGGGAGCATCAACACTGACTTCTGAGTAAGCGGAGATTTCTGTAAATCCAAAGCAACTTTCTGTTGGGCAGCTTGAGCACGATGATGTAATTGATCAGAAATCGTCATAGGAAGACGGTCTCTATCAGACGAAGAGGCAGGTTGATTATCAATCGGCACACCAGCAGTAAAAGGATGATGATTCAGACACTTTCCAGCAACATCAGTAACAGCTGCAACAACATCAGAAGGTATTTCTGAAGTCATAGCTTTCATGGTAGCTGCAGTAAATTCAATGCTTTTCTTTCTTTCGTCTTTCATCGCTAATAACAATTTCTTTTCATCTAATTGTGATGCATGTAATACCTTCTCACGATAGATATCTGATTCACGACGTTCTTTAAATACTTTTTCACCTTTTAATAATGTATTCGGAATTTTTTCAAGATAATAACGTGATAATAATTCTGCACGAAAACGATCATTAAATCGATTTGATAATCCTAAATGCATAGATGTGATAGGATCTAAGGCAAGATACATCTCTCTGGATAGAAAGACAGTTGCGCTATCATCGAGGTATTAGAAGCAAACAAGGAATAGCGATTAACAATACTTACCCATAGATAAGAAGAAATGCACCAATCATTCCTATGACAACCCATTGTGAGTAGAGAATCCAACAACCTGTCACTACTCCACCAATAAGAAGCTGAAAGCCACCGTTAAAGAGATATAATTCATATCCTCCCCATCTTTTCATTAACTTCTCATAAGCATCAAATGCTATATCATCACGTAAACTTTGTAAAACAGGATATAATGCAGTTAATGCAAAACCAATATAGAAAAGAAATGAAATAAATGATGTAAACATGAAAAAACCAAAAAGATCTAAAAGATATTGAGATGTTTCATCTCCTGAATTAATACCTACAGAAAAAAGACAGAAAAGATTTAAAACGAATTCTTCACTGATGAATGGGAGTTCTTACCTGGAGGTTGGAGAAGTCCAGCAACTGCTATAACAATGAAGAGACCTGCTGCAGTACCCAACACACTAATCGAATTACAGAGCCTTTCTCGGATAGTACGATTAGAAGGATCTAATCCAACAATACTTTTATTTGTCCATAATAACCAACGCGATGGTAAAATAAAAGTATTCCACAGAGCCCAACGATAATGGGTCGGGAAATCCAACCATTCTTCAAGAAACTCTTGACTAACTTTAGGTTTATAGGTGAATACTTCAGGAAAAACTTTTGATTTTGTTTTATCTCGTAACATATTTAAATTTTTCTTCTTTTTCTCATCGTTTGATTGTAAGAAATGACGAACATTCTTAAATAATCGTTCTAAGGTAAGGCGTTGTCGAACAACATCATAAAAGGACATTTTCTTGTCACCATGATCCAATTGAAATCGTGGTTTTGTTTGTGAATTTTGATGGATTTTCTTTTGTTCTTCTACCGTTGTTGATGATGAAATTGGTTGAGGGTTTTTCCATCGTGGTAGTTTTTCTGATTCTCCTGAGAGTTTTCCTTCATTTTCATCTTTTTTCAACATTTCTTCGATCTCTTGTTGTTCATAAATACTTTCATCGTTAATCATAGTATTCATTTTCCTCTGTATTAACTGTAAGGTATGATGATATTCACCTCCAACAGAGTGAAGATTCTATCCAATTATTAAGATGTGTGTGAAACGAGTGTTTGTCGGTAGAGTCGGTTTTACCGGTATACTTGTGAGTTTTTTTTTATTTTTCTTTCTATCTTGTGTCGACGAGTTTCTCTGACCAAACAGAACCATAAGAAATTAAAATCGATCTTTTCTTTTTTTTCTTTTTTTAATTTTCAGTTATAAAAATGTCAGGTTACAATTTGTGTTTGTTATTTATCAGTAGGCAAAAGTATAACATCTTATATTAGAGGGTCTAAAGAATTTTTTTCAAGAGGACAAAGCGTTTTAGAATTAGAATATATATAGCGAGCTTCGACATATATCTTTCCAGCAGACCACAGATATCATACTGTATACACATGGAAATTAAACATCTCGTTTTCGCCCATGAGAATGACATTCACTGAATCTGGATGGTTTGCGTCATGTCCTCGAAAACCAAAAGATAAGCCGCCTCCTGGGTTAGTCTGGCACCAAGTTCTGAGGCCATTTATGTCGCCCTCTGCCATATTGAATCCTGGAAAGCCGCAGTTCCAGAGACTTCCATTGATCACTACAGTGATTCCGACATTACCATCTGCAGTGGCAATTATATAATTGCCCGGAGTTCGAGACACCCAATGCTGATACGCTGCCATGATGCAAGTTTCGACGGAAGGTAAAGAAATTGTTGTCATTGGCCAGGATCTTGGAATTGAAAATAACTAAAGCTTTCTCATCAGAGTAACCAACATCTTATTCGATCTCCCATACAAGATCAGAGAGGATTGAATAGCAGCAGCAGAGAGAGAATTGAAGATGATCGTAATCGTTTGGATTTTAGCCGCGAATTTTTCAGATGTAGCGCCGAAAAAAAGGAAATATCGGACAAACTAAGTCCGCCTGTATTTAACCGGCACTTAATGCAAATTTATGAAATAACAAGAAGGATGGAAGGACTATCATTATTCGTATCAATAACTTCATTAACACACTTTATATTGAGATATAAAATATCTCAAAATCATAGATTATATCATAAGAATCCATTGGCAGAAAAGAGTGAGACAAAATGTGCCTATGATCAGTTAATTGGGAATACTCCTTTAATTCGATTAAATCGTCTATCATCGCTATGTAAGCGCAATATCTTCCTCAAAGTAAGTTATTGCTGAATAACAATTGTATATTGTTGATTGATGGTCTTAATTTTAGATGGAGAACTCGAATCCTGGAGGTACAAGCAAGGATCGGGCTGCTAAGTATATTCTTGATATGGCAGAGAAAGAAGGCTTTTTAAGACCGGGAATGAATGTCATTGAAGGAACTTCGGGAAGTACCGGAATCTCGTTAGCCTATCAATGTAAATCTCGAGGATATCAACTGCATGTTGTCATGCCAGACGATCAAGCAGAAGAGAAGCGAGTGCTATTAGAGAAGCTTGGAGCCATTGTACACATCGTTCCTACCTCTTCTATCGCTAATAACAATCATTATGTGAAGAGAGCGATGCAATTAGCCAAAGAACTTGATGGTTTCTTTGTCAATCAATTCGAGAACCTTCATAACGCTGACATCCACTATCAAAGCACTGGTCCAGAGCTATGGCAGCAAATGTCAGGAGACATTGATGGAGTAGTAATGAGTGCTGGAACTGGTGGAACCATAGCTGGGATATCGAAGTAAGCCTATTTATGGCCATTCTTTGACTCTTTATTTGATGTATTTAATAGGTTTCTGAAGGAGCAAGATCCTTCTATCACTACAATCCTAGCAGATCCTTATGGTTCATCCCTCTTTAATAAAGTGAGATATAATGTATGTTATACAAACCAACAGTCTGAGAAGACTATTCGTAAGCATCGTTATGATAGTATAGTAGAAGGTGTAGGATTAGATCGAGTAACACAAAACTTTAACGAAGCAATGATAGACACAGCCTATCAGATAGAAGATCAGAACCTCATCTATGTTGCTCATTGGATGCTTCGGAATGAAGGATTATTAATTGGATCATCTACAGCTTTGAATCTAACAGCAGTATTGACGTCCTTAGAACACTTTGATGAAGGAAGTAGGATTGTCACCATCTGTTGTGATCAAGGTAATCGTCATTTCTCAAGATTTTGGAATGCAGAATATTTAAGAAATTATCAATTAACATATCCTGAATCGGAAGAAGAGATTAATGAAGGGATGAAGAGAATATTATCACAAAATAATGAATTAACGAGGAGTAATTAAGATAATAATTATACTTCTAACCTACTCTGTGCGTCATTGTAATGATAATTGAAGTAATGGTTTTAATACTATCGTTCTTTTCTCAATGACGGAAATTGATACTAGTAGATACGATACGAATTGAATGATATCGAATCAACAAAAAGATTTGAGATGAAAAGTCTTTTTATTATTGTTATTATAATTAGATTGAAATAAAAATAAATAAATTACAAAACAGAGGATTCTAGAACGATCGAGGAAATTAATAATTTATTTTTATTTCAGTTAAAAAAGAACACCACCTATATTAAATCATTATTACAATTAAAGTTCTTCTTCTTACCTTGGGTTTGATCGCTTCTAAGTATTCTAAGAGTTCTAAGATAAAAATGTAAAGATTTACTTTGAGGATTTCCGGATCCGTAAGGCAGAATTCACAACATTTAAGTTGCTTTCAGGCCTGGATAAAGAACCAAATAATAAATAGTTCCTACCTATTACGAAAGCTATTGCTCAGAGACAATAATGGAAATAGTAGCTTTTAATAAGTATGTCGGAGTAAAAAATCAAACTAAGGTACATGTGAACCTGTAGTAATGCTCTCTTTGTATTGTCGTACTTCTTCACGTTTATCCTTCAAGTGCTCTCCATAGTAAATTGGAGTAGATCCAATGCAACGTTTCCCATTCACTTCATAAGAATTAAATTTCTTAGGCCAAAGTTCGTCTTTTTTCTCTTTAGCAGTAAATTTTTTGTATAAATCTGAATCAGTGGGAGGTTGTAATGAGAATTCTTCAAAAATTTCATCAATAGTTTTCCCGCAATATTGAAGTACATTTGATAAGATAAATATGATTTGATCAAGAATTCCTGTTGAGTCAGATGAAATCCCAAGTAAAACAAATAATTTGTGATCTATATCTACGCTTGAATCATCGATAACCCCGTAGCATGCCTTTAACATTTCCAAAATAATGTTCTGCTTCAAGTCTCTTTGTGCGTCCACGGGTACACTTTGCTTTGGTCGGTATTGTTTTTGCTTATCTTTCGGTGGTGTAGTAGTAAGTAAAGGAAAAACGTACTCACGGGTGATACGATTGTCATTCATTTTGACTGCTTTCTTGTCAAGGCAAAAGAGATCGCGTGCAGTAAAAATTGGTTGATCAATCAATTTCATAGCGATCTTTTGCTTGATTTGTTCTAGAACTACTTCCGCTACTCTTATTTTGACATGTTTCCTCAAGACTGCTTGTTCTTCTGGTGTATATGTATTAACTCTCCAAGGTGTAGCCGATTGGTCTATTTTCTCGTGTTTTCTCTTTTTTATTTCCGCTTTAGCCCTTAGAGCGATAATTTTAGCAGTACCAGAAGGAATTAGCCGTTCACAATGCATCTCTTCAATGATCTCTCGCAGGGTTTTCTGCTGAAGAGTTTCAAAAATTGAATCTAATGGATCTATTTTGGTTCGTTTACTTGACAAGTCGGAATCATCACAATCTAATTGATGCTTGCTCATCATTCCATTAGAACATTACTAATCCGAAAAGAAGAGAACTTCAAGAGAGAGAATGGAAAAATCCCCGAAAAGAGACGGAATTAATTCCGAAGGAAACGGTTTTTAGTCCCGATTCGGGACTACGAGGTTTTTCTGGGCGGAGCAGGAACATCAGGACAAATCTTCATTCGATCACATTTTTTAAATCAAACTCATTTGTTGTGATGAAAGCTGTAGTAGTTTTTGGGTCGGCTGGAGCTGGAAAAAGTACCTTGATTCGTGAGTTAACGGGCAGCGACTTACCAGTCGTAAGCCATCGCAAGTTTCGCGATGGCACAGAGACGATTACAGTAGTACCTGTGTCGGAGAATCCACGCTTATCCTTTATCGACACTCCTGGTCTTGATAGTGCTAATTTTCCTACAAAAATGAGCGAGCAAATTCAAACTAAAGTCAGAGACCGTGAAGTACTTGCTGTGTTAGTTGTGAATAAAGGCATTCCAAGAATTACAAGTTTCATCAAGAAATTTGAAACAGTTTTAGAAGACTTATTTGGAAACTCCAAAACTACCCCATTTCTGTTTCTATGGACCGGTACTGTCGATTTGAACGAGCAAGACAGTACCGATGCGCGTGATCGATTTCCCAGTGCGACATTCCGCGAAGTAAATGGTGATTTTGCTGGTGTGAATCAGACTATTTCCAACTCTCGATTCACTCCTATGCGAGTTCGCTCTGTTCCTACACAACCTTTGCCGCGACCAGCGGTACCTTTGGTGCCACGCCCAAAGAAGAAGCAGCCTTCCGTGCCTTCCATTGCTCCCACGATGTTGGTCTGCGCGAAATCGTTGAGTTCAGTAGAAAATTTTAACAGACTATCACCAGATCGCGACTTGTCTGCGATTATTGAAGAAGTTTTGCACATCAAAAAGGAGAATCCGCTGGAATACCAGAACATGAAGCTTATGGGTGACGCTTTTCTCAGATTTTTTACTCTAAGCTACCTGAAAAATCTGAGAAATGAACGTGAAGAACTTCACACTAAAATGATTCGTATCATAGGGAACGATGAACATTGTCCAATGCCGAAATTTTTTGATAAATATCTGAAGGCGAAGCACGACCAAGTTTTTCCTGGAGAAGCTAATAAGGTTTCATCACATGGAAAAGCTGATGTTGTCGAGGCCCTAATTGATCTTGCGCGTTCAAGATCTGATAAAAGCACAAAATTTAGATTCATTTTCTCAGAATTGATGAAGTAGGTTTATGTTCTTATCATTTTGAATAAAAAGCGAGAGGTGGCGAAGTACTTCACATTCATCATGGCATTTTATTTTTAAGGATAGTAGTTTACCATTTTGTTATTTCTTTTGGCTATTATACACAAATACTAGCCCCATTAGTAGCAATCACCACATAACCAAACTTGAGTTTGTTTGTTTTTTGAATTTTCCTGGAAGATAAAAAGAACTCCACGAATGGGAAGGCTATCACTCTTTGTATCTATAACTTCACTTACTCACTTTATCTTGAGATATAAAACATCAAAATCATAAGTTATATCATAAGAAAGGATATCAGTGTTGTCATGCCAGATGATCAAGCTGAAGATAAGTGAGTTTTACTAGAGATGGACACCCTTGTACACATCGTTCCTACCTCTTCTATCGCTAATAATAATCATTGTGTGAAGAGAGCGGTGCAGTTAGCCAAAGAACTTGATGGTTTCTTCGTCAACCAATAACGCTGACACCACTATAAGAGCGCTGGCCATTGGATGCTTCAGGATTAATTTGGATCATCCACAGCTTTGATCTTGACCGCAGTTTTGACGTCCTTTTGAACATTTTGATGAAGGAAGTACAATTGTTTCTACTTAATTTATTTGTTTATTTTGTTGAAATTAATCATAGTTGAGAAGAATAAAAAGAATTCAACTTTTTGTTGATCACATTCAAATCTCTAGTTGTAGATTCTAATGCTTTGAAAATGATTTCAACCATAGTGGAGTTCTTAAATTAAAGGAGGGGGAGGAGGAGGGAGAAATGATAATATTATCGTTGAGGAAATTATTTCACATAAAAACACACACAAATTACTAACTTTACACAATCATTCATTCATTCATTCATTCATTCATTCATTCATACATACATGGATGCATTTTAAATTGATTTATATCATTCATTGTTTATTATAATATATCTATTTCTATCAAAAGATTATTATCATCATTCATTATTTCCGATTATTATATCTACATGAACATCTATATTATTATCATTTAAAAGGAAAATTTCAAAAATCAACAAAATTAATTATATTCTAAATCAAATCATTCAAATCACATTGTACAATCAACTTGTATCTTATCCTTCATATTTACAACGCTTTCATCCATTCTTTCAACGAGTAAAATTAAAATGTTGCAATCATCTCCCTTTAATTAGTGGTTGCAGTCTTCACTGGTTCACAAGGGTTCTGGTGCTTTGTATTATCATGTAATACCTTCTGACTGGGCGGTACTGGCACGATGTTTGGGTTTTGAGGAAGAAGGTTAGGATTGCAAACAATTGGAATATAGTGACTGGCATCATTATCATCAACATTATTAGATTCATCAGTGGACTCATTCACAGAATGAGGATGTATGATCGTGCAAGAACATCCAAAGGGTCCTAACAAAGGGAGGTTAGCTGGTTCTGATAGGAGTAAGAAGGGATAGCAAGGATCTTACCTGGTGTTAATTCATATAACCGATGAGTTTCAAACTCTTTAAAAGGTAAATCCTCTTGAGGTACACCCATAAAATAAGCATAGATACATCTAATAAGAATAGTGAAGGAGGTGTGGTATGTTAGTGAGAACGATCATGAGATATGATATGATCTATCTCACCTTAATACTGCCATATGACAAATAACGAATATACTTCTTCTCTGTCTTTCTAATTCAATAATAACAGGTCGTACTCTTTCAATAACATCTAAATAAGATTCACCACCAACACCTGGATAACGATAATTTAATTTATCATTATTTCTTTTCTTCCATTCCTCTGGATATAATATACGTATTTCATCTTTACTTAATCCATGTAAATCACCACCACGTAATTCATTTAGTAATGGTGTATGAAAACATTTAAAATTGGTCTTTTCTTTTAATAAGGCGACACATTGGTAATGGATATTCGATGTACCAGTTAAAATGATAATCTCTTTACCTTTATCGACTAATCCACCATATTGTTGTTCATATAATAAATAATTGGTAAAGTTCTCAGTATATTCAATACCTAATGGTGTTAATTGGCCACTTTCACAACCTGATATATTCTCTGCTAAACCTAATGTCTTTTCAACAAATTCTGCTAGATAGGTTAAATAGATTTTACGTGGTTGAATATGAACATTCTGTAAATAGAAAGCAACTTGTGATGGTAGATAACCATAACAATTACGTGTTATGACTTTTTGTCCAACATTAATTAGTTTGATGTAACTTATTTGTGAATTATCTTCATCATCAGTGATTGTCTATTTATGTTCAGGTTAGAGAATGGTTGGATCTGTTGATTAGATGCGTCTTACCTCATATACTTTCTCATATTCTTTTACACGCGAATAAAAATCCCGTCGTGCAGTTTCTATATCCATACCCTTATAATCATCATTCTGTAATTTTAATTCATAATTACGTTTTAATACTTCTTCATCATCACAGATTGATTCAACAAATAATAAAAATACATTTTCTGTGCGTGCACGTTTTGCTAATGCTAAACGACGATTTTTGGTTGTATTTGTTGCATCAAAGATTGCTACACGTCGCTTAGCTTCCATTGTTTCATGTAACCACTTATACATTTCATCTTGTACTGCCATTGCTAAATTTTCACGGATTTGTTTTGATTCAGCATTTGATGAATCAAAGAAATGTGCATCAGCTGATGCAAGTCCTACTTGACGACGATAGGAACCAACATTAAACATTCTACTTTCAAATCCTGTCCATTTTAAGTATCTCATAATCATTTTCACTAAATAAGACTTTCCTCGAGCTGGTAAACCTACCATTGCAATAACCATGGGTTGTTCAAGACCTAAGGTAGCAAGGGCTTGACCATCGTTCGAGGAGGAGGTAAGAGCTGCGGTGTGGTGGTTTGTAATAGGAACTGCATGATCATCAGCTTCTTTGGAGAGTTCATAGAAGCTTGGGGACTTGGAAAAACTGGGGATTTTCTCTATACGATCATGGCTGTTACTTTTATTCAGTCTGTTGTGAATAGTCTGGCTTGGACTATTTGATCCTTGCGAACCATGATGATTGCCGTCCTCGCTTAATCCTCTTCGTTTGCGAAGTAAAGCAAGCTTAGGATCATTGGTGGGAGGTAGATTCGCAAAGACAAGTTCGGCATCGAGGTTTCCGTTGCTTCCTCTGGGTGAATCGTGGCGTTCTGGAGAGGCTAATGGAGGCAAAGCTTTTTGCCCTTTCTTCGCATTTGTAACTGAATTGACGCCGTTCGCGTCTTTCTTCGTTTGCAAATATAAACAAGAAATAGCACTCAGCAAGGTGAGAGAAAGACCAGTCACTGCTGTTGGGTTCTCAGAATTGTTCACTTGACTCATACTGGACAGAAACAGGGGTGCAAGCGGATCAACTCAAAAGATAATAGAAAACAATAACAAACGGGGGAAAAGAAGATAACTTATCAAAATCCCAAATCAAATCAAAGAAACTCAGAAAGAAACACACGAAACCTCACTTAAAGAATCAATGAATCTACAGCAGAATATTAAAAACAACAAAAATATCACTCAGAATGAAAAGAATTTTCCTCTCCTTTCAAACTCTCTCAACTGTCTCTACACACTAATCTTGTAATAAATCACAGTCTCTCACCGTGGGAAATGGAATGGAGGTCGTCCTGACGTTAGTATGAACGTTGTAAATCACAGTATATATGATGAAATACTTTCATTGACAAAACAAAGTCAATCAGGGCTATGCACTGTCACTCCTGCCCTCTCCTTACAATAGAGTAGAATTTGATATGCCCCAAAACCCATCTAAATTCAAAAAAGAAATCAATGAAACAGAAAAATCGATTTTTAGTAGTTTTCTGACAGAAAGTTTCGAGTTTACATGGTGCTACTCTCATTTGCTAACACATCTTAACAGGAATTAGCAGTGAGGGTAAACCACCAAGAAAAGAATCAAAGTAAAAAACAATTCCTTTCACAAAGACACAAAAGTTTGAAATTATCTAATGACTGTTACTAACCCGATCAAAAAGTTAATGGGATTGAGGATCATCCTCCTTTTCGGTCTGCCCATCGTGTTTCAAGGCCTTCTTCGGGCTGTATAATAGATATCTCTACAAGATAGATGAAATTATCAATTGACACAAACAAATGAGAATGAACGTACCGATTCCTTGCAAGTATAAGCAGCAGGAACAAGCTCGATGACGGTATTCAACGGAATTGAGACATAAGGAGCATCAGGACGACTTAACCCCATATAAAAGGCATATATAATTCGAAGAATACCTTGATGACCTATAATTACTAATGGTTCTTGATGTCTTTCCATTTCTATTATAATAGGTTCTAAACGTGCAATGACATCAAGATAACTCTCTCCTCTTGGATATCTATAAGCTAATTTATCAATACTACGTAATTCCCATTCATCAGGAAATTTTTCTTCGATCTCTTCATATGTCATACCATCACATGCACCAGCAAATAATTCATCTAAATGATGCCATGCTTTCGGTCTCATTTGAACCCATTCATATCCTAATGTTGGATCATGTTTTGATTTCACAATCAGTTTATTTTGTTGAATAAATTGTGCTGTTTCACGTGTTCTTCTCATTGTACTTGTCCATAATCTAGCTGGTACATCTTCACCTTTCTCATTTTTAACAATATTTTTATCAACAAATTCTGCAAGTTTTTGTGCATAATTTAATCCATGGACTGTTAATCCACTATCACCACCAATACGACCTAAATCATTATACTCAGATTGACCATGACGTGTCAAGTAGAAAGAATGTCTGGTGGTACGTAAATTCATAATAAAATTAACAACTTTTTGAAATAAATAACCTTTAACATCATGTATCACAAAATGTTGTTTGGCATGATCACATTTCATATATGCCCAACGTGTTTCAACAGAATATTTACCATCATCTAATGTTTCATATCGTGATCTTAAGATTTCAACACGTTTTAAATAATCACGATGTGCTTGCTCATTATCAACGCCGATATAATCAGGTAAATTTAATGAATATTGTAAATACTGTTGACATAAAAATTCTTCATCATCATTAATTACTTCAATCCACATGATCTTTGCACCATTAGCTCTTGCCTACAATACACAATACAATTATTCCCTTATGACCCCATTATTGTTATGAAAGTTAACTTACCGCTAAGGCAACTTCTTGACGTTGTTCATGAGTTTCATTGATTGAATCAAAGATTGCAATTCCGTTAGAATTTTGTGCAAGAAATGATGCCATATCCTTTAATGCAGCTTGAACACATTCTTGACGTGTTGATTTTGCTTCAAAATTACTTGGATCAAACCAATCAGCATCAATTAATTTATTATATAATCGACGACGGTAATCAGCAATGGAATAAACTTGAACAGGAATAGCATGAAAGAAATCTAAATATCGACCTAATCTACGAGCTATTTGAGTTTTACCACGACCTATCATAACAAGTTAACATGCAAGACTGTATGGAAAGAAAATCTCACCTGGTAACCCACAGAAGGCAATGCAAAAGCGATCAGGGGAAACTGGGAAGATGCTTAATGGGATGCTATTCTCTAGTGTATGTCCTTTGGCGGCAGATGCTCCTACAAATAGGAAAAACGTTTAGAAAAACTTCCTTAGAGAGAAATTAAGGAGACAGATTTACCTGGTGCATTCTGTGGTAGTGGATTATATTGCACCGCGGTTGGTGAGTGAAAAGATGATGATCTTTGAGCGGCTGCAGGAGGAGGTGGGAAGGATTTCCCATTCTCTGAGGTAACTTCGATGGCTGGTGGAATATTAGACATTTCTTCTGTGATAGCTTCGATGATAGTTGTCACAGATCTACAGTATCTTCTCAACGGTTCTTTTCTCCAGCAGAAAACAAAAAAACAAAAAAAAAGATATCCAATGAAACCTAAACTCAAAAGCAAAGGTTACCACCTACTAACGATCAACCAAAAGCCAACAAATCGACTCTTCACAGAATCTTCTCTGAAGCCACAAAGTGTATAAGGAAGACTATTGACTTGTTTCAAGTTGTAGATTCAAGGGGAAACTCTTGACTGAAATGAAGTTGCTGGGCATACGGGGTGGATGTGTGCCCAAGGAAAAGATCTGCAACTCAAACGTACTTTTCCTTGAAAAGCGCTTTTCTACTCCTCTTCTATCAAAGGTGATCTTGTCTATCACGAGAGGGATTTTTCGAAGAATGAGGACACAGAACACCTCAACTCTACTCCAACACAACACGATACTTTGGGTGGGAGTTATGAGTGTGTAGTGATGAGAGTGAACTGCAATATCTTTAAAAAAAATGTGGAGCAGAACATTTTATACTTACTATTCTTAAATCATCAATTTATTGTTTCTCTTTTTGTTGTTGAGTGTTTATATATTTGAATGACTCCATCACTTGCGAATGAAACTCGTTGGAAGCACTATTCCTCAATAATGTCTTCAATCCTTTTTCTTCAAGAAAAGAGTGAGACGTCGAGTGTTTCCGATGATAATGCCGCTATCCTATCAGATGGATATAATTGTTTCGCGACTGATGATGAAGAGGAACTTCTTTTACCAGCAAAGAAGAAGGTTCGAACTTCTAAATCATCCTCGAAACCTGCACCTCAACAGATTACTTTCCATCCAAGAAAGACTTCTCCTAAGACTGTTGCAGAAGTTACACATTCATTGGAAGAATGTGTAATTGCTAAATCTTTTGCAGGATTTTTCTCGAAAGCGTTTAACTCTGGTGATATTAATGATGTTGAACGTTTTTTTCGAAATTATTGCCGATCTGATTGTTCTGTTGTTCATCAAGTTTATGCATTTGAATCATTACTTCAAGGTAAAACTTTAAAACGTAAATTAGTTGATGATAATAAAGCAATCAATCCATTTGGTAATTTTTCTTCTTTACAATTTCCTTCTTTAGCATTGTTCTACTTCTTTATGTCTAATTTTTATTACATGGTGCCTGATGCTATTTTAACAGTTTCGAATCATCGCTGTTGTTATGAAAAAGAAACTTCTTTATATATGTCTTCTTTTGAATGGTCAGGAACAATTGTAACTGAAGATGCAACACTTTTAAAGATTGATCCCCTCACACGCCGCATTACCTGCTGTAATAAGAGCACCGAAGCACAGAACTTGCAGATATGCGGTAACGATCGTTGCTCTGGTGAACCGTTAATTATGAAAGGATCAATTGCATTCTATGTTGATAAATCAGGGATGATTTATTGTTTAGAATTCTTTTACGAGTGTTTACAAGACTATAATGAAGATAATGAAGAGGATAGTTCAAATAATCCTAAAGAAATATCAAGATCTGCTTCTACTTCTTCTGTTCTACCAAATTCTACATCTAATTTTGCAAAATTATTTGATGATATTGATTTTGAAAAAGAAATCTTATCCTCAATATTAGATGAAACTAATGAAACTTTTTATTAAATTTTCAAGGAAGATTTTCAAGTCTATAAATTATACTTTCTTCATTAATATAAATTGGGGGAGAAGGTCGGTTTTTCAACTGGCTAATTATATAAGTAATATCAGAATAATACCTATTGTAGTAGAATTTTCTTTTTAGCTATGCTAGAGTGAAAAACAAAACAATATACATTCTTTCGTTCATAAATAAGAATTTCTAAAATAGTAACTATATCATGCGTACTTCTTTATGTATTTCTGTGTGTCTGTGAGTAAGTGTGCATGTGTCTGTGTGTTTGTATTTCCTTTCCTTTTGTTTCTATTTTTCCTTTTTTTCTTTTGGTTTAGGTTTGTTGTGATTCTTTTCTATTTGTTTTCCTTTTTCTTCTTTTCGCCTTTTAGTAGAGATTAAGATATGGTACGTATGGTTTACTTTTGTTTTTCTCTTCTGTTTTCCTTTTTCTTCCATTCCTGTTTGATGTTGAATGCAAAGTATCCACAATTTGAAGAAAAGCTCTCAGAGATGATTACTCCCATTTTCTTGACAAGTTAGGAGAGTAAATCGATCAATTCAAATTTAGAATTCGACATCAAATTCAATTCAATTCAATTCGTTCATTTTCGAAAGAGATAAAATTGATTATTCTTTCGGATCATTTGAACATTCATTATCGCAGTTATATGCAGAGATTTCTGTATCTATTATTGTGTAGTTTAGTTTTAGTGTTCACTTTTATTATTGTTTTTATACCTTTTAGTTTCGACATTGTTATCGAAGTGAGATTTGGAGATGATTATCAACGTGTTTTTGATTATGGAAAATTTTCAATTGAACATCTTGAAATCGTCTCCTTCGCAACTACTTACTGTCTCGGTCAAAGTTACTTTGCTTTACTCTTTTCATGAGAAGTATGAAAAACGAAATCATTGCTAAAGATCCTCACCCAGTCAGATTAATATTCCGAATTTTTCTCTGAATTACTTGTACGGAAAATCTGTGTTATCTCTCTTTGCACTGCAATAGTTGAGGTGAACTAAACATTATTAGTTTTGCTGTTTATTGGAAGTATTTCTAATGGGGTTGGAAATTCGGTGGTGAAATGAGGAAAGATTCGTTTGCAAAGGACTCCCTAATGAAATATTTACTTTGTAGTGATTTGTGATTCAAAGATAATTAAATTGTAAACTAATAATTAACAGTCGCTCATTGTTCTTATGCAGGAGATACAGGAAAGAAAATCCTTTTCTTCTTTCACAAACGAGTGGCAAAGAGAAAGAAAATAGGTCCATCGCTCTTTACTTATCTTATTTCAGCAACTGGTTCAGGAGTACCTACAGTCTCTATTCAATTTTGAACTATATCAACGTTGATTATATTCTACAATTATATTCTTGAATGCACTATTAACAAAATTAATCGCAAGAAGAGGACTAAATACAAATCTTTTCTTACTTGTGCCAACGCAAATCTTTGGTTAACTCAGGATGAAAAGCTGTTGCCAGAATATTATTTTGTCGAACTGCAACAATTGCATTGATATCAGGGATAATAGAGGAGTCTGATGAGTTCAAATTGAGCACTCTCAATACCTCTGCTAATGCAGAAATATGAGGCTTCGAGTTAAGGGTTGCCAATATTTTCACGTCTGGTCCAACCTATAAGAAATGAGTGAAAAATTATTTCATGAAAATGTTTCTACGAACTTTTAAGATCGCTGGAGCTCTAATGAATATGGCATTGAAAGCATCTCTATTCTCTTCCTTTTGAAAAATAGAAGAGCTATCAAAGGGAATTGTAACCTCACAGCTATGAATCTATCGATCATAAGAATATAGCTCAACCTTAAAATCTAGGAATTTCTTACTTGAGAACCGAAATAGTTTCGGCAAACTTCAACGTCTAATCCTCCTATTAGACTTTGCCCACCTTCTCTTTGCTTGATAGCATGATCCGAGAGCAAAATCATTCCAGCACATGTACCAAATATCTGCAATACATTGTCAGATGAAGCAAGAAATTCGAATAGATATTCCATCTTACTGGGCGTCCGTCCTTAACCCATTGTTTCAAAATAGGGAAAAGACCTCGACTTTCACCCACAATGGCCATCGCTGTACTTTCCTATTGGAGATTAATGATTGCAAGGAAGAACATAACAACTTACTCCTCCTGGAAGAATAATTCCATCAATATCCGAAATATCAGAAGCTTCTCGAATCTTAATTTCAACACGATTTAGCTTAACTCATTAGGAAAAAGTTCCTTTACCTCTTTCACAATACATCCGAGCTTTCTCATACTATTTACATGCTCTTCTACAGCTCCTTGAATAGCAAGGACTCCTACTCGAATATCTTGCATGGTAAATGGTCTAGATTCTTATCCAAGAAACGAAGAAATGAAATAAGATGACTCACTTTCCTAACACGGCCGAGAAGGGCCGTGGAACCATCTAGGAATTTGGGGGAATTTTTGGGAGGTTAGCACTTTTGAGAGTGTTGATTACATCATCAACTTGCTCTTCCTCACACACTCTCTGATCTTCCTCATCACTGAGATACTTTTCTAGACTGAAAAAAATAACCATATATACACACACACGATCGAATAAACATAATTCAACTTAAAGAACAAAACTTTCAATTCAAAGGAAAAGCTTCGCACAAACTATTAGAATAGAAACTGAAAGTTTTAGTGAAGATCAACTCGATAATATCCCTTTTAATTGTCGTCATTGAAGTTTGATTAAGGAGGAAGTAATATGACAGAGAGAAAGCAATTAATACCAGAATCAAATCGTGTTGATCAACAAGATAGCTATGATAGTCACTCAGAGACTTCAAGTGTGCATCATTTACCAACTCATCATCATTGTTTCAATCCTGTGCCTCAAAATGCGCCAGGTAAGTGAATTTTATGAAGTTCTCTCCAACTTCAACTTACGCTATCTCTCACACAGGATCGGCTGCTGCTATCGGACATGTGCTGGAAAACTCCATTCCTTTGAGTATATTTCCTATCCAAATCGACAAATTTGTCTTTTGCTTTAGTGGACTCCCAGGAAGGGGGAAAACGCACATCTCACGTCGCTTAGCGAGCTATTTGTCGTTCTTTTATGCAGTTCCTGTCAGAGTTTTCAACGTTGCTGCTTATCGTGAGAAAATGCATGGTGGTTTAAAAGCTGCTGAATGGTTTGATCCTCACAATGAGGAAGCATTGAAAATCCGAAATGAGTGTAATGAAGCTGCTCTTCGAGATATTGTCACTTTCCTTTGCTCCTCATTACATGGAATCGCTATTTTAGACTCAACCAATGCAACTCACGCTAGACGAGCTCATGTTGCCAAAATGGTAAGCATTATCACTCATAAAATGGGAATTTTGTGATAGATACTCCTGTTAGATGAGTTTGACAGGAGCGAAAGTAATGTTCATTGAAGTTAATAACGATGATGAAAATTTTTTATCTGAACATTATCGAACGACAGTTCATTATTCAGCTGATTATGTTGGGCAATCGGATGCGCAATCGGTAAGAACGTTCCTCTTAGCTTTCACCTTTGTCTGAATTTGTTCTTTGTATGTGAATTTTCTATCCATTAGGAAGCAGACTTTCGAAAGAAAATTGAAAAATACAAGGCGCTTTTTGAGCCATTAGACAGTGGAGCTTACTCTGCTGTTGAGAAAAATTGGTCCTACATGAAATGTGATCATTCGAAAAAGCATTTTGTTGTCCATAATGCGAAAGGGCATATCCAGCAGAAAGTTGTTAATTTTATTATGAATTTACGTACAACTTCCCATCCTTTTTACCTTTCACGCCATGGTCAATCAGAGTATAATGACCTTGGTCGTATTGGTGGTGATAGTGGCTTGACCAATCATGGAGTAAATTATGCGAGAAAACTCGCTGAGTTTGTTGATAAGAAAATAGTAAAGGATGAAAAAGGTGCGGATGTTCCTGCTCGACTGTGGACAAGCACGATGAGAAGAACAAAGGAAACTGCACAATTTATACAACAAAACAAAATTATCGTGAAAGGCGATGCTGATCAATATGAATGGGTTCAAATGAGACCTAAGGCATGGCATCATTTGGATGAGCTCTACGCGGGTGCTTGCGATGGTATGACATATGAAGAGATCGAGGAAACTTACCCTGAGGAATGGGAGCGGAGAAATGTCGATAAATTAGCTTATAGATATCCAAGAGGAGAGAGTTATCTTGATGTCATTGCACGTTTAGAACCTATTATAATAGAAATGGAAAGACATCAAGAACCATTATTAATTATTGGTCATCAAGCAGTTTTAAGAATCATTTACGCTTTTTATATCGGGAAATCACGAGCAGAAGCTCCTTATTTATCTATCCCTCTAAATACTGTTATAGAGCTCGTTCCTGGACCAGTAACATGCAAAGAACAGGTAAATTTACCTCTCATTGCATCACTGCTTTTTTCTAATTTTACTTTATTTGTAGCGATATGTTCTTTACAACCCTGCTAATCCTTTAAGCATTGATGGACAAGATGAACCTCTGGGAAAGCCTGATGATCCTCCTTCCCATTGAGTCTTTCGCCGTCTCTCTTTGTCCTAACATACACCCGATATCCCTTTATCACGTTCGACGGTTTTTCAATGTTCTTTTGCCTTTTCCCATTCTTGTCAAAGATTCTATAATTACCTAAACTCCGCATCATAAACCTGATCCAATTAATTCCAAGCACTTCCTCCAGACTCGACACAACGAGAGCGGCCGTAAAAAGGATTTTTTTAATCAGATTGCCTGAAAGTGTTTTCTTCTTGCTTGTGAACTTGAGGGGTTGAAGTCGTAGATTGAACTGTGGGCAATTTGCAACATTTTCTTGAAAAAATGAATGATAATGGTGAATAGAAAGATTCTATTTTTCGTGGTATTCATATAGTTAATTTAATTTTTCTTCTATTTATTTCTTTTAATTTATTGATATATATATATACATGCTATTTCATGAAGAAAAAGAAGAAGAAAACACAAATATAAATACATAGAAGAGTAGATATATTTATTCATAACATATAATAAGATTCCAAACTAAAGAAAAAGCCGATAGAATCCAAAAATATGAGAAAGTAATGACGAATAATGATTTAAAAGAACAAAACTCTTTCATGGATTCAAGCAACCAATTAATTCTCCATTCGGACCTAAATTAGTTGAGATAACAACTGCCAACTTCAAATGATAATAATTCAACGAAACATTACAAGAATTTCCATTAGGCGATGAAGGATTTGGGAAAGAACATCCATTTCCATTGGAGACTTTCGAACAGTTTAAATAACTTTGTAAATCCTCTTTACTAATAAACTTCTCATATCCTCGACTAACACTAAACTCAACAGGGAAAGTATAATTCCCTGATGATCGCTTGGCATAGACAGGTTTTCTTTTAAAGAATTGATGAACATTTATTTCTTGCTCTTGTTCTGTCTTTAATAATCTTCGATCTTGAGTTGATGGTGGAACAATAGAAGTTTTGGAGGAAGAGTTTGTACTTTCATCAAACTCTTCATTCATTCGTTGCTGCTGTTGCTCATCTTCTTTCTTTAATTGACTGTTACCATCAGCAGTTACTGCTGGCACTCTATTCATTGTAGAAAGGTTAATACTCGCCGTTGGTTTAATCGTTGGTGTTAATGGTGATAATGATGACGTCGTAAATATACTAGGATGATTATGATTGGATCCATATAAAAGAAAATCAACTTTTAATGATATAAATGATTTTAATTTCTCTGCTGGTGAAAGAAAGAAATAATAATAATTATCAATTAAATTATTATTACCAAATGTTAATCTCCATAATATATTATGAAAGAAAAATAATTTGGAATCACCAATCATTAATGTCTTTGGTAATCGTAAATCCCAGATAATCTCTTCATGGATTAATGGAAGATTATGATATAATGGTGGTGATTTATTCTGGTTAGTAGGACTTTTATTATGATTCGATAATTTTAAAGGTGAATTATCTCGTTTATCATCTTTCTTGTTGTTTTTCTTCACTTCATCTTCACTGTCAGTGAGATAGCTCTCATCGCCTGACAATGGAGGTTCTATAAGAATATTAATTCCATAAGAGAAGGGAAAACGAAATAAATGAAATGAACTTACGATATCGTTGCTTTTGTTTGCGACTATGAAGCTTGTAACGATTAGGATAACGAATATTAGGTGTTGTCGGTGATCGATAAGAGTTATCCTTCTCATCTGATTCCTCTTCACTTCCTTCCTCCTTCTCTTCATCGTTTCTCTTTATTTGACTCATTTTGTTTTTTCTTTTACCTTCATTACTTTTATTGCCATCAAATTCATCAGAAGAATCAGAAAGAAGATGATTGACTTGTTCAAATCTTTTTAACATTTCTTGATAATCGACGAGATTTTCCGCTTTCATCTCTTCTTCAAGATCATGAGGATCCATATCTAGCTTCATAATGACAGCAGTCTCGTCCAAACCTCTTCCATAGCTCTTAGGAGAGCGGTTCATTGCCTCAGTCTGGTTCAGGTAAGAAGAAATGGAGTTTGGGAAATTAGTAGCAGTAGTGTCAGCAGAAGGCAAGGTATTCGCTGTTGGCAAATCTGTCCTTTGCTGACCAAGAATGCTTACTTTATTCATGTCCTCTTTCAATTGACTGACTCTTTTCAGCTTCTGAAGGAAAAAGATTTCCTGTAACTTCGCTTGACAGAGAACCTTCCGAAAGTGATGATCATTTTCAGACAAAGACCGAATACTATTTGAATGATGTCCTTTCTGATCCTTCTTACTTTGATTGCCGTTTTCATCCTCGACGAATTTCACTCGAGACATTTCAATTGACTGAAGAAGAGGTAGAAAATCCATCCTCAATCAATCTTTTCAGACCGCTCCTTCCTTCTCCTAAGAAAGGGAAATAAATGTGTCAAATCCTCTGAAGACACAGTCTTCAAAAATGACCTCTCTTTCAAACATCTTCCTCTTGACTGTTGTCTGCACTTTTTTTGACTCTTCAATAACACCATATTTCTTATTTTACGTTACATCCAAAGAAGAGAGAATCTTTCTCATAATTCTACGTCGTAGTATCTCCTCTCATCTCTTTTCTTATCAATTTTAAGACAAAAGAGACATTAACTTTACTGTGATTTCGTTATTCCTCGACAGTTATTCACGAATTCACCGTCAGGACAAAAGCAAAAGAAAGAAAGGATGGGAGAAAAAGAAATGACTCCACCGATTAGTATTCTTTCACTTCATGTCTATTATCGAATACGTGAATATTTAACTCATACTGATTATATCTCCTTTATGAATATATCCAAAAAATATCTAAACCCCATTAAACGTGAAACCATCTATTACTCTTTCACAAAGACAATTTCATTACTCTATATTGAAAACCCTAAATTCCGCTTCCAGATTGATAAACGCATTAATAACCCTAACCAACAGATAGGTCTCATCCTACCAACCGTCGATGATTATCATTTCCGAATCGAAAAATTAAGAAAATTAACAATATTAGATTGTTCATCTTTTAAATTACACTTTGCATTAGAACGTTTACACTCCATCTCCTATATTAAGCTATGTAATGGTACTATCACCACCTTCCCTCTACTAAGAGATGTGATTAAACTCTCTCTTTACTCCTTCCCCTATTTAAATAAATTAGATGGATTACAGAATATTAAAGGTTTAGAACTCAAGCACTGTCCTAAAGTCTCTGATTTATCGCCATTATCACGATTAATCAAACTATCGATTATCTTCTGTGCCTCTATTAGTGACGTCTCTCCGCTCGGACAATTACGCTACCTAACCCTAAATTCATGTCCTTTAATCACAGATATTACCTCATTATCGAATATCTATGATTTAAAGATTATCTCTTGTCCTAACATCGATTATTCGAATTATTATTCTAATAATACTAAATTTACACTAGGAGGGTATAATAACTCGAATTATATTAAACCAAAGCATACATTAAATTTAAATCATTTTAAAAAAGTGAAATTCTTTTCATTTATTCATAATAATACCAGTAATACGATTAATAACAACAATAACAATAACAATAATACCATGAATCATCATGAAGGAATGATGAATTTATATGAATTATATCAATTAATACAATTATCACCTGATTGTTCTTTCTTAGATCGAATCATTTCCTTTGACTTCTCTTATTATAATGTAGGAGGACCTCCATCCTCTACTGTATCGAACATCGGCTACGACAAACGAGAGAAATTCACTTTACCCCTCCCACCTCATACAACGAAACAACAACACTACTTATCCTTCACAACATTAGAATACAATGAGTTTTATGTGTCAAAGTTTACAAACATTTATTCTTTATCCATCTGTAATTGTTCGTCGATTACTAACACCTCACTCTTTGGTCATATCCATTCATTAAGATTTGTAAATTGTAATAATTTAAATAATTTACAAGGATTAAGTCCATTCACAGGTAATAAACTCGTTATATTAATTAATTGTAATGAGATCAAAGACTTTTCCTATATTAATGGGATTGATACTGTGATTATTGATACTTGTCGTGGTTTCTCATCAATGCAACATGTTAATCAAGTGAAACATCTGAAATTAACCTCGATTATGAATGAATTAAAGGATATTAGTATTTTATCATCCTTCTCTAGTGGTATTGAGAGATTAGAGTTTATTCAATGTGGTTTTACTGTATTGAATGGTGTTAGTATGATTCCTGAGATTCATATCATTGAATGTGATCTATTAACATGTCAAGGATTAGGTGTTCATGATTGTCAAAGGAAGATTGTTGTATCAGAATCAAATAGAATTTCTGATCTTTGGAAACTGGAAGCTGATTATACGTCAGAGATCTATGATAAAAAGAGAGTATTCTTAAGAAAGAGTTCTAACTAAAACACAGCCCTCCGAATCGCAGGAGTTAGTTGTCAACTTCTTCTCCGACGAATGTTTTGTGAGAATGTTTGAATGGAAATTCAGTAAGTACTTGGTTATGGAGGGTCGATCATCTTGTTTCTTCTCTTCCACTGGTGAAAGATTGAGTGGAAAGATTCGTGTAAATCTATCTCATTCAACTCCAAAGGTTCAAAGATTCCTACGATTTCAGTGCACATGATCATGAGAAGTAATGATCAAAGACAATAAGTTTAAATGTATATACTAAAAACCTCATTCTTGAGAAAGAATTAATTTATTTTGCTTGTGTTGGATTATATTGTATTTACAGGTTAGGAAATGTTTTAATAAGTTCTATAAGCAGATGACATTGGATCAATGATGAGTAAGTATTAAGGTATAAATAGAGAAGCAGAAAAGTGATCTTTTTGTCTAAATTTTTTCATCTTAATGTGGTAGAGAGAAGAGATGAAGGATGCACCAATTCTTTCTCTTCAACTCTTCCTACACTGCACACACTGCACAAACCGCACTCTGCATCTACTCCTTCTCACAATTATACGCTGCTATTCCTACTCCTACCTTTCCCATCATCCTCCCTCTTTCCTTCTTCCTTCTCTTCTCATCGATGATCCCACACCTTTCTCACTCCAACACACACCCATACAAACATGCGAGGTAGCACA
>VFQN01002715.1_pt1 | contig 26613 bp, 19 predicted proteins | sample 3512371 | NCBI WGS metagenome assembly VFQN01 (sample SAMN10412370, study PRJNA504923) | tailings metagenome | isolation source: Replicate 2 from Balatoc abandoned mine | place: Philippines: Itogon, Benguet | collected 2017-08-28
CCCCACAGTGAGGTGCAAAGAACATTCCTCCACGAACTTCTGGCTACCTACTTAGGTATTCGCACACAACCGGCGGACGGGAGAATGGCCCTCACGCAGGGGCGGGCCGATCCCGGACGCTTCGGGCGAGACGTGGGCGGCGGTGGACGTAGCCCTTTACCGGGGACAGCGGGGGCTGCCGGGCGGGTCGTCGCTCCCGCAGATGACCCGCGAGTGCCTGGCGAAGGAGGCCGTCAGCGGCCGATGAACTGCCGGATCGAAGCCGTGAGACATCTCGTTATGCCCGTTGCCGTCCCGTGTGGCGGCGGCCTGACCCCTGCTTCTGACCGGTTCCTCCGGTTCCTGGCTGCGCCGTCCCGGTGCGGGTGTTTCATCGCGGTGGGGGCGGCGTCGGCTCTCGGGCTCGGCGGGCGTAGATTGCAACTGCCGAATCGGCACAGCGACCTTGGGAGGCGGGAGATGGCGTCCGGCGTGAAAGGGACACTGAAGTACGCGAGTGCAGTGCAGGGGTACGTCTTCAGGTCGTTCGACCCGTTGGAGATCGAGACGCCGGAACCCTGGGTGGAAAAGGTCGTGGTAGAGTGCCGGGACGAATCGCCGATCGTGGTGACCGTCACCTTCGCGTCGGCCCCGTCCGTCGACACGGCGTTGATCTCAGGCAAAGTGATTTGCCGCACGGTCGTCGGGCGGCTGGCCTTGAAGTACGGGCTGTGCGCACAAGAGCCGCTGCTGACGAGTGAAGAGCTGGAGGAGGAGAAGAACGGCATGACGGTGAAGGCAGCGGCCTCGGCCGCACCACTGTCTTGCTCGGGGAAGGATAGCAAGAGGGTCGAGCAGAACGAGGCGGCCGAGCTGAAAAAGGAGTTGGAAGACCTTCGCCCGCACCGGCATGATTACGAGGAACTGTACCGCATCGCCATGCAGGCCGCGGACGCCGTCGATCGGTACATGTCGCTGTACCGTCTTCTGTCCCTGCTCTGCCTCAGCCCTACCGGGAAAGAAGAACAGAAGTACGTGGACGACTTCATCGAGCAAGAAACTACCGTCCAGCGGCAGTTCAAAAGGCCCGACAAGCAAAACGTCCTCGAAACCGTCTTTTCCAGGTTACGCAACGAAGTCGGCCACGCCCGGTCGGACGTAGACTTGGCCACCACGAGGCGGGAGATGGACGCCCGGGTTTACGAACTTGCGGCGATCGCAAAGAAGGCGATCGAACTCATGACGTAATACGCGTCGAATTGGGACGAAGAAAGATAGCAATGGGCCGGGCTACTAAACGCGAGATCCCGGTCATCGCTTCTCGATTTGGACCGTGCGGACCAACGGCCTGGGTGCCCAGGAGCCGACAGAAGGCAGTGACACAGGAACCGCCCGCCCGATCACGCCCTCGCCGTGCGGGGAAAGGAGTGAGCCGATGCCCGTCCCCGTTTTCGACCTGTTGAAACTGGTCGACCCGCAACTCTCCCCGGGGTGGGGCGAAGATCCACCTGGCCGGTTGGAACGGCAAGGAACATCCGCTCGACGAGTACCTCGCGGGCCGGTTCGAGGAGTGGCAGCGGTGGCAGAGCCGGAAGAACTTCGAGCGTCCCGTCGTCCTGTCCTTGATCCAGTACCAGGCGGGCGATCGGTGGCTGTTCGCCGGCCTGTTCGACGCTCACGGGGCCGTCCAGAGCGGCGACCTGTGGTACTACGACCTGCGGGAGCGGGCGGCGGCGCAGGGGTTCGCCGGCCGGCTGGTCGTGGGGTTCGAGCGGCCGGGCCGCAACTCGTACCTAGACGCCGAAAGGTGGGCCGGAAACATCGTCGTCCGGCAACTCCTGCCGGAACGGTGTTCGGTCGCCGACTTCCCCGGCTACCGTGCGGTCGACATCTCGAAGTCGATCCTCGACACGATCATCCGGCTGGCCCCGGCCTCCTGGCGGACGGCCTTATCGAGCGTGGCCGGGGTGTACCTGATCTCGGACACCAGGACGGGCCGGCTGTACGTCGGGAGTGCGACCGGCGAGGGCGGGATCTGGGGCCGTTGGGCGGCGTACGCACAGACCGGCCACGGCGGGAACGTGCTGCTTCGAGAGTTGCTCGACCGGGAAGGTGCAGCCCGTGCGGCAGACTTCCGCTTCTCGATCCTGGAGATCGCCGACATCCACGACAGCGAGGCGGATGTCCTCGCCAGAGAGTCACACTGGAAGCGGGTGCTGGTCTCCCGCGACCACGGCTGGAACGCGAACTGAAGCGACCCTCCCCGACACGCGAGTCGGCCCGAACTCAGATGGCGGTCTTCGTGAGCGTGTGAGCCGGGTCGTGTTTGATGTCGAACGCCTTCACGACAACCGAGCCCCCGCCCGGCAGGGCGATGTCGAACGGGTCGGTCAGGGCCGGTTGGCTCCAGACGCCGTACCCCTTCCGCTCATTACCCCACTCCGTCAGCACATCACCTTGGCTCGCCGCCACCACGATCAGTAATGCGGCGGACTTCTTCCACCCGAGTCGCTTCAACTTGTTCACATCCGCCTCGACCGCCCGCCGCCACTCGTCACCGGCACGGTTGCCGTCGTGGAGCAGGGCAAGCTCGGCGAACAGCCAGCAGTGGTCGGCCCCGTCGTTCGGGCCGCCAACCCGCAGGTCGCCGAGGATGCGGTCCGGGTCGCCGGACTCGGTCGCCACGCCCTCGCTGGCGTAGGTCGGTTTGGCCGTGACCTCGCTGAACGGGTAGCTCTCCTGCCGGAATTTGCAGGCCAAATACGCCTCCCAGGCGAGCCACTCCTCAAAAGAGTAGCCGTCCTCGATCAGCAGCCGCAGGTCGGCGGCCTTCGCCCGGAGGCGGTCGCAGACGGTGCGGAACACGTCGACGGCGAATGTGAGCGAATCGGGCACGCAAGAGCCTCCTCGCGGTACGTGTCAGAGATTCAGTTTAGAGCCGGTTCCTGAACCTGGGTTGACGGGGTCGGTTGGGGGCGGCATCCTCGGGCGGGTTTCTGCCCTCACGGACGAGCCGCCATGCCCCGCCGACCCGACTTTGTGCCGCCCGATACATCGAAGAATAACACCGCCTACGTCACCGATTTAACAGATACCCAGTGGCAATTGATCGAACCGTTGTTACCGCCGCCGGACACCTCGGGGGCGCCCCGCACCACCAACCTGCGGCACGCTCTCAACGCCATGTTGTATCGGTCGAAGACGGGGTGCCAGTGGAAGATGCTGCCCAAGGACTTCGGCATCCCGTGGAAGACGGTGTACAACTGGCACGAGGCGTTCGCCCGCCGAGGCACGTGGGAGCGGGTGCAACGAGTGTTGGCCGCGCGGGTGCGAGTGGCGGACGGGCGGGAGCCGGACCCGTCCCTGTTGAGCCTCGACTCGCAGACGGTGAAGTCGGCCGAAACGGTGCCCGACGCCGGGTTCGACGGGGGGAAGAAGGTGAAGGGGCGGAAGCGGCACGTGCTGGTGGACGCGCTCGGGTTGGTGTTCGCGGTGGCCGTCACGTCGGCGGGGGTGAGCGACGCGAAGGGGGCCGAGGGGGTGCTGCGGGCGGTCGAGGGGAACCGGCGGCTGGCCGTCGTGCGGGCCGACGCGGCGTACCACCGGGACACGTTGTACGAGTACATGGCGGCCACGAACGCGGGGTACCGGCTGGTCATCGTGTCCAAGTTGGCCGGGCAGACGGCGTTCGTACCGCGACCCAAGCGGTGGCTGGTGGAGCGGTACTTCTCGTGGCTGCGGGGGAGCCGACTGTTGGCGCGGGAGTATGAAGGGCGGGAATGGATCTCGCGAAGTAATGTGTACCTGCGGAGCATGATGTTAACACTCGACATGTATCAGCGGCAGCAGGCCGAACTCGCCCCAACCTGCGCCGCTTGACGCCCCAGTCGGGTGCAGACCGCCCGGTTTCAGGAACCGGCTCTTAGTTCCCACAGCCCGGTCGCCCGTCCAGTCGATAGAGGGCTATTTCAAATACCACTTTTTGAAAATCCGGGCACGAGAAGAGTCCGCACACTGGGCTTCTCCGGCCGGCATCCGCCAAGCCTCGCGTGCTTTGCGGCGAGATCCAACGCCGTATCCCCTCAACCGGGCCGAATTGCCCTTGCAGACGCCGACCGTGGATGTTACAAAATGTCGGCACTTATCAACAACTGCCGTCGTTATGGTTGCCGAACCCACTACTGCCGACCGCCTGCTGGCTCTCGTCCGCCAGCTCGGGGTGCTCCGCACCCGCGACCTCGCCGGCCAGAACGTGCCCCGCACCGCCCTCGCCCGGCTGGTCGCCGAGGGGGTGCTCGACCGCCCGTCCCGCGGGGTGTACGTGCTGGCCGACGCCGACACCACCGAGCACCACGCCCTCGCCCAGGCGTGCAAGCGGGTGCCCCGCGGCGTCGTCTGCCTGCTGTCCGCCCTGCGGTTCCACTGCCTCACCACTCAGGCCCCGCACGAGGTCTGGATCGGCATCGACCGTAAGGCCCGCAAGCCGACGCTCGACTACCCCCCGCTGCGGGTGGTGCGGTTCGCCGGGGCGGCACTGACGACCGGGGTGGAGGAGCATGTCGTCGAGGGCGTGTCGGTGCGGGTGACGACCCCGGCCCGCACGGTGGCGGACTGCTTCGCCTACCGCACCACCGTCGGGCTGGAGGTGGCCCTCGAAGCCCTGCGGGAGTGCCTGCGGGAGCGGCGGGCGACGGTGGACGACCTGTACCGGGCGGCCCAGGCCCGGCGGATGGCCAACGTCATGCGGCCGTACCTGGAGGCCCTGGCGTGAGCAAGGACCGCCCGAAGAACATGGCCGCGTCGGTGAAGGCCCGGCTGACCGACCTGGGCCGGAAACAGGGCGAGGAGTTCCAACTCGTCCTCACCCGGTACGCCATCGAGCGGCTGCTGTACCGCCTGGCCCGCACCCCGCACGCGGGCGAGTTCGTGCTCAAGGGGGCGATGCTGTTCCGGCTGTGGGCGGACAGCCCGCACCGCCCGACCCGCGACCTCGACCTACTCGGCCGCGGCGACCCGTCGGTCGGGCGGCTGGCGGACGTGTTCCGGGCAGTCTGTAGGGCGGCGGTGGAGGACGACGGGCTGACCTTCGACCCGGCCACCGTCACCGCCGGGCGGATCAAGGAGGACCAGGAATACGAGGGCGTGCGGGTGGGGTGCGTCGCCAAGCTCGGGCAGGCCCGCATCGACCTGCAAGTGGATGTCGGGTTCGGCGACGCCGTCACCCCGGTGACGGTCCGCTACCCCGGCCTGCTCGACCTGCCCACCCCCGAACTGGCCGCCTACCCGCGGGAGACGGTGGTCGCGGAGAAGTTCCAGGCGATGGTGATGCTCGGCATCGCCAACAGCCGGATGAAGGACTTCTTCGACGTGTGGGTGCTGGCCCGCGGATTCGGGTTCGCTGGGTCTGTCCTGGCGGACGCGATCCGGGCCACGTTCGCCCGCCGCACGACGCCGGTGCCGTCCGCCCCGCCGCTGGCCCTCACGGCCGAGTTCGGGACCGACAAGGCCAAGGTAACGCAGTGGCAGGCGTTTCTGAAGAAGGGGAAGCTGGATGCCGACGGGGTTACCCTCGTTGAGGTGTGCGACTTCCTCGCCGGGTTCCTGATGCCGCCGGCGCAAGCTGTTGCCGGCGGTACGACGTTCAAGCACGAGTGGCCGGCGGGCGGTGCGTGGAAGGCCGAACCCTGATCGACGTGGCCGCCGGGGAGGCGCAATCGTGGGCACGACCGGGGTGATCAAGATCGGCCGCCAGGAACTGTACGAGCGGGTCTGGTCGACTCCGATGATGACCGTGTGTCGGGACTACGGGATCCGCAACGTCGGGTTGGCGAAGGTGTGTCGGCGGCACAAGATCCCGTGTCTGCCGCGTGGGTACTGGGCCAAGACGCACAGCGGGCAGTCGGTCCGCCGGACCCCGCTGCCGGTTTGCCCGGACCCCATCCTCCAGACGGTCGAGATCCACCCGACCCCGCCGAAGCCGGCCAGGCAGGCCGTCGCGTTCGACCCGACATCGCCGCCCTCCTGGACACGGTCCGCGGGCTTCCGCCGATCACCGTCCCCGCCGCCCTCCACAACCCGCACCCGCTGGTCCGGGCGAGGCGTGGAAGGTGAGGATCAGGCGACGGGAGCGTGAGGCCGAGCACCGGCGGTGGGAAGAGCAGGAACGACACCAGCGGGAACAGATCGAGCGGGAGCGGTTGGAGCGTGTCCGCGTGGAGGCGTTGCTGGCCGAGGCGGTGGCGTGGCGGCGTGCGAACTACCTGCGGGCGTACATCGCGGCTGTGGAGGAGCGAGCCACCGGCCGCGGTCAACCGGCCAACGCGACCCCGGAATTGGCGGAATGGCTGACGTGGGCACGCGAACAGGCCGACCGCCTCGACCCGGTGTCGAGCACATCGGGACGGCTGACGGGCACCAACGTCGCGGCGAAAGACGATCCTCGCATGGGCTGAAACGGAAAAACCTCCGGGATGGCCCGGAGGTTTGGTGCAGAGTTTGATGCACAGCCGAAAGTCGCCGTCACAAAACCCTTATTTTTCCAGTACACCCAGAAGGATTCGAACCTTCAACCTTCGGTTCCGTAGCGGGATGCTCGTGAACGCCTAGACTCGTCAAAATCCGCTAGTTTACAAGGCATTTCTGCGCGTCGTGCTGCTTCCGGTGGGAGGCCGCGACTTGGTACAGAATAGCGCCTTCTGGTGCGGATTGCTACCCATTCTGTACCGGATTCTGTACCGGGGTCGGATGCATCAGAGTGCCAGACTTGTGTAACTCCAGCTCACCGGCCGCCGACGATGACCTCGTGGCCGGGGAGCTAGAGTCAACGGTTGCTTACACAAAGTCGGCCGGCCTGCGAAGGAGCAGGAACGGGTTCAACAGCCCCGGGAGGCACCCCGGCTCAAGGCCTTCGGCACGCTTGCGGGCCGCGCGGACGAGATCATGGTCCTCCTGCCATAAGGGGTGGATCTCCACCCAGGCGCGTTTGCGGTCGCTGCGGTGGAAGAAGAGCCGCGGTTCGCCCGGCGGGTCCGCAAGCTCGTAACCGAGCTTGTCCATGATCGCCGGGATCCGCGCGCGGATCGCCTTCCAAGGGTTTGGGCGGGCACCCCAGTCAGTGGTGAGGTCGATGACCGCGTCGGCGTCCACCGCCAGCCGAGCCATGTCGAGGGCGAGTCGCCAGTCGAGCAGCCCGTGGTAGGGCTGGTTCCCGAACTCTCGCAGGCACTTGTTGCACGAGGCCGTACACTCGTTGAGGTGGTCCTCGCGGGTCCACCGCTCGGCTAGCTTGTCTAGCGTTTCGACCGAGGCTTGCGTCAGCAGGGACCGGAAGTTCTCGGGGTCGCTCAACCACGTGCAGTAGCCGGCGCCGTTCTCCAGGCGGTCGGTAAGGAAGGCCTGGACGTCGAGCATCCGCCCGTCCGGCGTGTCGACGTACGTCGTGCGAACGCCGGCGTCGAGTTCGTTGATGTCGACGTCCAGCAGCGTCGCAGCCGCGGTGCGCAGGAAGAAGGCGAAGGAGTACCACGCCGCCCGCCCGACGATGAGTTCGTCTTTCTCCTGGGCCGAGACGGCGATGGGGCGCACTCCCTTAGGCCAAGTTCTCAGCTCGACCAGCAGCACGTCCGTCACACGGCGGGCCAGGAGAGCCACCCGGTACTTTTGCCCGAAGGGCCGGATGCGGTTGTCGCCCTTGTCGTCGTCATCGACGACGGCGCAGGCGCCCCCTTCCTGCCCGTCGATCCGTACGGCACGAAAGTCGAAGCCCCCCTCGCCGTCGTTGTCGTTGATCGCGGCCACCTCGCCCTGGAACGAGCGCACCCGGCAGTTCTCAACGTCATCGGGCTTGGACTCCTTCCCGAGCGAGGGGTCCAGGCTGAGCCGGGGTCGCGTCGCCCGAGGCGTGTACTCAAACGTACCGTCGAAATCCCGTGCGAAGAGGTCGGTGAAGAACGCGCGCGGCTCTCGGGCATCGATCGGTACGAGGGTCTTCTGCCTGCAAACCGGGCAGTCGACCGTCTCGGGCTTGCCGGCGTCGGCCTTCGGCTTCGTGGGCGTGTTGTCGAACTGAAGGGCGTGGCAGGTCTCGCAGATGCAGTACCGCCCGTTCTCGTCCTCCAACTTCTCGGGATGGAACCCCGGACCCGCGAACACCATCTTGCGGCCGGGGATGAACTCGGCCACGCCGCAGGCCGTGTGAACGCGCTTGTCCTTGACGGTCTCCGAGCCGGGCGCGAACTGACTGATGGCGATGTCGAGCTCCCTGTCGACGGTGTCGTGGGTTGGCGGCCAGGGCCTGCGAGCCGGCCACAGGTGCGTGTGCAGGAGCCGGACACTGGTGGGAAAGCCAAACATCGGCAAGAGTCCCGCGTTCGCCAGCCGCTCGCTCAAGGCATTCTTGTGGTACCGATCGTCGTCCTCCGCGATCCGGCTGATCTCGTTGAGCATCTCCCCACGCACCCATGCGAGCCGATCCTCGATAAACGCAACGTCCCCGGCCCACCGCGTCTGGCGCGCGAGCGCCTCCAGAGCCGCACGCAGGTCGGGTTCGTTCGTTGCGCTGTTCAGCCAGGTTTCGATATCCGGCCGAAGCTTCTTCCACCCCGCGGCGGAGCCGAACTCTCCGTGTACGCTGTCGGCGCGTAGCGGGACCGCGTTCTCGTCGTCTTCGTCGATCTCCCATGCTTCAGCTGGCAATGCCGCGAACGCTTGCCGCAGGGCCTCCTTGGCGATGACCCGGTTGATGATCTCCTGCCTCGTTACCTCCACGTAGGGCGGCGGAGGCACCTCGCCCGTCATCGCCTCGACGCGCTCGTAATAGAAATCGTCGTGGCTTCGCCCTCGGCAGAACGTGACCGCCAGTGACACGCCTGCCCCGCGGCGGCCCGCGCGGCCTACCCGCTGCTGGTAGTTGAACCGGCGCGGCGGCATGTTCGCCATCATCACCGCCAGGAGTTTGCCGATATCAACGCCGGCTTCCATCGTCGTCGTCACGCTGAGCAGGTCAATGCCCTCGACGAGTCGACGCGACCGTTCGGGGCCGAGGAATATCTCCTGGAACCGCCGCTGGCGGCTGGGGCGATCGTCCTTGTCCGTTTGCCCGGTCAACTCCTCGCAGTTGAAGCGGAACACCTTGCCGGAAAGTTCAGACAGGTAGAAGTAGTAGTCGAAATTCCGGGGAAGCGGCGTGCGCTGCAACTCGACGTTCGCGCCCTCGCCCTCGCCCGCTCCTGTCCCGACGCACTCCGGGCACCAACTGTTGGCCTGGTGAAGGTAGAAGCCCCCGCACCTTCGGCAGCGCCAGCCTTCGAGCGCATCGCGGTCGGATGCCGGGCGTTCCAGGTAGAGTCGCGTCGGGTTGATCAGGAAGCTGCACTCGACGTCATGCGTCTTCCCCTCAATGATCCCGCGCTCTCGCAGCCACTCGCCGATTTGTGTTTCCGCGTCGCCAGTCGCCGTGCTGGCGTACTGAATCACATACCGGGGGAGTTTTTCCAGCGGGTAGAACCTCCTCCACCGCTTGACTCCTCGGTAGGTGTGCAGCCGCCGGAAGGCGAGCATCCGGATGATGGCGTCGAGCAACTGCCGCTGACTTTCTGTGACGGACTCCGGTGCCGCGAAAGTGACCAGCCCCTGCCCGAGCCCTTCGAACGTGCGTGCTTTATGGGGGAAGAGGGCGTACATCAGCTCGGCGAGGATCCCCTCTTCCATCTTGCCGATGTGCGACCGCATCTCAGCCGTCATCGGGTCCACGGGGAACGGGCTTCCCGATTCCCAGTTGTAACAGTTCCACCAGGAGATCCACCCGCCCGGCTCCCCGGCCTTCTTTTTGAAGTTGAGCGACAGGAACTCGGTCCCGCCGGGGCAGATGCCGTTGCGCAGCAGTTCGCGGAAGACGGAGCGGCTGATCTGTGACAGGCCGAACCGACGCGGGTAACCTTCGATGAGGGCCAAGAGTTCGCGCAGGCTCGGGTCGGTGCCCGTTAGCCGCTTCCGAGCCCAACTGGTCGCGCGGTTGGCCAGCTCCTCGTCGTTGGTCTCGAACCACCGCGCAAGTTCCGCGTCGTCGTCCTGCGGCTCGCCCCCGGCACGCTCCGCCAGCGTGGCGCTGCGGCTCGCCAGTTCGGGCGCGAACTTCGGGAAGTCCTCCACGAGTTGGCGGAAGAACGCGGTGAGGCTGCGCTGGAACTGCTCGGGTGCCCGCACCATCGCAACGCGCACCATGTCGCGGTAATGGTCCCGCTCGATTCCGGCTGCCAGTTTCGCCGCGTCTTGACGGCTGTCGGAGAAAATCACCAGTTTGCGGGATTGTTCCCCGGCATCAGACTCGGGCATCTCGCGGACGAGAGCCCCCGCGATTACCTGACAGGCCTTCTGGAAACCCGTTCGGTGCCATCGGAGCGGGGTGTTGATCCTTCGCTCTTTGCTGCTGTAGTCCGCGCCGCAGGCTGGGCACAACGGCGGCATGGCGTCGGCCTGCGTCACGTCGCGCCAGTTCTTCCCTCGCTTCTTCGTGAGCGACTCGAGCACGTAGGTCTTGCCCGCAACTTCCCCGGCCGCGGCGGCCTCTTCGGCTTCATCGACCAGCAGTTCGCCGCTGCTGACCCGGATCCGGGAGTGCTTCCAGCGGTGAGACATAAAGTCGCTGCGATACGGGTCGTCGTGCGCTGCGCGGTCGGTCGATGGCCAAAAGATCGCGTACTTGCCATGCGTCCGGTCGCCGAACGTCCCGCCATCGGGGAGCGACGCCAGCTCCGGCATGTCCGGTGTGAGGATGACGATTGTCCCGTCATCGGTTTCCCGCACCGCACGGTACCCGCCGAAAAAGACTTCCCCGCACACCTCGCAAACAATGAGGTCGAGGATGCGACCGCCGCACGTGCAACTGAGGGCGGTTTCTCGGTGGAAAGCCCCGCAGCGGATACGCTCGGCGTCCTCGGACGTGGCTCGCTTCTCCCGGAGGACGTTGGCGTGGGTACAGCCCGGATTGACACACACCCACAGCCCCTGCTGATTGTGCAGGAACAGGTGGCCTCTCACCGGCTGGACGGCCCGCTCGGGGTCGTCCGGCTTCCGAGCCAACGAAAGGGCCGCGAGCAGCCCCCGTAGCGCCGGCGAGCTACCCGGCTCGGCCACCGGGTCCGTCGGGTACGGCACCGGCGTCTCGCCGTCGAAAAGCCGCCCCTCGAGGCGGTCGGTCTGCGTGGGCCGGATACCGTGGGGCTCGTGGGCAAGTCGGCAGGCCTCCCGAACGGCGTCGGAGGCCTTCATATCGGACAGGGCATGCCCCAATGCCATCTCGGGCATCTCTCCCGACTTCGGCGCGCGCCCGAGCCGGGTCGTCAACTTTGTGACGGCCAGACGGGTCTGCTCGCTGGCGTCGTTGAAGGGGCGCATGTCGGCCAGAGGGTCGGCCTGGATCTCCGTTGCGAAGTCGGCGAACTCGCGCGCCCTGGCGCGGACGGTCGTCATCCCGCTCGGGTCCGGGCGCACTTCAGGTGAGGACACGATCTTGAACCGCTCCCACTCGCGGCCGAAGAAGCGGGAGACGAACTGCTTGCTCTTGTCGCTCTTCTCGTCGACGCTGGCCGACGTTGCCAGGATGGATAGCTGGTCAGGCCGCTCATCCAGGCCCAAGCGGTGGATCAACAGCCGGACGAGGTAAGCGACCTCGGTCCCCGGCGTGCCGCGGTAGGCGTGGAGTTCGTCCACGATCAGGAAGAACCGCCGCCGCTTGTCCTCCTTTAGCCACGCCTTCGTCTGGTCGAACACGTCTTCCTCGACCTGGCGCATCAGCATGATGTTGAGCATGCTGTAGTTGGTGATCAGGATGTCCGGAGGGGTGGCCTGGGAGTCCCACCGGGACCACATCTCCCCGCCGTCGGGGTTGGGGAAGAAGTAGCGTAGTGACGGGTCGCCAGTCGCCTCAATCTCCTTCCACTGTGCTTCCAACTCCTTCAGCTCGTCCCGCAACTGGCCGACCTTCCCCTTCGTCCGCCTCCCCGGAACCGGCGTCAGCCCCGTGTACCGGCCGAACAGCACCCGGTTGCGGTCCCGCTCGAGGTCGAGCCAGTCATGCACGGCCCGTCCATCGACACACTCCCGGAGTCGGCGCAGCTGATCCTCGACCAGGGCGTTGAGGGGGTAGAGGACGAGCGCGCGTAGGGCGTGCTGCTTCTTCGCAATCCGCCCGGTGTGCTGCCACTGCGGCCGCCACCCGAAGTCCTCATCGTCCTCGTCCGGGTCGAATCGCCACCAGTAACTGTCTGCCGGACGCTTCTTGGAAGCTTCCCAGGTCTTGGACTCGCGCGCGAGTTCGGCGAGCAAGGGGAGGAGGAAGCACTCGGTCTTTCCGGACCCGGTGCCGGTGGTGACCACGATGTCTTTCCGGCTGCCCTTCTCCCCATGAATCACCGAGCGGAGGCTGTCCCACTGGTGTTGGTAAAGTTCCGGTTCCTTCTTTCCGGGTTTCGTTGGGAGCGGGAACAGCGGTCGCGCGAGGTGGACGAGGTCTGCGTATTCCGGAACACCGGTCAACGTTGCAAGCTGGTCGGCGGCCTTCTTCAGGGTGAGCTTAGAACCCGGGTAGTCGGCGACCGTCTCGACTACTGGCAACTGGGAGAGTGTGCCGCGCCGGGCCAGAAGCCGCTTACGCTCCTCGTTCAGCACGGAGTAGCGGAAGGGGAACGCGCTCTCGATGTACATCCGATAGACACGGTTGATCCGGTCGTACGCGCCGATCATGTCACGCATCGCCTGCCTCCTCTATGTCGAGCGGGAGTTTGCTTTTGAATGAATCGAGCAGGGCGCGGCTAACGCCCCTGTACTTGAGCCACTTGTTGTCGCTGATCCGGACGGGCAGCCGGCCGTCGGCGAGGACCAGACAGCGTTCGTGCAGCAGAGGCCATCGGTGGGCGAGTGGCACCGCCACCTGCCCCCAGTCGAGCACCTTCGCGACCGCCCGGCCACGAGCGGCCACCGTGCCGGCGAAGCGCAGCGCGTGGTAATCGCCGGTCCGCCACGTGCCCGCCTCGTCAAGTAGCCGAAAGAACGCCGAGCCTTGTTCCGGTGAGAATTCGTAAAGCCCCGCTCTGCCTACCATCCGGCCAGCTTCCTGATGCGGGCAAACGACCGGCACAAAATCCGCCCCGTCGAATACGTTCGCCTCGGGGAACGCCGCCATGCGCAGTTCGCCGTCGACCGGCAGCGATTCGACCCAGGCCGGGTAGCCCGGCAGGACCGCGGCGAGTTGCCCGGCGAATGACCCGCTCCGACAGACCGGCAACCCGCCCGCGAGGGCCACCGCCTCCACCCGCTCGGGAGCGGTCCTGAAGAGAAGGCAAGCCGGGCCGTCGTCGAAGGGCTGACTCACGCGCTCGGCCGCCCCCAATTGGCTCTCCAGGTCGGCGACCAAGGCCGGGGTCCGACTGCCGCAAAGAAAGTACACGCCGGGCTCGCTCTCTCGCTCCACCAGAGCCGGCGGGCATACGCTCCAATGCTGCTGATCGTTGGAAGTCTGCACGTGACCGAGGAGCATCAGTCGACGGATCAGACCTCGCATGCGGTTCGGACGGTCTAGCGCGCCGAGCCGCAGAGCCGCGGCCGCTCTGGCGAACCGCTCCCAAGTTCCTTCCCCAAGCGCGGACAAGTAGGCGAGCAGGCGGTCGTGTGCATGCGCCAACTCGGGATTCGGGGCGTCGAGAAATTCTTCCAGGGCGGCGGAGAGGTCCAGCGTCGGGACGGGCGACTCCTCACGAGCGAGGTCGCGGAACAGGGTGTCGAGGCTTCCGATCGAACTCGTTTCGAGAGTCCCGCGCGTGATGCCTCGGATCTCATCAAGGGAGTGGCCGCCGTTGCGCGACGGCCGGATCACAACGCCGATATAACGGATCTCTTGGATGATCTCCTGAATGGGGAGTGGGAGGTCGTCAGGCAAGTCGTCCGGATCCTCGACGTGCGCGAAGAACACGAACGCCGTCGTGCGCTGGAACACGCCGGTGCGGATCGCCGGGATCTGCTGAGTCCATCGCCGCTCCTGGATCACACGCCGGATCGTGTCCAGGTAGCGTTCCAGGCAGTGCAACCCGGCCTTCTTCAAGCCGCTGAGCGTGATTCCGTAATACCTCCACTCCATATTCCATCCCCCTTTAGTGGCTCGCCGGGTGCAAGACCGCGCCACAGAGGCGGTGGTCCGGCAGGGGAATAGCCTCGGGCAGGTCGGGTAGTCGCGCGGAAAGATCCTCCCACGGGCGGAGCTCCATCACCCTCTCAGCGAGCAGGCGGCTACCCGACCGTGCGGCGACCAAGTAGGGTCCGGCGGCAAGCTCCTCGGGGATGGCGAAGGGGTGATTCGGGGCGTTTGCGTCGATTTTCCAACAGAACTCGCAGTCTTCGTTGATCAACGACGAGACGCAGAATTCGACTTGGTCCTGAAACGCGCAGACCCACGCGCCGGGCGGGGATCCGGCCATCCAGCCGACGCCGTCGGGAGCGGGGAGGCCGCCCACGAGATGAATGCTCGCCCTGCTGGTTGGCCGGAGTGCGGCCAGCAGTTCGGTGTTGTCCTCGCCCTCGGTGATCTCGTTCCAGTTACTGGCCTCGACCCGGCAACCGAGGTATTCCAGCCAGCGCTCGCCGAGGATGTCGCGTTCGACGACTCGGTCCCACGCGAGCAATTTGCCGTCGCGCAAGGACTGGAGGTGTGGAGTGTGCGCGGGGCGGCACAGGAGCAAGAATCGCTCGCCGAGTTCGGCCCGCCGCCATGTCGCCCACGGCCCCGAATCGCCAGCCTGGCGGACGAACACCCAGAACGTGCTTGTCGGCAACACCAATTGTTTGAGACGCGGGTGTTCGAGTATGTCGAGCGGGTGGGGGTTGTCGAGCGAAACCGGCGGGAGCCAACGGAACCACCGCGGGGGGAATGGCTGAAGTCGGGTGGGCGTCCCGTTGACGGTCACAATAATCGGCTCGCCCTGATACCGAAGAGGTTGCCGCGGGAAAAGGCGGTACTCGACGATCCGGTTTACGGGGTCCTCGAAGCGATAGAGCCCCGCCGACAGGCGGGTGGTCGTGTGGAACGTCGAAGACGCCCTGGCCGAGTGGGCATTCGGCGCGGCGCAGAACGAGAGTTCGAGGACCTCCTGGGCCAACTCGTCGAACCGCCCTAGGTCCATCCGGTTCTCCCGCCGGATGAGCGGTTGGAGGTGCTTCGGCATCCGGGCCACGCACCGGCGGAGGAAGACCGCGATCCGTTCCACGTCTGGCGAAGTCGGCAGACGCCCGCTCACCCGCTCGTCTTCAATCATGCCCGCGATGCGCTGCCGGTCACCGTCCCGGAGCAGCGTCTGGCTGATCGGGTAGTCCGACCAGTACCGCCGCTCCGACTGCCTGAGCGCCGCCGTCGGGATCCAACCCCGTTCAGACAGCCAGGCGTTCCACCGCTGCCAGAGCGGTGCCTCCGGCGCGTGCTTCATGTAAGGGAGAATCTTCATCCCATCGGGGCGGTTGTGTTCGGGGTCTGGGGAGGCGGGTAGCGAGAGGACACTCCGGAGGCGACCGAAGTAGTTGTGCCCGGCCCCGTCGTCGTCGTCGACCATCCGGAACGCCGCGTCCACCATCGCCGCGAGGAACGCGACCCACGTGGGTTGGTTCGATGCGAATTCCACCCGGGGCAGGCAGACCGTATGACCCCGGACGCACTGAGCTCTCACCGCCGCGAGGAAGTCTCCGCGGGCCTGTTCCGCGCTCGCCTCGGGGCAACAAAACCGTGTGGCGTAGATCTCAAGCAGCGCGTCATCCGTCACACTGAGCCGGACGGGCGCATGGCGCGGCACGCTCCCGGTAAAGTGCTGGAGAAGCGCGTGGTTCCATTCGAGGTAGGTGGGCACGGTGGCCTCCTCAGCAGGACCGTCTTCGCGGACTGTTATTCCTTATCCCGGTCCTCCCGGCCCCACCCACCGGACGTAATCCCGGTGACTGGCCGCGACCTCCCTGATCACAGTTCCGAGGAAACCGTCGGAGTTCGACAATTCGATCACGATCGTGTCCATCGCCCGGGTGAGCGGGATCATCGTCCAACGCGCCGCGTAGCGGCTAGCGGCGGTCGGATCATGTTCCAACCCACCCTCGGCATCGATGGGCACCCGCCACTCCGCCCTCTTCGTCTCGAAGAACTGGTCGAGGCCGAACAGGAACACCATCCACCCCTCAAGGCCGCGGCAGGACTCGTACTGCACGATGCGGAACTGGTCGAGACTCGTCGGGAACGTGTCACGCTGGTCCTCATCGACCCCATCCCAAACGGGCTGGCCGAGTCCCGTCCAACGGCGGGCGGGCTCGGATACGGACCGGCCCGACACGACATCCTTGGTCACGCGGGTGTAGGGGACGCACGCCAGCAGGTCGATGATCGCATTCCCCGCTAGCCGGTTCCGCTCCAGTAGCTCGGCGTGAAGTTCGGGTCGATCCAGGTAGTCCCCGCCCACCACGATGACCTGCCCGCCCTCGGCCTCCTCGTGAACTTCCAGCGACCAGCCGGGCAATCCCAGTCCGGCGGCCAGACCGTTGAGAAATCGTGTCAGGTTCGCCTTCATTCGAAGGCCACGCTCCCGCGGCTGAACGCTGACTTTGGACTTCTGTACCTTCTGCCCCCAGTCGCACGGCCTGCCCTGCCGCACCAGTTGATCCCGGCCGTCGGCGAGTGCGAATGGCCGATCTGGGAACAGAAGCAAGAGTAGGTCGCGTTCATCTTCGGGCCAATCTTGGGCCTCGTCTATGAAGACGAAATCCCAGGCGAACGCATCGGTATCCTCCTCCCGAAGGCGGTTAACGTCGCCGATTCCGAGCGCCCCGCCGGCGAAGAGATCAATGGCCTGCCGCTTGTATCCGGCGTACCGTTCGACATAGTCGGTCGCTTCCGCTTGGAGAACGCCCAGCGATCGCAGAACGCGGTAGAAGTAACTCATCGTCGTCCTGACGCGGACACCGGATTGGCCCTCGTCGGGGAAACCGAGTAGCGTCCACAGGCGGCGCAAATCGGCAGCCAGCGCGCGGTTGAACGTCAGGATGAGCACGCGCGCGTCCGCCCGGAAATGGGCTTGCCATGCTAACTGCAAAAGGGAAACGGTCTTGCCGGTGCCCCCTCGTCCGCGGAGGATGAGTAGCTTTTGACCGAGCAGCTCGCCCCACTCACTCGGGACGGCGGTCTGGACGATCTTGTCCATCCGTGTCCGGTCGAGCGCCGACACCTGTGTAGTCGCCGTGAGGGCTCGCAACAACGGAGCGAATGCCACAGGCTGAGCGAGGCTGTCGGCCTTCAGGTTCCACCGACCGCCGTACCACTTCGGAGTGTTCTTTTGTGCCACCGCACTCAGGAGGCGCTCCCAGTTAAACTTGCTTCCCAGCAAATTGTGGGGTCGGGGAGGGAGTTTAGGTTCGGGGATATGGCGGAGCCAGATCAGCCCCACGATGTACGGGGACGTGAACCCCCGCTTGGCGAGGTAATTCCGGAGACTGTGCACCTGCGACTGATTCTGCTCTGTCGCGTCCTTCCAATCCGGGTAACTCGCCGTGCCGTAGTTAACGAACAGGTGGCCCGCCTCAAACTTGATGCCCGCCTGGTCGTGGCCCTTCAGTTCGATGATCACGCACAGCGACTCGACGGACACGGAGGCGGGCCGCACCACCTCGCCCTCGCGGTCGTAGAAGTCGAGCGTCGGCGTGAAAACGGCACCGGGCCGGACGGTGCCGATCAGCAGCAAGTCGAGATCTTCTCGCGACTCGTTGTAGCACTTCATCCCGGCGATTATGACGAGGTCGGTATTCGGGTCGCTATCTACCCAGGGCCAAGCGGCGCGCACGAGGGCCGCGAGGCGGGCAGCCGCCTCGCCCTCGTCGCCGTCTGGCTTGCCGTAGACTCGCAACATCTTCCAACCCCCAACACCTAAGTCGCCGAGGCGTCAGAGCCATTCGACGCGGACCCTGATCTGACCGGTCGCGACCAGCTCGGCCAACCCGGCCAGCTCCTCGGCGTGTTCCGGTCGGTCCAACACCACCTCGCCGTGCTGGGCGGCGGCGGTCCAGAAACCGCGGCGGATCGTCACAAGCAGCTCGCCCAAATGAGTCAGCGTAGTGAAGTTCGGAAGCGGTTTGAGAGCCTCAAAGGCGCGGCCAACCTGGTCGGCTACGTCCGCCCAGCGCTGGGACTTGCGGGTGGGGTGCTGCCACGGTTGCCCGCCCTTCCACCGCTCCGTGAGCCGCGTGCGGGCCGTCGCAAAGCACTCAACAGCCCACGCGTACAGGTTGTCGAAGCGTGGCTCGCCGTCGATCTCTGGTGGCGATCCGGTGAGGAACTCGCCGAAGCGCGATCGAAGGGTCTCGGCCTCCCGCAGGTAGGCCTTCACCCGGCTGAACAGGATCCCGTGGGTCTGGCGCTCCACCTCCCCGAGCCGGGCCGCGACCTCCTGGTGGGCGAAGATCGGTCCCCAGTCTTCGGTGGCGAGTTGTTCGCGAAGGCCGGACATCAGGTCGGCGATCGTCCGCGCGAGCCCCCGGTCGGAGGTCTCGATCTTCACCCCCAGCTCCTGGATCGCAGCGATCCGGTCGTTCAGCGCCTGCCACTGGCGGAGGTTTCCGGCCTGGGTCCGTAACTCGGCGCACCGGGCGGCCACGCCGTCCCAGACCCGTTCGAGCGCGGCAGCGCGTTTCCGCCAGGCCGCGACCCAGTCTTCCCGGTTCTCGGCGGCTTCGCCCAGTTCGGAGTCGATCTTGTCCAGTTCGCGGGCCAGCGACTTGAGCACTGCTTCCCGCGACCGGGCCAGAACCTTGCCGATCCCGCGCAGGTGCGTGCTGACGCACGAGTCCGCCCACTCGGCGGGTACCGCCTCGGCCTTGACCGCACCCGTCGCCTCGCGGAAGCTGCCGCGGCGGCTCTCAACTGCCCCGATCGCGTCCTGCACAGTCTTCGCGAGGAGCGCTCGCAGCGCGTCGGCGTGCGCCCACAGTGCGGGGGTCGTGTCAGCGGTCGGTACCGGAGGGATGTCCACGGCCCCGACCCGGCGGAGCCGCCCCACGAGCGCCTCGATCTCGGCGTTCGCGTCGTCCTGACCCGCCCGTTCGCGCCCGACGGGCCGGACGCCCCCGGAGACCTCGGCGAGAAGCCCGCGGTCGGTGAGCAGACCCACCAGACTGTCCGCTTCGGTCGTCAGGTATCCGGCGTGCCGGAGCACCTCGTGTACGGCCGAGACGGGCACGGCCCGCTTGCGCCCCGCCTTGGTGACGTACTCGTGGAGGATCGCCTCGCCCGGGTGGAGCGCGAAGCGGAGCGAGAAGGCGTCCGCGGTGCCGGTGGTCTCCACCAGCGGGCCGAGCAGGCGGAGTTGGCTGTCCCACGCCGCCACGCTTTTCTGCTCGAAGAGTGTCTTCGCCAGCTCGGCCTTGGTGCCGGTGATCGGTGCCTCGCCCCGGCGCTGCACATCCGTCAGGGATGTCATGCGCAGGGCCTTGCGGTATGCCTTGAGGGGTTCCGTCCAGTTGTGATGCTTGATCAGGGTGCGGTATCCGGGGGACTTCTTCCGGCAGGCGGCCGTGAAGAGGGCTCGGACCAGCTCCGGTCCGCGCTGTTGGACACTGACCTTCGGCAGCAGGTTCACCATTCCCTGAAGGATTTCCCGCTCGACAAACTCCATCGTAACGTCGATGAAGGCGGCCAGCCCCGACGACGCCCCGGCGTCCTCGGGTTCGGCGACGGACGACAACTCGTGGACGGCCGTGATGACCGTGAGTGCCTTGAAGGGCTCCGGTTGGATGTACTTCCTGTACCGATCGAGCTCTGCCGGAACCACGCCCGCGAGCGGACGCAGGAGCGGCAGGGTGAAGGTCACACGCGGGACGGGGTTCTGGAAGTCCGCCGCCGCGGTCGCCTCCGCGCCCTGGTCCCCGGAGCAGACGAATGCGAGGACGAGGTCCACGTCCTCGGGCCAGGCTGCCGGAGCCCCCGGCCCGATCCAGAGGGCCACGTCGCGGGACGGGTAGTCCTCGTCGAACGTGCCCCGCACGTAGCGCCACCCCGTGAGCGCGGTTTCGACGTCGCCCGACGTCCGCTCCCAGTGGGCATCGGACCCGGGGGCCTCCGGGAACAACCGCCCCCCGAGCACGCGCCACACCATGTCGGGGGCGTGGGCGAGGAGGGCGTCCAGGGCCGGGAGCGTTTCCCACGCTCGTGCCAGCACCTGTTCCCAGTCGGTGACCGGACGCCGGATCTGCTGAAGGCGTTCAAGAGCTAGGCCCTCGGGCAGCTCGACCAGCAGCGGCGCGAACAACTGCGACCGGACCTTCGCGAGCCGCGCGGCAGACCCCGCGGCGGCTTCCGCAACCGCCTTCGGGCACCCGCGGGGAAATGCCGCGAGCGTTCGCACGACGGCGACCCGCACCGGGTCCGACCGGAGCCAGTCGTCTTTGAGCAACTCCGTCAGGGTCCGCTGCACCTGCGCGCCTTCGCCGAAGTACCGCATGACGCCGCTCTGGACGTCGACGATCAGTTCGTCGAGCCCGTAGGCGGCACCGGTCGAGCGGTAGTGGTCGACGGCGCGGCAGAACACGTCCACCACCGTCCGCGGGCCGTTCGCGAGGTCCGGCCGCTCCACGAACTGGCCGAGCGACAGCAGGACGTTCGGGTCGATCGCGCCCCGGTCCGTGATCCGCCCGTCACCGGACGTGAGCCGCTCCCAGAGCCAGCCCGGGAATTCACTCGTGTAGACGTCGGTCAGTTGTAGTGCCGGGCCGCTCTCCCGAATCCGGTGCAAGAGGTCCGCGGCCCAGCGGGCCAGCCGGGCTTCGAGCATGGCGTCGAAGCAGACGATGACGCCGCAGGGGGATTGTTCCGTCCGCATCCCCCAGACGAACTCGCGGAACTGGGTGATCGCCCGCGTGTCGAGCGGCCCGAGGAGCTGCTGCAGTTCGTCCAGCACGAGCACGAGCCCGGCCGACACGTCGGCGACGATCTTCCCCAAATCCGAAAGTAACTCGACCAGCCGGTGGCACTGGCTGTCGATGGAGATCTGGCCCGCCCGCACCTTGTCCTGGAGCATGCGGCGGACGGTTCGACCGGGGATCTTGTACCGCTCCGCATCGGTCCGGGCGGCGTCGTCCAGACCCCGGTCCCAGATGCGGCGGACGGCACGGTCGATGCGCCCCGCGACCTTCGGGTGCTGGACCGAGGCGATTGCGGCGACGCCGCGGGCCAGTTCGTCGAAGTTGGAGCAGGACAACGGTGGGATCGCGGTGAACCCCTCCTGCCGGGCGTGACGCCACGCGGCGACGCCGGCGGCCGTCTTGCCGTAGCCGTAGGGGCCGGAGATGCTCGCCCAACGGGTTCGCCCGGTCCGGATGTGCGCCAGCAGCCCGTCGGTCAGCTCCTGGACGCGCGGGGAGAGCCACAGCCGGGCGGCCAGCAAGTCGTAGTGGCGCACGGTGCCGTCCGCGTCCTGCGCCGCCTTGTGGCCGCTGACGGTGTCGCAGACCGGCAACAGGACCGGTGCCGCGGGGCCGGGCGTGCGCTGCCGCCGGCTACTGGGTGTCGAGTTGCCCATGCACGATCCATTCGAGAAAGGGGTCCGCGGAGGAGCGGTAGGCGATCCGCTTCCCGTTGCTGAGCAGGTGGAATTCGGTCCCCGTGGCGAGCGACTCTTCCAGTACCCGTCGCAGGTCAGCGGTGGGGATCAAGAGCGTATCGGCGAGCAGTTCTGCATGCTCGCCGCTGAGGTTCGCCTCACCCCCGCCGTAGCGGCACAGGGCGGCCGCCTGGAAGCGCACGCAGGTGAGCCCGGGGCGTGGTGTAGCCGGACAGTGCAGCCGGCCGGGAATCGGTTCGAGGAGGGGCGGCGACTGGGCGCGGAGCCACCCGGTGACACCGTTCACGCTCGACCGGCTGAACGAAACCCGCTCGGCCTTGAACCGCTCGGCGGCTCCCGTCACGTTGAGGACCACGGCGTCGGACTCGATCCCCAGAGGCCCGGCGGCCCGGATCGCCCGGCAGACTTGGCGGTAGCTCCACGAAGGCGTCGCAACGGCTCCCTGCCCGGCCCAGAGCCACGTCCACGAGTAGAGGCAATGGACCCCCGCGAAGAACCCCTGAGGGTATCTCCCGGCGGCTCCGGCAAGGGCAACTCCGGCTACGGTGAGGGCCAGTTTGTTGCCCGGAGAGCGGACGAGGCCGATCTCCTCCATCGATCGCAGCAGCTTGCGCAGGTCGGCCCGCTTCGCGAGCGGGGACGCCAGGACCTGGGCCGCCTGCTCGATCCCGTCCACCTCGACGCCGTCCTCCCCGAACGCGGTGAGCAACTGAAACGCCGCCCACCCGAGGTCCGGGGTGAAGTCGTGTCGCGTGTGAAAGGTGTGTTCCATCGCTTAGCCCCCCACCGCTTCGGTTTGGGGGGTGGCACCGTTGATCGCCTCCGACATCTCTTTGAAGACGATCGCGTTGTGCAGCATCCGTGCGAACCTGTCCTCGCGGATCAACGCGAAATCGCGGCAGAAGGGGCACTCGTGCCCGGTCTCGGCACACGCGGCGTAGAAGGCGGCCGCGGTGAGTCCGGTGCCGCAGCTCAGAGCCGACGCCCCGTGTGTGACGTTCCGACGTGAGCGGAAGGGGAGGTAGACGTTTCCGTACCCGGCCGTCCGCATCCACCCGGAGCTGTCGAAGCTGCTCGCCAGGTAGCTGGGGAACTCGGCGAGGAGGGCGGGGGAGCTGACCCCGAACAGGTGGAACGTGGTGAGCGAGTTGGTCTCGCCGCGGATGTACGCCCCCGTGAGCAGCTCGCGGAGGAACTCCAGCCGCCCGGCCGCCTGGGCGGTGAGGAGGTTGATCTCCGAGTTCGTGCCGCCGGTGTCGAAGCTTCCGAACCCGAGGTGCGGAACGCCCGCGTCCTGGTAGGCCGTCAGGCACCGTTTGAGGTGTTCGGGCTGGTGCCCCTGAAGAACGCCGAGCGCCTTGGGCCGGAGCTCCTCAGGCATCCGGCGGAAGAACTTCACCCCCTCCGCGGCGGTGACGTGGACACGCTCGTCGACCTCGGCCGGGGAGTTCTTGGACGTGGGGACGAAGTCGGGCAGGACGTACGCGGCTCCCCAATCGTTGCTCTGGTAATAGGCGAGCAGGCGGGGAAAGAGCTCGTCGTAGCTGACCTTGCCCTGCTGGACGAAGAAGCCGCCGGAGTCGAACATCACCTCGACCCCCCACGCGTCGTGGAGGTGCCGCACGAAGTGGTGCGTCCGGCTGTCGCAGAAGAGCGGCGTGAAGATGCACCGGTCGAACGGGCGCCCCTCCCCGCCTTCCTCTTCCCAGAGGCGGATGAGGTTCTTCAAGTCGTTCGCGGCGTTCGAGAGCGCCGCGACGAACGTCATCGGCCGGAGCGGGAGGATGGGGAGCTGCCACTCGATCAGCGGGCGCGAGCGGCCCGGATTGCTCCGCCGGCTCGCTTGCGTGAACCCGGCGGCGCGGTAGAACTCGTTGGCGGGCAGTTCGGCCGGGCACGACAACCGCAGGAGGCGAACCCCGCTGTCCCGGCAGGCGTCCACGACGGCTCGGACCAAACTCCCGCCGATGCCGCGCCGCCGAAAGGACGGGTCGGTGGCGACCTCGTAGATGGTCGCGGCCCGGTCGCGGCGCTTGTGGTAGCGGACGAAGCCGACGACTCGCGAGCCGAGCCGGGCGACGAGGAGTTCGTTCCGTTGACGGCTTTCGAGGTACGATTGCCGGGTGTGGAATCCGAGTTCGTCGCGGTGGCCGTCCGCGAGTCGCTTGACCGCATCTATGGTCCTGTCGCCGTCGGCGGCGGCGATCTTTAACGTCGACATAAACCCGGTCCCGGCGTGTGGCGGTCGATGACCGGTGATCGTGGGCGACCGCCGGCAACTCAGGTGAGGACTCGATCCGCGGTCTTGCGGCATCCGGCTGGGCGTCCGCCTCCTGTTTCAGGCGGCAACAGGCTCGCGGGTTCGACGCCGACGGCCGACGCGACTTTGCAGAGCGTGTGCAGCGCGATTTTTTGTCTGCCCTTCTCGATGTTGGTCACGCTCGTCCGGCTCAACTCCACATGGTCGGCGAGTGCGTCCTGCGTCAGCCCGGCGGCCTCCCGGGCCATTCGGACTCGGCGACCGACTTCGGCGTAAAACTCGTCGCGCTCGTTCAACGGCCTGCCCCCTGGGTGCGGAGGTGGGGCGCGGGGTACGTTTTCGCCATAGCTTACCCTGCCCCCACGTCACGTCAACCAGGCAAACGGTTTGTGCGGCAAACGTCGCGCGGGCGCGCAGGATTCGCCGGCAGAACTGGCGTGCTGCGACCTGTGTTCAGTGGGTTCGCTGGGGTGGTGGCGAGTTCGTTCCGGCTCCGGACGGTGCCACCCTCGCGGACGCCGGGAACCTCGCCCGCTTACCGCACTCGCAGTGCTTCGGGCATTTCAGACACCCCCGGCAGGTCCCCGGGCGTACGCAGTTACAGTTCAGGGGCAGGACATTCCGGCGCAGGCAACACGTACATTCCATGACGCACCTCCTGTTAACAGGAAAGCGCGATCGAGGCGCGGGCGCAAGGTCAGCAGTTAAAGAAGTGGTTGCGCGAAGCTGACGACCGTGGCAAGGTCAGGCCAGCGGGGTAGAGAAGCAGCTATCTCGGCTGGCTCATAACCAGCAGACCGCCGGTGCGAGTCCGGCTCCCGCTACCAACCAACTCGGGCGTTATGGACTCTCTGTCTCGATATCCCCGCCCTCGACAGGGGCGGTATTCCGTAAGTGGAAGCGGGCCGCGCTGTAAACGCGGTGCCTTTCGGCTCAGCGAGTTCGAGTCTCGCACGCCCCACCACACCACCAGCCGATTTACTTGGTGACCCTGCACCAGCGTGGTGTAGTGGTCGCATGACGGTCTCCAAAACCGCCGGAGCGGGTTCGATCCCCGCCGCTGGTGCCAAATCGGGGAGGTAGCTCAGTCGGTAGAGCGCAGCGCTGAAGACGCTGGCGTCGGCGGTTCGATCCCGTCCCTCCCCACCACATCTTTCCGTTTGCGCGAAGCTCCGGGCTGTGCCAGCCTCCAAGCCATGACCGCGCTCCTCTACGTCTTCGCCTTCTGCGCCGCCATCGACGGCGACACGCTCCGCTGTGGCGACGAGCGCGTGCGGCTCGCGAGGATCGACACGCCCGAACGACGCGAGGCGGGATTTCAGGAGGCCAAGCAGGCCATGCAGTTGCTCATCGAGGGGAAAGAGGTTCACTGCGTCGTGCGGAAGCGAGAGAAGTACGGCCGGTTGCTGGGCGAGTGCAGTACGGCTGAAACGCCATCGCTGAGTGACGCGATGCTGGAGCGCGGGTTGGCGGAACCATACCGAGGTCGGCGGTAACCAAAAACGGCAAAAGCCCCGGCAACGCCGAAGCGCGACCGGGGCTTGTCCATGTCCTGACTTTCACTTCGCAAACAGGCGGGCGATGCTGACGACCTGCTCCACGCCGTACTGCTCGACGAGCGTCTTGATCGCTTCGACGGAGATGGCGAGGTTCGCGTTGCCGCTCGGGAGCGACGGTGCGGGAGTGCTGGCGGTGACGGGGGCAGTGCTGGCTGGTCGTCCGCGCTTCGCCGGGGTATCCCCGCCCTTCTTCTGCTGCCGGGCCTTGTCCTGCGACTTGTAGCTGGAGAACTGCGGCTTCGTAATCTCGATGCCGAACTTCTTCAGGATGAAGGCCACCCCTTCTTCCGGAACGTCGATGCCTTCGGCGATGGCGGCGCGCACCGCGCCCGCCTTGCTGACTTTGCCTCCGCCGTTCTGCGGCGTGGTTCCGGCGTCCTGACCCTCTGCTGGCTCTTTGTCGGCTCGCTTGCGGGCCATCGGACCCTCTGGCTGGGTGACAGGATCGGGCTTATGCCGGGAATTCTACCTTTCGCATCTGGGCGAGCAAGGAAATGGCGCCTGAATGGGCAATCTGTACGGGCTGAGAGTTCCGGATATGCGGCCTTCGGCAGTCTGCCTGCTGCCTTTCACGCCGTCAGCCGTCGCTGCGTAGCTTTCGCGGGGGTTCGCAGAACATCCCCCGCGTAAAGCGGAGCAGCGCGGCGAGAGGCGTGTCTGACAGGGCATTAAACGGTCACGCTTGATGCCTGAGCTGATAGCGGAGCGGCGGGTTCATCTGCCCCGGCCTCGCTCCATCTGCATTGCTGCCTGCCGGATCGTCCAAGCTCCGAGCGCCATCGTCACGAGGCCGATGAACGCCAGCGGCTTCGCCGTGTCCTCGCCCTTTTCGCGTGCGGAGCTGAGCAGATGTTGCCCGACGGATCGGAGGCTCTGCAGGTGATGTGGCTTGATCTCGTCCATCAGCGCCTACAGCCAAGGTGGACGGGATCGCAGGGCGCGCAGGAGGCGAGGAGGAATGCGACGGATACGAGCAGAAACACGGCTGCGGCTGAGCCAAAGATTTGATAGACGGCGCGACCGGTTGCGTTCCGCTTCATGGGCCTCACTGGTTGATCTCCCGGCTCCACTTCGCCAGCGCGGCATGCTTCGCCTCGCAGCGGTGGTACTGGAACGAGGCGGACAGGGCGTAGTCGTACACCGCCTGAAGCGATTCGCCTTGCAGGTCTGGCAACTTTTCGCACGGTGC
>VFQN01002716.1_pt1 | contig 26606 bp, 22 predicted proteins | sample 3512371 | NCBI WGS metagenome assembly VFQN01 (sample SAMN10412370, study PRJNA504923) | tailings metagenome | isolation source: Replicate 2 from Balatoc abandoned mine | place: Philippines: Itogon, Benguet | collected 2017-08-28
CGATGACGAGGTCGCCGGGATAGGGCGCGAGCGCTTCCCGGATCAGGCGGTTGGTGACGTGCGGGCCGTAATAGTCGCTCGTGTCGATATGGTTGACCCCGAGTTCCACCGCCGCGCGCAGCACGGCCAGGGCAGCGCCATGGTCCCTGGGCGGCCCGAACACGCCGGGTCCGGCGAGCTGCATGGCCCCATAGCCGAGCCGCTTCACGCTGCGGTCGCCGAGGGTGAAGGTTTCGGACTGGTCGATGGTGGACATGGGCGATCTCCTTGCTGACGGAGGTCAGCTAGGCGTTGCCGGCACGTCCGTGAACGGTGCACGATCCGCACAGGTTGTGCGGAACGGCGAACAGTGAAGGTCGAGCTGGGTGATCTGAGCGCTTTCGTGGCGGTGGCACGCGCGAAAGGCTTTCGCGATGGCGCCCGCGCCAACGGCAGCAGCGCTTCCGCGCTCAGCGAGGCGGTGCGCCGGCTGGAAGCGCAGCTGGGCCTGCGGCTGCTCCACCGCACCACCCGCAGCGTCATGCCCACCGAAGCCGGCCTGCGCCTGCTCGAGCGGCTGGGCCCGGCCCTGAACGAGGTGACGGCAGCGCTGGATGTGGTGAACGGCTTTCGCGACCGGCCGGCCGGCACGCTCCGGCTCAACGTTCCGGTCAGCGCGGTGCGGCTGGTCCTGCCCGCGATCGTTCCGCCGTTCCTCCAGGCCTATCCGGAGATCCGGCTGGAGGTAATCGCCGAGGACAGCTTCGTCGACCTTCTCGCCGCCGGCTGCGACGCAGGCATCCGCTACGACGAGCGGCTGGAGCAGGACATGATCGCGCTGCCGATCGGCCCCCGTGTCCAGCGCTTCGCCACGGCCGCGGCGCCCGCCTATCTCGATCGCCATGGCCGGCCCCGGCACCCGCGCGAACTGCTGGGCCATGCCTGCCTGCGCGGCCGATTCGCCAGCGGCTCGATGACGCCCTGGGAGTTCGAGAAGGACGGCGAACTGGTCCGGGTCGATCCGACCGGGCCGCTGCTCGTGCGCAACGGCACGGCGACCGACCTCGCCGTCGATGCGGCAGTCGCCGGCATCGGCATCATCTACCTCTTCGAGGACTGGCTGCGTCCGCATCTGGACAGCGGCGCCCTGGAACCCGTCCTCGAGCCCTGGTGGCAGCGCTTTTCCGGCCCCTTCCTCTATTATCCAGGCCGGCGCCTCGTGCCCGCGCCGCTGCGGGCGTTCATCGACTTCGTCAAGGCACCGGCCAGCCATGGTCCGACCCGCCACCCGCAGGATGCATGACGGCGTCTAGTCGACGATGTCCCGCACGGCATCCGTCATGTCGAAGAAGTCGTAGAGCCGGAACACGTGCGGAAAGCCGATCATCTTGTCCGGCAGCCGCGCCAGCCCGGCATCGAAATACTTGTCGAACAGCATCCGGAACGAATTCACCGGGGTGATGGTCGGGTAGAGCAGGGAATAGTCCCCGTCGGGGAAGTAATAGGCGTTCAGGATCCCCATCTTGATCTGCAACTCGTCGCGGGTCGCGTCCTGCCACATCCGCTTGTCGCCGACATCGGTCTCGGGGAAGGGACCCTCGTCGGCCTGGATGATGATGACCGGCGGCTTGCCGTCCCTGCCCCGCAAGCTGGTCACCAGGTCGCGGATCACCTTGTTGGCGTACTGGACCTGCTCCAGATAGCCCTGCCTGGTGCCACGCGCGCGCGATTGCTCCTCGGTCAGGCAGTTGCCGTCCACGTCGAACACATAGGGCTCGTGGGGCAGCAGGAGATGGCCGAACACGAAGGTCGGCTCCGTCCCGTCCGCCGCCTTCTTGATCTGCTCGATCTGCCAGCGGACCCGCTGGCACTGCCCGGAATCCCATTGCAGGCTGCGCGCATAGCTGCTCTTCGGCGCCACCATGCCGAGGATCGGGGCCAGCGCCCGGTCGCGCACGTAGATCGAATCGAACTCGCGGAAGCCGAAGCGCGGGTTGAAGTCGGCGTAGGCGTTGGCCTGGGTCGGGCTCCACCAGGAGCCCACCTGGGCATAGCGATAGCCGGCCGATTTCAGGAACCGTGCCACCCGGTGCTCGCCAAGCAGCCCGTAGATCGCCTGCCAGTCGGAGGAGCGATGACCCTCCTCGTCGGCCAGGAAGTCGAGATAGTCCATCTGGAAGGTCGAGGCGATCGAGTGGGCGGTCTTCAGGTAGTTGGCGTGGCTGCCCGGCGCCACGTAGAAGCCCTCGCCCTGCAGGAAGTCGACGATCGGCGTGTTATCGAAGCCGTAATAGCGCTGCAGGGTCGCCAGCGAGGCGTAGCGGTCGAAGATCAGGTAGTAGATGTCCGGCCGGTCGTCCGTCTTCGCCGGCCTCTCGTTGCCCGCCTCCGCCACCAGGCCAGGCCGGGCGTGGTGCCACTTGAACCAGGCGACCTGGGCCAGCGGGCTCAGCACCATGATCAGTGCGATCCCGTTCAGGACGGTGTGCGGCAGCCGCAGGTCGCGGCGCGTGCGCGCCACCAGCACGAACGCCACCCCCAGCACCAGGAAGAATCCCAGGAGGAACAGGCTGTAGGGCAGGCCACCGCCGAGGCTCTGGTTGGTCCAGAAATGCAGCCGCGCATAGAACAGGCTGCCGATCACCACGATGCTGGAGAGCAGCGCCGTGCGCGGGCCGAACCCGCGGAACAGGGCACCCAGTCCCAGGAACACCACCAGCGCGAAAGCCAGCACGGCGGCGAGCGACGGCAGGACGTCGACGAGGGCGGCCTCCTTCATGTTGTTGGCCAGCAGAGCCAGCACCGAGGCCGCCGCCAGCAGGAACGGATGGAGTGGAACGGTTCGCCCGCCGTGCCCGGGCGGGGCAGGGGCGGCCGAACCAGTGGACCGGCGGTCAAGCCTGCTATTCATCGTCCCCAAGTACTGCTCCGCCCGCGCGGCCGGGCCGGCCGCACGAAAAATGTCTGCATCCTCACTGCCGGGACGGGATTTCGGCCCTTGTTGCCCTAATCTCCCTATGACAGTTTCACGACAATTAATGGATTGGCGCGTGACAGCCAGTCCCTCGATCAAGGAACGCCACAGGGCCCGAGCGCCTCGACAGGCTCGGCAGGGGACATGACATGATGCAGCGCACCGGGACGTATGGTTTCTGCCTGCTGCTCGCCGCCTTGTTGGTCGGCAGCTCGACCTCGTCCGCCTGGGCCTATCTGGATCCAGGGACGGGCAGCATCATCCTGCAGGTCATCCTGGGCGGCGTTGCCGGCCTGCTGCTCGCCGGCAAGCTGTACTGGCATCGGCTCCTGGTCACGTTCGGCCTCCGCCGGGACGTCGACGACAGCCAGCCCGCCACGATGCAGCAGGACGCCGATGCAGCCGCCCGCAAGTGACACGCTGACCGAAGCGCGGGTCCAACCGCCTACGATACGCCCCACTGCCAGCGCCGAGCCCGGTTCGTTCCGGGACCGCAACGGCGCGGTGTTCTACCGAAACGGCGAGATCCTGCGTGGCATCAGCGCCAGGGCGCTGGCCAACTGGGAACTGCTGCGCGCGACCCGTTTCTTCCAGGAGCGGGTCGAGCAGGGCAGCATCGTCCGCACCGAGCGCGTGGAAGGGGCCGAGGCTGCCGACATTCCGGGCGAATGGGCGGCGGTGCTGCGCCACGAGCTGGTGCCGTTCGTCTCCTATCCCTACGAATGGACCTTCGGCATGCTGAAGGATGCAGCCTTGCTGCATCTGGACCTGATGCTGGCGGCCCTGCCGGCCGGGCTGATCCTGAAGGACAGCTCGGCCTTCAACATTCAGTGGATGGGCGCCCAGCCGGTCTTCATCGACATCCCGTCCTTCGAGCGCCTTGGGGAAGGGGAGCCCTGGGTAGGCTACCGGCAGTTCTGCGAGCTGTTCCTCTATCCCCTGTTCCTGCAGGCCTATAAGGGCGTCGACTACCGTCCCTGGCTGCGCGGCCAGATCGACGGAATCCCGGCCTCAACCCTGCGCTCGCTCCTCTCCGCCCGCGACCTGCTCCGGCCGGGCGTCCTGCTCCACGTGGTGGCACAGGACAGCCTGCAGCGCCGCTATGCCGGCAAGCCCCAGGGCGTGCGCAGCTCGGTCGCCAAGGCCGGCTTCAACAAGCAGCTGATCGTCAACAACGTCCAGGGCCTGCGCAAGATCGTGGCCGGCCTGTCGCCCGGCGGCTCCAAGACCACCTGGGCGGACTACGACAAGACCCACAGCTACGACCAGGCCGAGTTCGAGGCCAAATGCGCCTTCGTGCGCGAGGCCGCGCAGCACCGCCACTGGAAGCGCGCCTGGGACCTGGGCTGCAATACCGGCACCTTCTCCCGCATCGTCGCCGAGCATGCCGATCAGGTCGTGTCCATGGACGGCGACTGGATGGCGATCGAGCATCTCTACCAGGCGCAGAAGAACCGCGACGACCGCCGCAAGATCCTGCCGCTGGTGGTGAACCTGTCCGACCCGTCGCCCGCCCAGGGCTGGCGCGGCACCGAGCGCCGCTCCCTGCCCGAGCGCGGCCGGCCCGAGCTCACGCTGTGCCTGGCCCTGATCCACCACATCGTGATCAGCGCCAACATCCCGATGCGCGACTTCGTCGGCTGGCTGGCCGGCCTCGGCACCTCGCTGGTGATCGAGTTCGTCAGCCGCGAGGACGAGATGGTCCAGACCCTGCTCGCCAACAAGGACGACCAGTACGGCGACTACACCCAGGCCAACTTCGAGGCCTGCCTGGCCGCCGAGAACTACCAGGTCCGTACCAGCCGCTCCCTGAAGGGCGGCAAGCGCCACATCTATTTCTGTACCCTGGCGGGATAGCTGAGCGCTCTCCCGAGGCCGTCACGAGCGGCGGCTTTTTCCCATCCCGTCCTGGCGGGCTTTCTTTGCGCTCGCGACCAGAGTACCGGCTTCCGTCCCATGTGATGCCCCCGGCCTCGTCCAGGGGACCAACGGCCATGGTGGATCCCCGACCGGGTCGGGGATGATGGGAGGGAAGGCGGTCCATCCAGCCACAACACGGCGCTGCAACATTTCGGCGCCGCGCCGCCCTCTCTACCCGCCCCCCATCGCCCGCGCCGAGACCAGCTTCGGCCGCGCCAGGAATCGGCTCTCGAAGAAGGTGAAGGACAGCCAGGCGATGCCGACCGTCACCAGCAGGTAGGCCACGAACAGGGCCAGGATCTGCGGGCTGTAGCGGCCGTAGTCCGGGAGATAGCGCTGCCACAGGTCGAAGGTGGCCAGCAGGATCGCCCCGTGCATCAGGTAGACGCCATAGGATATCCGCCCGAGCAGCAGGAGCGGCGGCAGGGTCAGGATCCGGCGGACGATGCCGTTATCGACCAGGGCCACGCAGATCAGCCCGGTGCAGCACAGGATCAAGAGGCTGTAGCCGAGGCTCGCCTGCAGGTGGTCGGCCATGAACAGCTGGTAGGGCACGTCGCGGAACAGCAGGCCCACGCCCAGGAAATAGGCGACGAACAAAGCACCCGGGACCAGCAGCAGCCACCAAGCGCGCTTGCCCATCCGCAAGACGTCGCGCTCGTGCAAGGCCGCCAGCCCGCCAAGCGCGAAGGCGTCGAAGTGGAACGGGGAAAGGAAATAGATGAACCCGCCCGGCCGCACCGTCAGCGCATCCGCCTGCGCGCTCGCCACCGCCAGCGCCAGCTGGCGCAGCACCGGGCTCGCCAGCACGATCAGGAGCAGCAGCGCCTGCAGCGAGCGTCGGCCAAGGAAGTACACGAGCAGGGGTGCGAGGAGGTAGAAATGCATCTCGACGCCCAGGCTCCAGAAATGGTCGTAATAGAGCGTGTGGTGGATCGTCGAGAAGGGCTTGACCAGATTGTGGGTGAACAGGGCCAGGCTCGGCACCGTGTAGGCGAGCATGTCCCAACGCTGCAGGGCCGTGACCGCCACCACCATCACCAGGAGGAGCAGGTAGTAGAGCGGCAGGAGGCGCAGGCAGCGCCGGACCATGAACTGGCCCCAGAACAGGCCGAGCTTCATGTTCGGCTCCGCACCCTTGGTCGCCAGCAGGTTCCGGAAGATGAAGAAGCCGGACAGGGTGAAGAACAGCCAGACGCCGCTCCAGCCAAACGGCAGGTACTTCCAGTGGAACAGCACCACCATGAACACGGCGATGCCGCGCAGGCCATCAAGCGGCACCAGCCGGCCATGCGCCGGTGGTGCTGCGGTGGTCACGATCTGGTCGGCACTGCGCGCGAGGCTGACGGTATGCGCCATCGGGTCGGATTCCTCTGCGCCTCGATGTAGGGCGCGCAGGGGTGGGAGCGCGGGAAGTATCGGCGGGACGTCACGTGGTCAGCGGAACAATAGGATCGGGATCTTGCACGACCGGATCATCTCGGTGGTCGTGCTGCCGATGATCAGGTTGCGCAGCCGGGAGTGGCCGTAGGCGCCCATCACCAGCAGGTCAGAATTCCGTTCCTGGACTTCGCGCGCGATCACGGCATCGGCCTCGCCCGGGAGGATGCGCGCCTCCACCTCGTAGCCGGCGTTGCGCAGAAGGCCCGACGCCTGGCCGAGCTGGTCCTGATTCTCGCGGCTGTCCGCTCCGGCCATCAGCAGCTGGATCGGCAGGCCCTTCAGGAGCGACCCGTAGGCGATGTGCGATACCGCCTTCCTGGCGCTCGTGCCGCCATCGAACGCGACCATCACCCGCCCGATCGGAGTGAACGCGCGCGCCGCTACCAGGACCGGCTTGTGGGCCGCCCGCGCCACCCGCTCCAGGTTGGAGCCCAGGTGAAGCCTGGCGAAGTCCGCCGCCTCGCCGCGCTTGCCGATCACGATATAGTCGGCGTCCGCCTCGAACTCGTGGACAGCTTCGATCAGGTCGCCGTTGCGCAGCTTGGTCGAGGCTCCGGCAAGGCCCGCCGCCTGCAAGCGCGCCAGGGCCTGGTCGAGGATGAGCCGACCGCGCTGGTGCGCCAGCTTGGCCTTCTGCGCGTCCAGCCCGGCAAGCTCGGAGAGCAGCGTCTCGCTCTCGTCGATGCTGAGGTTGCCGCTGAAGTCGGCCGGCGTGCTCGTCGTGTCCCGGCGCCCCAGCACGTGGAGCACCTCGACCGGCAGGCCCGAGCGCCCGGCGACCCAGGCCGCCAGGTCGCACACGCTTTGCCCGTAGATGGAGCCGTCGATCAGCGCGATGATCTTGTTCGCCATGGACCGCCTCCCTCAGTGACTGGCCAGGCGTTCGAGTGCGCCCGGTTTGTCGTGTTCCGCCAGCCGGTCGACGATGGTCTCGCTGGCCTTGTTCAGCCCGATGACCTCGACCTCGGCGCCCTCGCGCCGGAACTTCAGGATCACTCGGTCGAGGGCCGCGACGCTGGAAATGTCCCAGATATGCGCGCGGCCGACGTCGATCGTGACCTTCTCCAGGGACTCCCGGAAGTCGAACGCCGCGGCGAATTCGTCCGCCGATGCGAAGAAGACCTGCCCTTCGACAAGATAGGTCCGGTGCGAGCCGTCCGTGGAGAGCGTCGAGGTCACGCGGAAGATCTGCGCGATCTTCCAGGCGAAGAAGATCCCGGACAGCAGCACGCCGATCACCACCCCGATCGCGAGGTTATGGGTGATCACCACCCCGGCGACGGTTGCCAGCATCACCACGCTGGAACTGCGCGGGTGGGTCCGCAGGTTCTTCAGGGATTGCCAGCTGAACGTGCCGACTGAGACCATGATCATGATCGCCACCAGCGCCGCCATCGGGATGAGCGCGACCAGGTCGCCCAGCACCACGATCAGGAACAGCAGGAAGATCCCGGCGCAGAAGGTGGAGAGGCGCTGGCGCCCGCCCGACTTCACGTTGATGACCGACTGGCCGATCATGGCGCAGCCGGCCATGCCGCCAATGAAGGCGGTGCAGAAATTGGCGACACCCTGGCCAACGCATTCCCGTCGCTTGTCGCTCCGCGTGTCGGTCAGGTCGTCCACGATCTGCGCGGTCATCAGCGATTCGAGCAGGCCCACCGCCGCCACGCCGGCGGAATAGGGCAGGATGATCATGAAGGTTTCGAGGTTGAGCGGGACGTCCGGGATCAGGAAGACCGGGAAGGAGTCCGGCAGCTCGCCCATGTCGCCGACCGTATGCAGGTCCAGGCCCAGCCCGACCGAGACGGCAGTGAGCACCAGGATGCAGATAAGCGGCGAGGGCACCGCCCGGGTCAGGCGCGGGAACAGGTAGATGATCGCGAGGCCAGCCGCGATCATCGGGTAGGTCAGCCATGGCACGTCGATCATTTCCGGCAGCTGCGCCATGAAGATCAGAATCGCCAGGGCGTTGACGAAGCCGGTCATGACCGAGCGCGACACGAAGCGCATCACGTAGTTCAGCCGGAAGATGCCGGCCAGGATCTGGAGGATTCCCGCGAGCACGGTCGCTGCCAGCAGGTACTGGAGGCCGTGGTCGCGCACCAGCGTGACCATCAATACCGCTGTCGCCGCGGTGGCCGCCGAGATCATCGCCGGGCGGCCGCCCACGATGGCCGTGATGACGGCGATCGAGAAAGAGGCATACAGCCCGACCTTCGGGTCGACGCCGGCGATGATCGAAAAGGCAATCGCCTCGGGGATGAGGGCCAGCGCCACCACCAGGCCCGCCAGCACGTCCGCGCGAATATTTCCGAGCCACTGCACACGCAGCGAGGACACCGGTTCGGTGTTCATGAATCCGTCCGCAAGCAAGCCTCGCCGAACCGGCGAGAAATGAATCGATCAGGAAGGGGATGACGTGCCGCAAGGGATCAACGGGCGCTCACCGACGCGCAACAGGATGCGAACAGGCACAGGTTCCGCGCCATGGCGCGGCGGTCCAGTTCGAAGGCGCGATGGGGAGCAGATCCTACATTGGCCCTGACGCGATGAGGGTTGTCGGCACGCAAAGGATGTCGCTGCGATGCAGCGAGCCGGACGGTAGAGGCTGCCAACGGCGGGAGCAACCGGCAATTTTAACCTGATCGTGATCGCAGGGGCGGCGAAGTGAAGCGCCGCCGGCGCCTCACAAGGGGAAGGACTGCCCCTTCGCCACGAAGCCCTGGAAGCCGTCGGCCTTCGCGTCCGGACGATGGCCCGGCTGGTAGTGGTAGAGCCACATCTTCCGGCGCAGCTCGTCGGGCAGGGTGCGCAGCTCCTCGTAATGGGCATGGATGCCTGAGCGGACCGGCTGGCCATCCGGCGCATACGACGTCTCGCAGTCGTGGAAGACGAGGTCCGCCCAGGCGTAGGCGTCGGCATGGCGTTCCGGCTCGAACCGGGTGTCGCTGGTGATGAAGTGCCGGCCGCCCGGCGTCTCGAAGCGCAGCCCGAAGCTGATCAGCGGCACGCTGCCGTCCATGGCGTGCAGCATGCCGGTCAGCTCGAAGCGCTGGCCTTCCCAGATGAAGCAGCCTTCCGAGGCTACCGGATGGACCTCGAAATAGTCGTCGAGGCTGGCCAGGCCGCTGCGCGCCATGCTGCCGCTCAGGCTGTCCGACCACAGGCGCACCAGCCGGTTCTGCTCGGCGAACAGCATCGGCCGGCCGGCATCGGGATCGAAGAAGGTGGAGAAGCCCAGCCACTCCAGCCCGCCCATATGGTCGCTGTGCAGGTGGCTGACATAGACCGCGTCGATGTCCTTGGCCCGCAGCCCCTGTTCGGCCAGGGACAGCCGGGCGTCGCTGCCGCAGTCGACCAGCAGCCGCCGGCCTCCGGCGCTCTCGATCAGCATGTTGGACTGCCAGTTGTCCTCGCCGACGGTGAACGCGCTCCCGCTGCCGAGGAAGGTCAGTTTTGCCGCCATCGTCAGCTCCATCCAGCCTGCGGCGCCTCGGCCGCGCCGGGACCGCAGGCAAAGAACGACCGGCCCACCGCCGTCCGGATCAGCCTTGCCGGGCGAGGAAGGTTCCCAGCATCTCGGTGACGAACAGATGGTCCTCCTTCTGCGGCAGGCCCGACACCGTCACCGTGCCGACCAGCCCGGTCCCCCGGACCCGCACCGGGAAGCAGCCGCCATGCGCCGCGTACAGGGCCGGATCGAGCAGGAACTTCGCATTGAAGTCATAGCCCTTGGCCCGCGCCAGGCAGCCCAGGTACCAGGAGCTGTGCCCGAACCGGCGCACCGAACGGGCCTTGCGCTGCACCCAGGCATCGTTGTCGGCGCTGGTGCCGGCCATGGCGGCATGGAAGACCTGCTGCTCGCCATGGGTCACGTCGATGGTGACGGCATGGCCGCGGCTGCCGGCCTGTTCCAGGAGGAACAGGCCCAGCGCCAGGCCGGTATCGTTGTCGAACCGTGCGAACTGCAGCCGCTCCTCCTCGGCGAGGAGATCCTGCGGGTTCTCCTGGTCGGCCATGGACGTTCCCCTCAGCCCTTGAACCCGATCGCTGTCATGGTCTGGTCGACCGACTTCTTCGCCTTGGCGACGATCTCGTCGATCTGCGCTTCCGTGACGATGAGTGGCGGCGACAGGATCATGCCGTCACGCACCGCCCGCATCACCAGCCCGTTCTTGACCGCGAAGTTGCGGCAGGTCATGCCGGCCTCGCGCTTCTCGTCGAACCGCTTGCGGCTGGCGCGGTCCTCCGCCAGCTCCATGCAGGCCAGAAGTCCCTGGGTGCGCACCTGCCCGACCATCGGATGGTCGTCGAACGCGACGTGGATCGCCTGCTTCCAATAGGCGCCGATCGGTCCGGCCGCGCGGGTGGCCAGCCCTTCCTCCTCCATGATCCGGATATTCTCGAGCGAGACCGCCGCCGCCACCGGATGGCCGGCATAGGTCACGCCATGGGCATATTCCTTGTCGCCCGCGAACAGCGCGTCGCCCACTCTGGGCCCGAACGCCACCGCCGAGATCGGCACGTAGCCGGAGGACAGGCCCTTGGCCATCGCCAGGATGTCCGGCTTGATGTCGAACGTCTCGCTGCCCCACCAGGCGCCGGTCCGCCCGAACCCGCAGATCACCTCGTCGGCCACCAGCAGCACGTCGTGCTTCCTGCAGATCGCCTGCACCGCCGGCCAGTAGTTGGCGGGTGGGATGATCACGCCGCCGGCGCCCTGGATGGGCTCTGCCACGAACGCCGCGACGTTCTCCGCACCCAGCTCCAGGATCTTGTCTTCTAGCGCCTTGGCCGCGCGCTGGCCGATCTGCTCCTCGGTCTCGCCCTCCAGCGCCTCGGCCCACCAGTACGGGTTCATGATGTGGTGGAAGCGCGGCAGCGGCAGGTCGAACATGCCGTGCATGAACGACATGCCGGTCAGGCTGGCGGAGCCGATGCCGACCCCATGATAGCCAAGCCTGCGCGAGATGAAGTGCTTCTTCCCGGGCTTGCCCATCAGGTTCCAGTAGTACCAGACCGACTTGATGACCGTGTCGTTCGCCTCGGACCCTGAGGAGGCGAAGAACACCCGCTTCATATCGGCCGGCAGGATCTCGGCGAGCTTGGCGGACAGCTCGATGGTCGGCACCGAGGCGCACTGGAAGAAATTGTTGTAGTAGCTGAGCTTCTTCAGCTGCTCATAGGCGGTCCTGGCCAGCCGCTCGCGCCCATAGCCCACCTGAACGCACCAAAGGCCCGCCATGCCGTCGATCAGCTTGTGGCCGTCGGCTTCCCAGATATAGCAACCCTCGCCGCGATCGATGACGCGCGTGCCCTTCTCCGCCAGCTCGTGGTGCGTGGTGAAGGGGTGCAGGTGATGCTCCGCATCCAGCTGCTGCCAGCGCTGCATCGCGACCTGAAGATCCATGATCCACCTTTCAAGGTCCACCGGCCGAGGCTTCCGGCGGGACTGCTTGCCTTTCTCTCGTCGGTTGGCTGCGGTTCGACGACGGGCGGCATCCTGCCATGCCGCCTCATGAGCCCGCCACCCCCTGTCGATGCCGTAGGAGCGGGCCGCCCTGGCGTGCAGGGCAATCGCCGTCCGTGCCGTGACGGTGCATACTGCCGGTTCGATCCAGCCATGGAGATCGCGATGATGGCCGCAAGCGACCTGTGGACGAGCGGCGACCCCTACGAGCGCTATGTCGGGCGGTGGAGCCGCCAGGTGGCGCGGCTGTTCCTCGCCTGGCTGAACGCGCCGCAAGGCCTGGACTGGCTGGACGTCGGCTGCGGCACCGGCGCCCTTGCCGGGACGATCGCCACGGACTGCGCGCCCGGGCGTCTCGTCGGGGTCGACCAGTCGGCCGGCTTCCTTGCGACGGCCCGCCAGGGGTCGGCTGGCGGCTGCGCCGAGTTCCATCAGGCCGACGCAGGCGCCCTGCCTTTTCCCGACGGCGCGTTCGATCGTGTCGTTTCCGGTCTCATGCTCAACTTCCTGCCGGATCCGGCGCAGGCGCTGGCGGAAATGGGCCGGGTGGCGCGCACCGGTGGCGAGGTGGCGCTTTATGTCTGGGACTATGCCGGCCGGATGGAGATGATGCACTATTTCTGGCGGGCGGCGGTCTCCCTGGACCCGGATGCCGCCGCGGAAGACCAGGCCAGGCGCTTCCCGATCTGCCGCGCTGACGCCCTGCAGCGGCTTTTCGAGGAAAGCGACGTGCTGGCCGAGGTCACGACCCAGCCGCTCGAGCTGTCCATGGCCTTCGCCGACTTCGCCGACTACTGGAATCCGTTCCTGGGCGGGCAGGGGCCTGCACCGAGCTACTGCAAGTCATTGCCGGAGGAGCAGCGCATCCGGCTGCGCCAGCGCCTGCAGGAAACGCTGCCGATCCGGCCGGACGGCAGCATCCACCTGCAGGCCCGAGCCCTGGCCGTGCGCGGCCGCAAGACGAAGCCCATGCGGAATGGCTGAATCCCAGCCGCCGGACGTTCCGGCGGCTACCCCGCTGGATCGGCCGTCGCCAGCTCCGACGCCCGGAGCCGCTCGCCCCAGTCGCGCATGCTCAGTAGCACCGGCGCCAGCGAGCGGCCGAGCTCGGTCAGCTCATATTCAACCTTGGGCGGCACCTCGGGAAACACCGTACGCTTGATGATCCCGTCGGCCTCCAGCTCGCGCAACTGAAGCGTGACCATGCGCGCCGTCGCCGCCGGGGTGAGCCGGCACAGGGCGTTGAAGCGCAGCTTGCCGTCCAGCAGGTGGAAGAGGAGCACCGGCTTCCAGACGCCGCCAATCACGGACAGCGTCGCCTCGACGGCACAGCCCGTGCGTCCCGCCTTGCGCCGCTGTGCCCTGCGGCCGCCACTATCAACCATGATACTACATGTCCGACTTGTGCGTACTGCTGCAGGGAACATCGTGTTGTTAGCTATGGCGTCGGGAGGATCAGGGCAAGCGCATGGTGCGGCCCTGGTCGTCGATGACCATGGAGCACTGAGTTGGACCAGATAGAATGGATTGGCCTGGTGGCCTGCATCCTGACGACGTTCGCGTTTCTGCCCCAGGCCGTGAAGACCTGGAGAACGCGCAGCGCCGACGATTTCAGCCTGCCGACCCTGTTGATGCTGGAAGTGGGCGTTGCGCTGTGGGCGATCTACGGGGTGATGCGTGCCGCCCCATCGGTCTGGATCGGCAATGGCATCACGCTGCTGCTGGCCGCTTTCATCCTGAGCGTGAAGCTGCGGCAGGCCTGGCCGAAGCCGGACTGAGGCATTGGGTTTCCCGGATAGCCACGACGCGCGCATGCTGCGTGCGGGTGACGACGAAGGATGGCTGGATGCTGCCGAAGGTGATCTCGATCGATGCGGAAGGCTCCAGCCGTGGTGCCTACGACAACCATCCCGTCATGACCGTGAACGATCATGTGGTGCGCATCAGCGTCATGACGCAGCCCTATCACTGGCACCGTCATCCCAACTCGGACGAGACGTTCCTGATGATCGAGGGGACGCTGCGGATCGAGTTCGAGGCAGGCTCGATCGATCTGATCCCGGGCCAGATGGTGACGGTGCCGCGTGGCGTCCGGCACCGGACCCTTCCGATCGGCAGCCGTTCGGTGAACCTTACGATCGAGGCGCAGGACGCGCTGACGGAACCGGCCTGATCCGGGTCAGGCCCCCTGTACAGTCGGCAGTTGCTCCCGCTCCCACGAACTGATCACCGTCCGGCACGCCACGTGCCGGGTATTCTTCGCCGCCAGCATCACGGCGACGAACAAGACTCCGCGCATCGCCTTGGACGCCGCCAACTTCTCCGGCGGACGGCGGTCTCCCTGGACCCGGATGCGGCCACATAGAACCAGTTGGCGCGCTTCCTGCGGCGGCAGGGCCCGGCCCTCAGCAATCGCAGGTCCTTGCCGGAAGAGCAGCGCTTGGATCTGCGCGAACGACTGCCAATCTGGCCGGACGGCAGCATCCGCCTTACCGCATAGGCCTGGGCCATCTGTGCTGCTGACTTCACTTCGTGGCGGCAGGGGAAGCTCGGGATGTGGAGCCCGAGAAGACTGCGTCACAATGTTGCCTAGGTTTAACAGATGATTTGATCATGGCGTGTTCGAGAATGTATCAGCTTGAGTTATGCTGACAAAGCCTGCCACAGGCCAGATCAGTCTGGTCTTGTGATCGGGAAGGGAAGGGGACGGCGATGTATCGGAAGATTTTGAACGCGATTTTTTATTCTGCTTCAATCGTTGCGCTTGTCTCTGGCGTCGTGGTGAGCAATGTCGGCAGCGTCATTGCAGGCCAGAGGCATGATGATGGCGTCAGGTCTGGCGATCACGATCGTGGCCGTCAGTTTGGGCATGGACATGAACGCCATGACGATGGCCGTCACAAGGGCCATAAAGGTCCTGGGCACAAGCATCATCCTTCACCTCCGCCTCCGCCTTTGCCGCCTCCCTCACCACCATCTGCGCTGCCTTCACCTCCGTAGGCTCCACAATAACAGGCAGCGGCGTGTTCGGTTGAAAACTGACCCGAGGGAAAATGGAACTGATATTGCCGTGGCTACAAGCCACGGCAATTGCTTGGGATCACGGCTGCCCTGAGAGATGACCTTGTTGTCACGTGAGGCTTCTCTTGCTGGGCGTGCAGCTGGATTCGCGTGAAGCCATCAGGCACGACCGGTAGCCAAGCATTCTCTTGGCAAACGCTCAACGCCATCGGATGGACCGGACGCCGGACAGCTTTGCCTGCTAATGCCTGCCGCCGTTCTTCTTCCCCTCGATGCCGGAGCCCTTCGAAGCGGCCAAGCCAATCTCCGTGCCGCTCGCAGAGGATCCCGCCACCAGAACGCCTGCCGGACACACCCCTCACACGTTCAACAACAAATGCTCCCGCTCCCAGGAACTGATCACCGACTGGTACGCCGCGTGCTCCGTTTCCTTCACCGCCAGCATCACGTCGATGAACTCCTCGCCCAGCACCTCGCGCATCGCCTTGGAGGCTGCCAGCTTTTCCAGCCCTTCGCCCAGCTGGGTCGGCAGGGAATGGGACAGGCGATAGGCGCTGCCCGAGATCGCCTTGGTCGGCTCCAGCTTCTGGATCATGCCGAGATAGCCGCAGGCAAGCGACGCGGCGATCGCCAGGTAGGGGTTGGCGTCGGCGCCGGCGATCCGGTTCTCGATCCGCCGGGAATCCGCGGAGCTGGCCGGCACGCGCAGGCCCACCGTCCGGTTCTCGGTGCCCCAGTGGACGTTGATGGGCGCCGTCGAGAAGCGGCGCAGCCGCCGGTAGCTGTTCACGTTGGGGGCGAGCAGCGGCATGCAGTGCGGCAGATATTTCTGCAGCCCGGCGATATGCGCCAGGAACAGGTCGGAATAGCCGTCCTGGCCTTCAGAGAACAGGTTCGTCCCGTTTCCCGCGTCCACCACCGACTGGTGAATGTGCATGGAGGAGCCTGGCTCGCGCTCCATGGGCTTGGCCATGAACGTCGCGTAGATGCCATGCTTCAGGGCCGCATGCCGCAGCGTCCGCTTGAACAGGAAGGCCTCGTCGGCAAGATCGAGCGGGTCGCCATGGGCGAAGTTGATCTCCATCTGGGCAGCACCGGCCTCGTGGGTCATGCCGTCCACGTCGATCTCCTGCGCCTCGCACCAGGCGTAGACGTCCTCGAAGATCGGGTCGAACTCGTTCAGCGCGTCGATGCCGAAGCTCTGCCGCCCGGTTTCCGGCCGCTTGGAGCGCCCGATCGGCGGCTCCAGCGGATAGTCCGGGTCCGTGTTGATCTTGGTCAGGAAGAACTCGAGCTCCGGCGCCACCACCGGCTTCCAGTCCTTCGCCTCATACAGCCCGACCACCCGGCGCAGCACCTGGCGGGCCGCGATGGTGACCGGGTCGCCGTTATGGTGGTGCGCGTCGCAGATCACCTGCGCAGTCGGCTCATCGTACCAGGGCACCAGCCGGAGCGATTCATGGTCCGGGCGCAGCCGCACGTCGCGGTCGGCCGGGTCGATCACGTCCTCCTCGGGATAGTCGCCGGTCACGGTCTGGATGAACACGCTTTCCGGGATGCGCAGCGTGTCGTCTTCCAGCGACTTGAGGAATTTGTAGGCCGGAAGCACCTTGCCCCGGCCGATGCCGTTGATGTCGACGATCAGGCACTCGACCTCGGTGATGTGCCGTTCTTCAAGCCACGCGGCGATATCGAACATGCTGCACCCTGGTTTGGGCCCGGGCGCGGCAGGCGTCCCCGAAGGCCCGGAACATCTTCACGCTGTCCGGATTGTCCATGACCCGCCATTCCGGATGCCACTGCACGCCCAGAACGAAGCCCGGTGCGTCCGGCACGCTGGCGGCCTCGGGCGTGCCGTCCGAGGCCAGCGCCTCGATCCGCAGGCGATCAGCCGGCCGGTCGATGCCCTGGCCATGCAGCGTGTTGACCCGCATCGTGGCGATGCCGCCCAGGATCTCCTGCAAGAGCCCCCCCGGCGTCAGCACGATGTCGTGGCGGGGGTCGTAGCGCATCGGCTGCGGCCGGTCCTTTTGCGAGCGGTGGTCGAAGCGGCCTTCCACCTCGTGCACATGCTGGTGCAGGGTGCCGCCCAGCGCCACGTTCAACTCCTGGAACCCGCGGCAGATCGCGAAGACCGGCAGGCCCGCCGCGATCGCCTTGCGGATCAGCGGCAGGGTGGTGGCGTCCCGGTCCGGGTCGGCAATGTTGTCCGGCCGCGCCGCCGGCCCGCCGTAATGGTGTGGCCCGACATTGCTGGGGCTGCCGGTGAGCAGGAGGCCGTCCAGCCGGTCGACCAGCAGGTCCGGGTCGGCCGCAGGCCCTACCGCCGGGATCAGCACCGGCACCGCCGCGCAGGCCTGGATCACCGCGCTCAGGTACTTGCCGCCGACGCTGTGGGTGCCCATGCCGTCCTCGCTTTCGCGCAGGCAGGCGGTCACGCCGATCAGGGGAGCGAAAGCTCGGTCACTCATGTTTTCCTGGTATCCCACGGCTGAAGGGGCGGCAAGCGGGGTGACCGGTCAGGCGGCGACATGGGCCGCCAATGCCACGAACGGGTGCTCGGACCGGGTCGCCTCCTGCAGGGCGTCGCGCGCCGCCAGCGCCAGCCGGTCCGGTTGCGGCTCGTGGCTATGGGCCAGGCCGATGCGGACGTCGAGCACCCGCCCGGCAACCTCCACCGGCGCCGGCCGGGCCAGAACACCGCACAGGCGGGTTGCCAGCACCTCGGCGCCGGCTGCCCCGTTGACCACCGCGATGATCGCCCGGACGCCGTCGTCCTCGACGAGCATCTGGTCGACCGCGCGCACATGGCGGCACAAGAGCGCATCCAGCCAGGCCAGCGCCGCCCGGACGGCGGCAGGGCCCTCCTCGTCGGCGATCCGGTCGATGTCCAGGGGCTGCAGGAGCAGGAGAGCCACCGACCGGTCCAGTTCCATCGCATGCCGTGCCGCATGCGCCAGCTCCAGTTCCAGCCGCGGCAGATCCGGCGCCGGCTCCGGCAGGAACGCGGCGGACTCCTCGGCCAGGCCATGGCGGAAGACCAGGTCCTCGCCGCGCAGGATCCAGGACCCGTGCGCATCGTCGGGGGAAATCGCCTCGAGAGCGACCGCACCGCCGATCCTGGTGGGCACGATCATCCGCCGATGGGGAGCAGCCCATCCGTGGCCGACGGCATCCTCCAGCGCATCCTCGTCGACCAGGATGCGCAGCGCCCGGTTGGCGAGCAGCAGGGCGCCGTCAGCGCCTACGATGGCGATCGGGTGTGGCGAGCTGTCGGCGACAACACGCAGGACGGCGTCGGGCATCGAAACACCAGCGTCAGGACGAGGCCATGAATTGACGCGGAATTCCGGAAATTTCAACCAGCACGTTCATACGGGCCGTGCAGGCTCAGTGCGCCTCGCCCCAGCTCCGCCCGCTGCCGACCTCGACGATCAGCGGCACGCTCAAGCTCGCCGCGCCCTCCATCGTTTCCTGCACCAGGGCGCTGGTGGCCGCCACCTCGCTTTCCGGCACTTCCAGCAGGAGCTCGTCATGCACCTGCAGGAGCAGCTTGGCACCTGCCCGTTCCCCGGCCAGCCGGTGCGCCACCCGGATCATCGCCCGCTTCATGATGTCGGCGGCCGTTCCCTGGATCGGCGCGTTGATCGCCGCGCGCTCGGCATAAGCGCGCCGGGACGGCAGCTTCGACAGGATCTCCGGCACCCAGCAGCGCCGCCCGTCGACGGTGAGCACGTAGCCCTGCTCGCGCGCCCGCGCCTTGGTCTGGTCCATGTATTCGCGGATGCCGGGATATTGCTGGAAGTAGCGGTCGATATAGTCCTTCGCCTGGCCGTGCGGGATGCCCAGGCGCTGCGCCAGGCCGAACGCGCCGATCCCGTAGACGATGCCGTAATTGATGGTCTTGGCGCTGCGCCGGAGGTCGCTGCTCACCTCCTCGACCGGCACGCCGAACATCTCCGCCGCGGTGAGCCGGTGGATGTCGATGTCCTGGGCGAATGCTTCCTTCAGGGTCGTGAGCTCCGCCATGTGCGCCAGGATCCGGAGCTCCACCTGGGAATAATCCGCCGACATCAGCACATGGCCCGGCTCGGCCACGAAGGCTTCCCGGATCCGCCGACCTTCCTCGGTGCGGATCGGGATGTTCTGCAGGTTGGGCTCGGTGGAACTCAGGCGCCCGGTCGAGGTGGAGGCCAGCATGTAGGAGGTGTGCACCCGCTGGTCGACCGGGCTGATCTGCTCCACCAGCGCATCGGTATAGGTCCGGGTCAGCTTCTGCAGCTGCCGCCATTGCAGCACGACCTTGGGCAGCTCGTGGCCCTGCTCGGCCAGCTGCTCCAGCACGTCCGCATCGGTGACATAGGCCCCGGCCTTGCCCTTCTTGCCGCCGGACAGGCCCATCTCGTCGAACAGCACCTCGCCCAGCTGCTTGGGCGAGCCGATGTTGAAGGCGTGGCCCACCAGCTTCGCGGCCTCGGCCTCATAGGCCGCCATGCGCTGTCCGAACTCGCCGGACATCCGGCGCAGCAGGTCGCGGTCCACCGAGATCCCGTGCAGCTCCATCTCCGCCACCACCGCCGGCAGCGGACGGTCCAGTTCCTCATAGACCCGGACCATCTTCTCCTCGACCAGCCGCTTCTTGAGCAGCTTCCACAGCCGGAAGGTGATCAGCGCGTCCTCGGCCGCATAATCCGTCGCCTTCTCGACCGCGACCTTGGCAAAGCCGATCCGGCTCTTGCCGGTCCCGGTGAGTGAATCGTAGCTGATCGTGTCGTGGTCGAGGTGGCGCTTGGCCAATTCGTCCATGCCATGGCCGTGCCTGGCCCCGTCCAGCACGTAGCTGATCAGCAGCGTGTCGTCGTAAGGCGCGATCGTGGCCCGGTACTTGGCCAGCACGCCCATGTCGTATTTCAGGTTGTGCCCGATCTTGAGGATCGACGGGTCCTCCAGGATCGGCCGGAGCCGGTCGACCACGGCATCCGTTTCGAGCTGCCCCTCGCAGCGCTGGCCGAACGCGTCCTCGTGGCACAAGGGGACGTAGACGCCTTCCTCCTCGTCCACCGCCATCGACAGCCCGACCAGCGTCGCATCCATGATGCTGAGCGAGGTCGTCTCGGTGTCGATCGCGAGCTGGCCACCCGCCTTGGCCCGCGCCAGGAACCCGTCCAGCTCGGCGAAGTCGGTGATCGCCCGGTAGCGCACCTCGCGCTTGACCGCCTCCGCCTGGTGCACTGCCGCCGCCTCGGCCAGTAGCCCCACCCGGGAGATCAGGGCCTTGAAGCCGTTCTCCTGCAGGAACGGCAGCAGCACCGCCGGATCGATCGCCGCGCGCCCGATCTCGGCGAAGGTGAGGGGCAAGGGCGCGTCGTCCTTCAGCCCCACCAGCTCATAGGACAGCCGCGCCTTATCCACGTTGCTTTCCAGCGTTTCGCGCCGCTTGGGCTGCTTGATCTTCGCCGTGGCGGCCAGCAGCCCCTCCAGCGACCCGTATTCGGTGATGAGCTGCGCTGCCGTCTTCACCCCGATGCCCGGCACGCCCGGCACGTTGTCCGAGGTGTCGCCCGCCAGCGCCAGCACGTCGCGCACATGTTCTGGGCCCACCCCGAACCGCTCGACCACCTCGTCATGGCCGATGTTCTTGTTCTTCATCGGGTCGAACATGAACACGCCGTCGGTGACCAGCTGCATCAGGTCCTTGTCGGAGCTGACGATCTCGACGACCCGCCCTTCCGCCTTCGCCGCTTTTGCATAGGACGCGATCAGGTCGTCCGCCTCGTATCCTTCCAACTCCACCACCGGCAGGCCGAAGGCGCGCGCCGCATCCCGCACCATGGAGAACTGCGGGCGTAGTTCCGGCGGCGGCTCCGCCCGGTTCGCCTTGTAATTCTCGTACATCTCGTTGCGGAACGAGGATCGCGAATGGTCGAACACGACCAAGAGGTCGTCCTCCGGCCGGTCGGTCATCAGCTTGAACAGCATGGACGCGAAGCCGAACACGGCGTTGACCGGGGTGCCGTCCGGCCGGGTCATCGGCGGCAGCGCGAAGAACGCCCGGAAGATGTAGCCGGAGCCATCGACCAGGACGAGGCGGGATGCGGTGCTCATGGGCGGGGAACCTAGCCGCAGCCGGCGCGGATCGACAGGGGCGAACTGCATCCTGTGCATCCGCGGGCCACCCAGGAATGCCCGGAGCGGCCCGCGCTCCCGCCACGGGCGGAAGCTGGTTCAGCGGCCCACCAGCTTCTGCAGGTGCTCCGGGTAGCGGGCGCCTTGCACCGGGATCCTGGCGACGGCGCTGTCGATGCTGCGCAGGTCCGCCGGACAGAGCACCACACCCGCCGCGCCGACATTCTCTTCCAGCCGATGCAGCTTGGTGGTGCCCGGGATCGGCACGATCCACGGCTTCTGCGCCAGCAGCCAGGCGAGCGCGATCTGCGCCGGCGTCGCCTTGCGCTCCGCCGCAAGCTCGCCGAGCAGGTCGACCAGGGCCTGGTTCGCCTGGCGTGCCTCCGGTGTGAAGCGCGGCACGATGTTGCGGAAGTCGGAGCTGTCGAACGACGTGTCGGCGCCGATGGTCCCGGTGAGGAAGCCCTTGCCCAGGGGACTGAACGGCACGAAGCCGATCCCGAGTTCCTCCAGCGTCGGCAGCACCTCCGTTTCCGGCTCCCGCCACCACAGGGAATACTCGCTTTGCAGCGCAGCCACCGGCTGGACCGCATGCGCCCGGCGGATCGTCGCGGTACCGGCCTCTGACAGGCCGAAGTGCCGAACCTTGCCCTGCCGGATGAGGTCCTGCACCGTGCCGGCGACGTCCTCGATCGGCACGTCCGGATCGACGCGGTGCTGGTAGAACAGGTCGATCACCTCGGTCTTGAGCCGCTTGAGCGAGGCTTCCGCGACCTGCCGGATGTGCTCCGGCCGGCTGTTCAGGCCCTGCTGCTTGCCCGTGGCCGGATCGATGGCGAAACCGAACTTGGTGGCGATCACCACCTGGCTGCGCGCCGGCGCCAGGGCTTCGCCGACCACTTCCTCGTTGGTGAACGGGCCGTACACCTCGGCCGTGTCGAAGAAGGTCACGCCGCGCTCGACGGCGCTCCGGATCAGGCGGATTGCCGCCTGCTTCTCGGTTGGCGGTCCATAGCCGAAGCTCAGCCCCATGCAGCCCAGCCCGAGGGCCGAAACCTCCAGGCCGCTGCTGCCAAGTCGCCGCTTCTGCATTGCGTACTCTCCTTGAAGATGCCGCTGTCGGGCAACCCGCCCCATCCGCCCGATGATCCATCGTCAAGCGCTGGCCGGACGGTGGCGTGGTGCGTGGCAGCCGGGAAGTTAGGAGCTGCGTCCGCCCGGGATTAGGCCATAAGCTGCACACGGCCCTATGACCTGGATTCATAAATGGCGCGGGAGAGCTTCAACGACCTGCTCGCCTTCCTCGCGGTGGCGCGGGAGCGCAGCTTTACGCGAGCGGCGGCCAGGCTCGGCGTGTCGCAGTCGGCGCTGAGCCACACCGTCCGCGGCCTGGAAGCCCGGCTCGGGCTCCGGCTCCTGGCCCGCACCACCCGCAGCGTCGCGCCGACCGAGGCGGGCGAGCGCCTGCTGCGCACCGTCGGGCCAAAGTTCGAGGAGATCGACGCCGAGCTGGCCGCGCTCACTGAGCTGCGCGCGAAGCCGGCGGGCACCATCCGGATCACGGCCGGCGAGCATGCCGCGCAGGCGATCCTCTGGCCAGCCCTGGCCAGGCTCCTGCCGCACTACCCGGACATCAAGGTTGAGATCACCACCGACTACGGCCTGACCGACATCGTCGCTGAGCGCTACGATGCCGGCGTGCGGCTCGGCGAGCAGGTGGCGAAGGACATGATCGCCACGCGTATCGGGCCGGACATGCGCATGGCGGTGGTGGGTGCGCCGGCCTACTTCGCCAACCGCCCGCGGCCATGCACGCCGCAGGACCTGACCGCCCACGACTGCATCAACATCCGTCTGCCGACCTATGGCGGCCTCTACGCCTGGGAGTTCGGGAAGGACGGGCGCGAGCTGAAGGTGCGGGTCGACGGTCGGCTCGTGTTCAACAACATCGCCCTGCGCCTGAACGCGGCGCTGGCCGGGCTCGGACTGGCCTATCTGCCCGAGGACCAAGCCGAGGCGCATCTTTCCGCCGGCCGGCTGGTCCGGGTGCTCGCCGACTGGTGCCCGCCCTTTCCAGGCTACCACCTCTACTATCCCAGCCGCCGCCAGGCGGCACCGGCCTTCGCCCTGCTGGTGGAAGCGCTGCGTATCAGGAGCTAGCTCCAAGCTCGGTGTCGGCTCCAACCCGTCCCGCCCCGGCGGCCGCGTCACAGGCTTTCGAGCAACAACCTCGCCGCCTGCAGGTCCGGCACGTCCAGTCCCTCGTCGAACCACGCATAGACCGGGCCGAGAAGGCCGCGCGCCCGGTCTCCCTCGTTGCGGCCGGCCCACAGTCGTGCGAGCGAAGTGGCGGCGCGCAACTCCCAGGTCCTGGCCTGCTGGCAGTTCGCCAGGGCCAGGGCGCGCCGCAGGTGGTCCTCGGCCTGCGGCGGATCGGTCATTGCCAGCAGTTCGCCCTGGCGCCGGAGCAGTTCCGCGTCGAACCAGCACTCGCCGGTGCGCGCGCAGCCGGCCAGCGCCGATGCCAGGGTGGCGCTCGCCTCGTCCGCCCGGCCGGCGGCGAATTGCACCTCGGCCAGCAGGGCCAGGTAGTGCGGTGACAGCAGCGTCGCCTCGGTGGCTTGGTGCGCGGCGATGCCGGCCTGGATATGGCGGGTTCCGGCCGCGACATCGCCGCCACGCGCCAGCGCCCAGCCACGGAAGATCTCGCCCATGGCCGACCAGAACGCGAAGCCCTGGCTGGCGCAGGCGGCGAGCAGGGCTTCGGCGTGCAGCGCCACGGCAGGGTGGTCGTCCAGGAACTGGGCCACCGTGCATCGGCATTGCAGCACCACCGCCAGGGTGGGCTGATGGCCGAGGGCGCGCGCCTCGGCCAGGGCGCGCTCGACCAGCGCCACGGCCTGGCCGGGATGTCCCAGCATCAGCAGGATCCAGGCGAGGAAGCCCCGGCCGGTCACCCGCGGGTCGGTCGGGTAGAGCGACGCGCCGAACGGGCCGTCGCTTTCCGCCGGCAGCTCCACCAGCGTCTCGAGCTGCGACCGCGCCTCCTCCAGCCGCCCCAGGAACAAAAGGGTCGTGCCGTGGGCCCGCAGCCCCAGGAGCCGGGCCTGCCGGTCGTCCTGGGCCTGGGCCAGTTGCAGCAGCTCGCCGGCGATGGCCTCGGCCGGCCCAAGTTCCGCACGGGTGTTGTGCGAGGCCCAGAGCCCGAACAGGACCGGGACGAGGCGGCGGCTCTCGCCCACGTGCCGGCACAGCTCGCGGGCGCGCTTGTAGGCAATGGCGGTCTCGCCCGCCGCCTGGCCCTTCGCCGCGAACAGGGCCGCACCCAGCGCCGCCTGGAGTTCCAGCTCGCGGCGCTGCCGTTGCTCCCCCTCGGGCAGAGTGCGCAGCGCGTCCAGCCCGGCATGGAGCTGCGCCATCGCCTCCCGCGTCGCCGAGCGGACCAGGGCCTGCTCGCCGGCACGCTGGTGCCAAGCGGCCGCCTCGGCCATCTGCCCGCTTTCCGCCCAGTGGCGCGCAATCACCTCGGGCGCCGCCTGCGCCAGCTCGGGGAACTGCTCGGCCAGGACCTGCGCGATCCGGGCATGGACCACACGGCGCCGGCTCTTGAGCAGGCTGCCATGAGCCGCGTCGCGCAACAGGGCATGCTTGAAGCTGTAGGTGGCGTCGGGGGGCAGCCCGCGGCGGAACACCAGCTCCGCCTGGATCAGCTCGTTCAGCGCCCGGGCCAGCTCCGGTTCCCGAAGACCGGCCACCGCCGCCAGCAGGTTGTGCCCGAACTCGCGGCCGATGCAGGCCGCGACCTGGGCAACCTGGTGCGCCGCGGGCGAGCGGTCCAGCCTTGCCATCAGCCAGTCGTGCAGCGACCCGGGGATGGTTCCGGCGGTGGCGTCACCGTCCAGCATCGCCCGGGTGACCTCTTCCAGGAACAGCGGCACGCCCTCGGCACGCTCCAGGATCGCGCGGCAGACGCCGTCATCCAGCGGCCGGTTGGCGGCAAGGCCCGTCACGATCGCCTGGGCAGCATCGCGATCAAGCCGGCTTAGGGTGATGCGCGTCAGATGCGGGTGGCCGGCCAGTGCCGGCTGCCCATCGGTCCTGCTGGTCATGAGCGCCAGCACCCGCACCCCGCCGATCGCGCCCAGGACCTGCTCGGCGAGATCCAGCGTCGTGGGGTCGATCCAGTGCACGTCCTCGAACAGGAGGAGCACCGGCTTCTGCCGCGCCAGTCCCAGCAACTGGTCGACCAGTGCGCCGAGCGTGCGGCTGCGCTTTTCCTGGGCGCTCAGCATGACCGGGGGACCGTTCCATGCGATGCCCAGCAGGTCCGCCAGGAGGGGAAGCGCCTCGCCCGGGTCGGGCCCGGCGCGCCGGAGCAGGGCTTCCAGGCTCGCCAGCTTTCCCTGCTCGTCGCTTTCCCGGGCAAGCCCGGCCGACCAGCGGAGCTGCTCCGCGACTGGCCAGAGCGGGCTGTCCTTATGCTGCGGCGAGCACTGGTAGCGCAGGACGAGATGATCCTGTCCCGCCAGGGCGCTGCCCAGTGCCACGGCGAGCCGGGACTTGCCGATGCCCGCCTCGCCCAGCACCATGACCGCCTGTCCCTCGCCGGCACGGGCGCGCGCCCATCGGTCGAGCAGGAGCGCCAGCTCCTGATTGCGCCCGACCATCGGCGCCAGCCGCACGCCCTGCCGTGCCTCGAACCTGGTGATCGCCGTCCGATCCGCCTCGACCTGCCAGCAAGGCACCGGTTGCGGCAGCCCCTTGAGCACGACCGTGCCCAGCTCCGCCAGCTGGAAGCGATTGCCCAGCAGCGACCTGGTCCTGGCCGCGACCACCACCTTTCCGGCCGGCGCGGTCGTCTGGAGCCTTGCGGCAAGGTTGGGCGTCTCGCCGACGACGGCCTCCTCGCGGGACGTTCCCTGCCCGATCAGGTCGCCGACCACGACCACGCCGGTCGCGATGCCCAGGCGGGCGGCGAGGGGGTGCCCGTCCGGCGCCCGGAGCGTTGCGACCACGGCTGCAATGGCAAGGCCCGCCTGCACCGCCCGCTCCGCCGAGTCCTCGTGCACCCGCGGCCAGCCGAAATAGGCCAGGACGCCATCGCCCATGAATTTGCCGACATGGCCGCCAAAGCGCGCCACCTCGCCCGCCACGGCGTCCTGATAGCTGCGGATGACCTCGCGCATGTCCTCGGCGTCGAGCCGGCAGCTGAGCTCGGTGGATCCAGCCAGGTCCACGAACATCACGGTGAGCTGGCGGCGCTCTGCCTGCGCGTCCGGTACGGCGTCGTCCAGTTGTGCCGCCACCTGTTCCCGAGGCGGCGCCTGCGTCGCCGCCGCATCGCGGAGCTGCGCGATGGCCCGCAGGAGCTTCACCCGGTGGCCGAGCGGCAGGCCCAGTTCGCGCAGATGCTCCTCGCGCAACTCCGTCAGCGTCTCGGCGTCGATCGCGGCGTCACGGAAGGCAGGACCGTAGCGGCCGAGGCCTAGGCCATCCAGCCAGGCGCCGATGTCCATCCCGCCTCCCATGATCCCGGCTCGTTCACGGCGATCCCGGCACTATAACACGCGTCGCCCCGCCGCTGCATGCGTCGCCGCCTGAGCCCGGCGGCGCGGCGCGCCCATCGTCCCCGATCGGCCGGTCAGTTGTTCAGCCGCGCATTGACCGCGTCGT
>VFQN01002717.1_pt1 | contig 26604 bp, 46 predicted proteins | sample 3512371 | NCBI WGS metagenome assembly VFQN01 (sample SAMN10412370, study PRJNA504923) | tailings metagenome | isolation source: Replicate 2 from Balatoc abandoned mine | place: Philippines: Itogon, Benguet | collected 2017-08-28
GTGCTGTGAACTTCACATCATAAAACGTCTCCAGCGCGTTGATGTCCTGCTCTGAGATGCTGCTGAACAGCGCCGCACTGTTCGCCGGGAAGGGCGGGCTGGCTGGCACTTTGCCGGCATTGTTGCCAGCCTCGGCTTTGAGCTTCATGAGTGCTGCGTTCGCGGGGCCAGCCCCGTTGCTGATGCGAGCCATGGTGTTGTTGCCCACGATGACGTTCGCCCAGCTGACCACTCCATTCATGCGCTCCTCCGAGGCCTTGATCTCGGCCATCACGCGCTCCTCCGACGCCTTGATCTCGGCCTTCATGCGCTCCTCTGAGGCCTTGGTCTCGGCCTTCATGCGCTCCTCCGAGGCCTTGGTCTCGGCACTCATGCGCTCCTCAAACGTCTTGAACAAAGTGGTCAGCTGTCCAAGCGTTACCGCATTGCCTGGATGGAGCGAATTGGCGCAGCAGTATTGTCGCGTGCATGCTCCTCTGACAATACTGCTGCGCCAATTCGCTCCATCCAGGCAATGCGGTAACGCTTGGACAGCTGACCACTTTGTTCAAGACGTTTGAGGAGCGCATGAGTGCCGAGACCAAGGCCTCGGAGGAGCGCATGAAGGCCGAGACCAAGGCCTCAGAGGAGCGCATGAAGGCCGAGACCAAGGCCTCGGAGGAGCGCATGAAGGCCGAGATCAAGGCCTCGGAGGAGCGCATGAAGGCCGAGATCAAGGCGTCGGAGGAGTGCGTGATGGCTGAGATCAAGGCCTCGGAGGAGCGCATGAATGGAGTGGTCAGCGGGGCGAACGCCATCATGGGCAACAACACCATGGCTCGCATCAGCAACGTGTCACCAGCGTGTCACCACAGCGTGTCACCAAGTCCACAGCAAGCGCAAGGGCCCACCCGAGCGAGAGACACACGGTAGGTTGTCTTTCCTACTGCTGCCCATCAGCTCCCGCCTAACTTCATACTCGACGTGTAACCCTAACTGAGAACGTGACCGCAGGGCAAGGCAGTCCTGACCCCTCCGCCGCACGGGGCCCCTCCAACCCAACTCCGACACGCACGGAGCGGTGCGCCCAGGCACGGCTAGTGTCCTTGCGTGTAGGGGGGACTGAATGCGTGACACGAGGTCTGGGCCCGTCCCCTTAAACCACCGAACTCGCTTACTGGCGGTTTCTGTCAGCTTGGTGCAGTCCTTGGCCAGCGTCGCGACGTCCTGGTCGGTGACGTCAGATCCGTGTCCTACGAACCCCGAAACGTCAGGTTAGCGGCGTTCGCACTTGCCCTTATCAGCTTGACCTTAGCTCGGCCTCACCCTTGATGGCGAGCGCTGAGTAATAAAGCGCTTGGTGGCAGTCGGCGATGGCCTTGTCAGAGGAGGCGTCGTAGCTGCCGTGGCCGATAGCGACAGGGGCATCTTTATGAAATGCTGGAACGGAAGGGGGCATGATTGAACCGCAGGTGTCTTCGGCAGCGAGAGCGGTGAAACTCCTTAAGTTCTTTCCTGCGCAATTGCGAAAAGTTGAAATATCGTATGGCAAATGGCCCGCATACAGTACTAGTAGTACATATACATTAACTCCAGCTTCACAAATGGCCTCTTTCAAGGAGCAATGACAGGACGGTGGTGTGCGTGCACGCCCGTGCTCCTCCAACACGAAGCGACCAGCACGCGTAACCGCCATGCCATAAGCTTTCCATACCCCGTGCTGCAGCGTTCACAGTGCGCATGTACCGGATCCGTACGCAGACCCAGGCATGTACCGTACGGTGCGACAGCATGGGGGGCTGGGGATGCAGAACAGCCGCATCGGACACCAACGAATTTCTGGTGCGGACCAGCCTCCAACGTCCGACTAGTATACACTCTACGAACAGGGTGGCTTGGGATCCAGAGGAACCGCTCTAGGCCGGACCTGGCCTCAACCCTTAGCAACCCTTAGCCCGCCAGCTCTCCTCTGTCCTCGCTGCCAACCGCGCTGGGCAGCCCACGCCGACGCCCCTCCCCCATGCACCCATCCCGCCCCGCCCCTCCCCCTTCAGTTCGCAGTCCCCCGCACGTGATACCCCCCTCAGTCCATCTGCACACTGCCGGCGCCGCTGCCGGCGCTCGCACTCTCAGCGCCTTTGCCGCGTACTGACCTCTTTTGAACCCCCTCCACTCACGGATACCTCCGGCGCCCTCATGTGCTCCATGCTGCTGGCTGACGCCGCCGGCGCCGCAGCTGACACCCATCTGCGCTGCCTCCACCCTCCTCCAGATTCGTCTCAGCATTGCCCCCACACCCGTCTGCCGGCTGTGCCACTGGCCACGCTGACGATCCCGCGCTTGAACTCCAGCGCAGCTGCCGCCCATGCACCTACCATGAAACCCCAAATCACGTATAGTGTCGGTCGCCTCCTCCCTTCCATGCAATCAGCAGCGCGGCCATGACCTCCATGCCCCGTACCCGCACCCCATTGACAGCTTGGGCCTAGGTTGGCATCCTCGTCCAGCCCGTGCTGCTGGCGCCGCTGTCGAGGCCGCAACCGGCACCCATGTGTCCGTCCATGCTGTGTTCCCCCCCTTCTCCCCCAGGCCGACTGTTTCTGACTCCTCTTTGCAGCTTTGCCTTAACTCCCCCTCCCCCTTTCCCCCTCAGTCCATGCTGCTGGCCGCGCTGCCTGTGCCCATGCTGAAGTCCAGCGCCGCCGCCTCCAGCTCCTCCTCGCCCGCGTACTGGCCCGCCTGCCACTCGCCCTCGTGCGCCATGAGGTCCAGCCGCCCCATGAAGCTCTTCTCGGGAGACACGAAGGCCATGTTGGACACGTGGCTGGTGTACAGGCACGCGTAGCGCTCCACCTGGGGGAGAGGGATGAGACGGGAGGGGCGGGAAGGGCCGGACAGCGGAAAGGGCTTGACGAGGAGTGTGGTATGAAGGTGGCACGGCGGGGATCGGCGGCATGTGTCAGTCCTCCAGGGATTTACGGCAACCAGGACTTGTTGTCGGGGACTGTCAGGTCGGCTGGCTGGTACACGAAGGCGGGTGCAACGCTGTCCCTCAGAAAGAGGGCGCACGCGTGTGCAACGCCACTGCACGTGCAGCCCAGACGTGCTCCCGCCCACGCCCGGGCCCCCTGCCGGCCGCACCTGGTGCGCGAAGCGCGAGTTCTGGTGCCCCGTCTTCATGAGCTGCCCCCAGATGGGGTGGAACTGGCGGTGGTGTGCCCGCAGCAGCGCGCTGTGCCGGGCCTGAGGGGGAAAGGCGGGGACGGAGTGGGTGGCGTTCAACGAGCACGCCTGGGGAACGCCGACGAGCTACGACCGAAGGGGCAGGTGGCGTGGGGGCAGATGCGTACCGACAGGTACCACGTGCATGCCGGCCCGCGCCGCACCGCAACCAACGGTCTGTGTCCCGTCCAACCTACCTACTCCCTCCGGGACTCCTCCACCCCCAGGTGAGTGAGGCAACTGCAACCACACCCTGCCCGGCCTCTCGCTCCCCAGCCCCCACCTTGAGCTCCGCGCGGTCCGCCTCCGCCTGCGCCAGCAGCTGCATGGCGGCGCGGTGGGCCTGGGGGGGGGCGGGAGAGGGGGAGGGAGGGGCGGCCGGCTTTAGGAGGCACACAGGGACGAGGGACCAGGAGACAGGGTAACGCAGGGTGGCGCGGTTTGGTAGCATGCAAGGCTCCAGCAGCGTGCAGCTTCAAGCCGGAAAGTGCCAATGCCCTTGGCCCACCGCAACAACCCTCACAACAGCCTCAGCCGGTCCCCTCGACACCCCTCCCTCCCCCATTACCTCCTCGTCCGCGGTGACGGCCCCGCTGCGGCCCTGCACGCTCCACCTGAGGCGCTGGATGCGGTCGTCGTACTCGTCGCGCAGCTGACGCAGCTGACGCAGCTCCTCAGCCATTTTCTGCGTGCCGTGCGCGCGGGCGGCCACCCGTCAGTGCGCTGGCCCCTAACCCATGGGATCACGTCGAGAACTACTTACATGCCGGTAAGCAGAGGAAGCAGTGCCACCAAAAAAGAAGTGTTTGTTTTTGCCCCAAAAGAGTCCCGCTACCCCCTCACCGATCCTGCCCAGTTTCTGCAGTTCCAGCTCAACAACATGAACCCCATCAAGAAAGGGGCACTCATCCGCCATACACCCCCGGGCCCCCTCACCGAGCTCCTGCCCAGCTTCTCCAGCTCCAGCTCCAGCTCCGGCATCACCAGCATGGTGCGCCAACCAATGTCCTTCTTGGACTTGACGATGTCGCCGTAGATGTGGTCGCCCACGTACAGCACCTGGCTGCCTGCGGTACGGCAGCGGTCCAGTACGGCACGGCACGGCAGGGCACGGCGGTGTCCAATACGGTAGCTGCACGACCCCGGCAAGGCCAAGAGGATACGTGCGCCAGCAGCCTGCGGCGTACCCTTTGTGACCCCGAGCGCCTGCAGCAGGCGGCCGTCCGTTGGCGGGGCCCCAGCCCCAGCCCGACACCGACACCCGCAGCCCGTGCCCGTGCGGCTGCGCTGTGCCTTCCCTGTGCAGCCCTGCCCTGCCCCTGCCGCTGCCCCTGCCCCCGTGACCCACCCTCCGTGACCCCCAGCATCTTGTGCAGGTCCAGGTACCACCCCCCCTGGTACACGATGCTGCCGTTGGCTCGCTTGGAGGGGCCGCCCGCGCCGCCCGCGCTGTCCAGAGCCATGTCCTGCGCGGTGGTGGGAGGGTGTGTGTGGTTGATAGGGGACAGGTATAGTAATTAGGAACGAGATGCGCCGGGTGCCGTGAAAGGGCGGGGCCGTGAGTGCGCGGTGTGAGGCATATCATGGCCGGGAAGCAGTCGGAAGACACTTGTGCGTACGCAATCACACTCAAGGGGCGGGAGTCCAACAGACCAGCACAAGATTGATATTGCGATGCACATGCGGAGTACAGCGGGGCACACTTTTGTGGGGGTTCAATAACTTCACTGTGCCTCGTGCCATGGCCACGCACGCCGCTGCACAAGGACGCTCGCTGTGGCCCTTACTCCTTGCAGCCCAGCGCCTCACCTCAGTTGCAGCATATGTGTGGCTGTAAATATTAGCGCGCTGACATTCCACCGTGCTTGCTTTGCTTTGTCACTCTGCTCCCCCGCGCCCACCTGCTCGTCGATGGGGATGATGGGCGCCCCGTTGTCGGTGTTCATGAGCATGCCTGGGGGCGGGGATAGGGGTACGGGGCAGGGCGGTGAGCTCGGCAAGGCGGGGAGAGCTGAGCTGGGGCAGGGTGCGGTAGGCCAAGGGACAGCCCTGAGCCCGGGGCTTATCGCACTGGAGTTTGGCGCACGGAACAAGCTGTATGCACCAGGTCAGCAGTAGGCGAACCGGACACAGCCATTCCAAACCACGTACGGCAGGGTCTTGTGGTACACAAGGGGCACGTAGCCCCGCCGCGCCCGCGGCCGCACCCGTGTTTACGTCCACGCTGAAGAGCGGCGCGCGGTGCTGGAAGAAGGAGGGCTTGGCGCAGCCCACCATGACGCAGTCAAAGTACTTGAGCCACTCGGTGGTCTTGGCGGAACCTGGGGCGGGGGGAACAAAGTACTAGTAACGCGAGGTGGTGGTAATGGTAGTAGTAAAAGCAGTACGGTAAGGAGAACGTCGGGGGGCGGGGGGAAGGGCGCGGATCGTGGGACGTTGGACGACAAGCACGGATGTTGCACTCGCAACAACACCGTGTCGCGGCATGCCCGTCCCCTGTTCATTGCGCTACATTTGCAGCGCCCATCCGTCCCAGACCTCTGGCCCCCCGCTGCGACGCTTGTGCAGCAGACCCTCGTAAAACCAGGTTTGCCGCGGCCTTACCCGTCTTTCCCGACAGCAGGAAGTTCATGACCACGTTGGTGTAGTCGAACAGCGAGTTGGTGGCCAGGAACACGGTGCGGCCGGAGGCGCGGAGCGTCTCCAGGACCTAGGAGCGGGCCCAGAGGCAGGTCCAGGACATCAGGGCGTGGGGTTGAGACGATCAGCCAGCGTCCTCTTCCATAAGTGGACAGGTGGCATCCGTGTCGCCAGGCTCATGCGCGCCAGGTGCTGTTCGTGTTGCCCTGCTCACGTACAGCTGCACCCATCGCTCTGTGCCCACACCCGCCCACTCACGTGCACCAGGTGATCGTCCCTGTGGATGAACTTCTCTGGGTTGGCCGCCACCGCCCGCTTGAGGGAGCCGTCCCGGTGGCACATGTCCACCGCCGTGCGCAGGTCGCGGTACAGGTCCTGTGTGCGGGGTGGTGGTGCATGGGGGATTGTGGGTGGGTGCCGTTAGTTCGAGACACTGGATGACGGTGGAGCAGGTGCGCAGGTCGCGGTACAGGTCCTGCGCGCGGGACGATGGGTGTGCGGGTGCGCGTGGGGCATGGCAATGGGATAGCGTGGGGGTGGCGGCGAGCGTGGGGGTGGGGGCGAGCGTGGGGGTCAGTGCATTTGGGTCCATGGCGTTTAACATGGGTGTGGGTACGCGGGTGGCAACATGCGTCCTAGCAAGACCGGGTAGGGTGAACGCAAGGCTTGCGTTGGCTTACCGCGATGGCAAGGCACACTGGCAGTGTCCCATGCGGCACCAAGGCTCCTACCCACTGTCCGTCGCACCCGCGCCCCCGTCACCCTGGAGTGCCGTCCAGGACGCAGCAGCGCACATGTGGCCGGCACCTCATGCCACCCGCCCCGTACCACCCCGCCCCGCCCGCTTCGGCCTGCCCTCCCACCTTGTAGCTCTTTTTCCGCAACGAGTCATGGCGGTCCTGGTCCTGCGTGGTGCGTGGCGCGGGTGGGGCGCGGCGTGCGGTTCAGCCTTGGTTAAGGAAGCACCTACACAGCCAAGATGCGTGCGGTGCACCCAGGTTCCGGTGGCCCTCGCCATGCGCTCTAAGCCACCCTAGGCCGAGCAGTGTGAGGTGCACCAAACCGCACACCCACACCTTGAGCTCCACCAGCTGCAAGCACAGATGCGTGTCCATCGTGGTGGACCCGCACTAGCCCACCCAGCCAGCCAAATTCACCTACACACCCCCTCCTTAATACACACGCACCTTGAGCTCCACCAGCTGCATGTACAGGTACGCCTCCGCCAGGCTGAACAGCGTGTCCACCATGGCGAACCCCGCCGCCTCGTCGAACACGCCCGCGCCCGTGCCGCCAGACGTGGAGTGGCTGCCGTTGTACACAGCCTGAGGGCGGAGTGGGAAGGGGTAGTGAGGGGAAGAGCGGGCGGGTGTGTGGGGGCGAGAGAGCATAGCAAGGAGTGTGGTCGGTGAGCGGCTGAGGGAGGTGCTGGGCGTGTGCGGATGTGCGGCGCCGTCAAGTCACCGGGGCTTCCCAAGCAGGCGGGCACTCTTTCGTAGCACCTCTACGTGACAACGCGTGACCTGGTGTCCCGTAGACGAGCAACTAGCTAGCCCGCCGCCCCAGCCACAGCCCACCTTCCGCGTCTCCGCGGGCAGCTCGTGGAATCCGTGGTAGGCAACCTGCGGCCACAGCGTCAGGGCCACCAGGAGACAAGGTCACATTGCAAACTGGGATTAACCTGCTGCACAGTGTGTGCCGCCCCAGACCAGCTCGCCTTGGCCATGCCCGGCCCAGCATTCGATCTCCGCATCCCATCACACGGCACACTGCTTCAGCACGCGTCCAACTCCCTGCGAACGCCAGCGTGGCTGTCAGTGGCCAAGACCCCCGGGGCTTGGTTATGGCCGATGCTTAAAACAGCATTCCGCACCCTTTCCCCACTGGTTGCTTGCGCTTGATCCGGCACCTCCTCCGTCCCCTGCCCCACCTTGACGTAGTTGTGGCGGTCCACCTTGAGCATGTTGCCCCGCTCCTGCGCGCAGTTCGTGTACGACACATTTACAGCTGTTGGTGCTGCCAACCATTGCGCGCAACGGTTTTCGGCCCAGGGCCCGCACAGCCTTCTGTGCACACCCGCCTCCATCTGGGCTGACCGCCAACCCCTTTAAGGCCAAGCCGGGCCCCTGGCACAGCGCATCAGCGCCGGCGTCCTGCATAACACGGTACCGCTGCCGTACAGACCTGCTGTACGCTACCGTACGCTGCCCACCTTGTCTATGATGAGCCGGCCCCTGGCACAGCGCATCAGCGCCGGCGTCCTGCATAACACGGTACCGCTGCCGTACAGACCTGCTGTACGCTACCGTACGCTGCCCACCTTGTCTATGATGAGCCCCTTAGTCATGTAGTCCCACTGGAAGTCCAGCTGGCGCAGCTCCTCAGGGTACCGGAACACCTCCACCAGCTTGGCGACCGTCTCCTGCGCAAGTCAAAGGCCCGCCACCCTTGCACCACACGAAATAGAGGTGCGCTGCAGGCGCCCTGGTGTGCTTGCAGCTTGTGGCCCCAGCTTGCGGTGCCTGCACGCCGCACCCAGCCCGCGCTGCACGGCTGGGCCCTGCAGCAAGTGATCCAGCCCGGTTACCCCTTGCACCCAGGGCAGGTTGCACCCGACCCCGTAGTCCACCACGCGCCGCCCGTCTTACCTTGTGCGCTAACCCCTCGAACGTGTCCGGCCTGTACTGCGCCAGCGTGTAGTCCATGTCGTACCCGATGGCCTGCACACGGCGTGCACAGTGGGGCAGCCCTTGAGTTGATGACCCAATGACCTCCTCTAGTAATACACACCTTGCTATGCCCTGTCGCCCCATCAGTAAGCCACCCTAGTTTGCGCCTTGCAAATGCTTGCAGCCCGCGCGGACAAGAGGCGCCGTGTCCTGTTCCCCTGTACCTTGATCTGCTTCATGTTGAGCGCCCGGTTGCAGTAAATGCGCCGCGACGCCGGCAGGCGGGGCAGCAGCGGGATGGGCGCGTCCGTCCACAGGGGCAAGGAGCCGCGCCGCGGGGGCGGGTGGCTGCCGTAGCCCTGGCGGCGGAGGGAGGGCAGTTTCAGCGCAGCACCTTTGGGGTACCGGCAGGGGCACGCACTGGGGGCACCCTTGGCGCGTAGGCGGGTCACGGCCAATGCGGCTGTTACAGCAGCGAGCACAACAACATAACGCAGGTCGGCGTGCCGTGCACACGGCGTGCTGCTGGCCCTGGTGGCCCTGCGCGAGCAGCCGCAGGCAGAGGGCTGCTGCCTTGACACACAGCTGGTCGGCTACCGCCCGGCTTCCAATGCTGGTGCGGCCCAGCGCCCAGCGGTCCAGCGCCCAGAGCCAGGCCTAAATGACTTCGAAAGCTGGCGGCAAGCACTGCAGCCTCCGGTGCGGGAGTAAGTGCCTGCGTAGCTGGTAACTTGATGCTCCGCACCTTGGTTGCTGAGATGAAACGCTGGGGCTGCAGCGCGGGGCCCTCATGCGGCACAGCAGGAGCAGCAGGCGCCCCGTTACCATTGCCGTTCAGCTGCGCCGCGGTGGTGGCGACCTCACCGGAGGCGGGGCTGCTAGCACCGTTGGAGAGGCTGTGGCAGGCGCCGCGCCACCACGAGGTATGGGGCCTAGGGTGTGGGAGTTTGGGGAGCAGGTGACTGGCGGGAGACCTGGTGGGTGTCAGCCCACTTCATCGAAACCGCTGCTACCAGTTAGGCAGCAATCTACATTCATAAGTGCTGTATCGCGCTTGGGTCGAGGCGAGGCATTTGCTCTGTTTCCCTTCTGAACGCATGCGCTGTTTGCCTCGTTACCTGCTGGCCGGCGCAGCAGACCAGGCGCCATGGGAGTTACATGGCGTCAATGAGCATGACCACGTCGAAGGCGATTGTTGTTGAACACCGGGCACCCGGCTGAGTTGGCAAAGCCGGGAAAGGGCCCGCTGACCCCGCATTGTGCGCGTTGGTAAGCTTTGTGCTGATGATACCATCACGACTAAAACTGCTTTGTTGCACTTCCCTCGACGCCAAGTTCAGAGGAGTTCAAAGGTCGATCAGAGCCCTAGTGGAGTGAGCGACAGCATTTCCCCCATAGCGCCATACTCTAAATTATGTAGTAATGGTCCTGAAGGTAAGCAAGGACAGTAGCGACGCAGACGTCTCGTGTAGTTGCTGCTTTGTCACTCGTTAGCCGACAGCACGTGTGCAAGCGCGGTCGCAACCTTTTGGGTGATGCAAATCCTCAACTGCAACAAAGCACTTGCGGTGAATGCTACACATAAGCGGCCAACACTTGGCATCGCGTGTGGCATCTCTGATATCCTCCGTCCAAAAAGAACGAACGCCAACCGTCAACCAACGACCAAAAAGCCCTGCCGGGCAGACGCCCCACAGGCACACCGCACACGCCCGTCAGAGGCCACGCAAACCCATGCCGGCAGACGCCCACAGGCACTTGCAAACCCACCGCGATTCCACCAACTCATCTGCCCATGAGTTCCCAACCTGCCATTTCGAGCCCACCACGCTTTACCACCCGTCAAAGTTCCCGAACCCTGACGGAGCAACCTTGGGCTTCTTTGCAGCTGGCTCCTCAGCCCCTTGCCCTGCCGCGGCCTTTCCAGCCCCAGCCGCCGCGGCTGCGGCCGCCGGTGCGGCAACGGCTGCGGCATTGGTTGTGGGCAGCAGCGCAGGGCTGATGTACTTGCCCACGCCCCGCCGCACCGGCTGCTGCTGCTGCTGCCCCCCGTCCTCCGCCGCAGAAGCCGCCCCGGGCTTGCTGTACCAGGTGCCCACCTGGGGTTGGGTTTGGGCAGGGTGGGCAAGACACCGGTGATCAACAGATCTCTGTCCGAAAACGCTGAGTGAACATCCTCAGGCGTCGATGAATTGCACTGAGAACGACGTGCAATGGGGTAGAATTTCTCTGCGGACCGCGGCGGCGCCAGCCCCTGGGCCCTGCCTCGCGCCACTGCCCTTCTCGCGCCCACCCCAATGCACGCAGGCACCCGAGGCAGCCGCACCTTGTTTGTGAGCGGGTCCGAGGCGGCCGCCTCCTCCTTCTCCCTGCGCTTGCGCTCCGCGGCCTCCGCCTTGGCCTCCTCCTCCTCCAGCTCGTAGAAGGGGTTGGTGAAGATGGTGGCGCCTGGGAATTGTAGGACATGGAGCGAGCTAGGGGTGAGAATGTACGCAAAACGTGACGGTCGGCAACCTGCGTGTCGCACTTCAATTTGCAAGCCAGTACTGGGGCACCTTGACGGGTGGCCGGGGTGATATGGTGCAGTGTGTGGTGCAATGTGCGCTTGGCACCTGGGAAAAAACGACGGGCACTGACAAGTGAAGACAGGAGCTGTAGCCAACGGCGCTGCTTCTAACAAGCAAAGAGCATGGACTTCTTCATCATGTGGCATTACAGGGATACTAGCCTGGTTCACGCCGGCCCCGCCCGCTCCCACCTGTGATGGTGATGGGTGTGGTGGGCCTGTCGTCCGGGTCGGTGGCCACCTTTTCCATGGCGCTCAGCACCTCCAGCCCGCCCACCACGCGCCCGAACACGCTGTGCTTGAAGTCCAGGTGCCGGCAGGACTGTCGGGAAAGCAGGTCGGGAAGAGGGCGGGCGGCATGGGAGCGACGAGCACGCGTGCAGCTCTCTTTGCCGTGCAGGAGCGCCGTTCGGTGCGTGTTGATGCAAAGCCACGTGCCAAGAGTGAACACAGCGCATTGTAAACGCAACGCGCATGCACGCAAGCGATAAGCGGTCATGCACCCGTAGAGGATGGGCTGCACAGTGCATGCTGGCAGCCGCATGCGTTGCCAATGGAAGCTCGGGTGGTGTACGGGTGTCTCTTTTGCGCTGGCGGCCCCACCTTGAAGGTGATGAAGAACTGCGAGCCGTTGGTGTGCGGCCCCGAGTTCGCCATGGACAGCACGCCGCGGCCCGCGTGCACCAGCCGGCTGTCCAGCTCGTCCTTGAAGGTCGCGCCGTAGATGGACTCGCCGCCCTTGCCGGTGCCCGTGGGGTCGCCGCCCTGCAGGTGGGAACGGGGAAGCCGGGAAGGGGCCAACCGTTCATGATGGTACTAGGGCAACCTTGCCTATGCCGGGTATCTGCAGACGCACGGAGAACTTCCTCAGGGCTGTACTGCCGTCATCCGCATGGCGCGGAGACCGGTGGCCCCGCAGGGCGCCCTTGGCTTGATGCCCCACAGCAGCGCGCTTATGCACCTGGATCATGAAGTTCTTTATGGAGCGGTGGAACACTGTGCCGTTGTAGTAGCCCATGTCGGCCAGCGCCAGGAAGTTCTCGCAGGTGCGCGGCGCCAGGTCGCAGTGCAGCTCAAGGTTGAGGTCGCCCATGCTGGTGTGCAGGCGCAGGTAGCCCTTCTTGGACGGCTTGCGCTCCAGCCGCGTGCGCGACAGCGCGTTGCGCGTCTGCGGCGCCCACGCCGTGGACGTGAACGACCGCGACGCGGCGCCCGTGGTGGTGGCCGAGTCGATGTACTTGACGTGCCCCGCCCGCTCGTACCACTCCGCCGGGCTGGGCTTGCCGCCGTTGGCGTCCGAGCTAGACGGCGGCGCCGCGGCCGCCTGCGGCTTTGCCCCCGCCGCTGAGGACTTCTTGCCGCCGGCGCCGCCGCCCGCCGCCGCGGGCTTGACGTAGTCGTCCGTGTCCCAGGTAACCGCGCCAGGCTTGAACTTGGGCATGTCTTGGCTGCGGTCGGGGGCGCGCAGCCGCCAGTCGCCGCCGCCAGCGGCTGCCGCTGCGGCCGCTGGGCCTGCGGCGGCGGCGGCAGCGGCTCCGCTGCCTTGCCGGTCATGCGCTTGCCCGCCGGCCGCCCCCGCCTCCGTCCCCGTCGCCCCACCCGCTGCCGCTGCCGCCGGCCCTCCCGCCGCCTTGAGCTTGGCCTCCGCCAGGATGCGGGCCATCTGCGCCCGCTTGCCGCCGCCGCCGCTGTCAAACGCCTCCTTGGCCTCCTGCAGTTGCAGCAGGCAAGCAAAGTCGCAGTGGTTCAGACTTCTAGGCAAGGACACGGGTAGCGTTCCCTCCGGCGAACAGAGCCCCAAACGAAGGCCACAACCTCAGAAAGCGCCTGCTCTCTTTATACCCGAGCCGTGCACTGTGACTTCAACGGCCAAGCCTCGCGCCTGCTACGCTGTCGCATGGGCTCCTCTCTAAATTACACTGATTCCCTCGCACCCTACCTGCATCTGCAGCACCCCTACAACCGCTACATGTGGTTGTGAAACTCCCAACAGCCACCGCACCTGCGTCTGCAGGGCCCCCAGCGCGCGCTTCATGTCCTCCGTGGCGTTGCGGATGGAGCTGGCGGCGGCGGCGTCCTCGTCGCCCTCATCCTCCACAGCCAGCTGCCGCTTCACTGCGGGAGCCAACGAGGCACCGCGGGGGGGGCAACCGGGCGTCACGGCAAGGAATGAGACCAACGGCATGCCAAGGAAGGAGGCCACCGATCGGGGTTCGCTGAGCCTCGCAAGGCCCAACCATGTCTGGAGTAATTTGTGGGCACCAGAGAATGTGCCAAATCTCTTGCTTGCTGCACAGTCCCCGTTTATCCACACCTAGTGTCCTCACCGTGGTCAAAGTTGTCGATGGTGCGGCCGCTCAAGTTGAGCGGGTCCTGCGAACAGCCAACGGAGGCGGGTCGATGTAGGTTGACAAACAAGAAGCTGCAGGGCGGGCATATATGAACATACCAGGCAAAGACAGCAAGCATTGCAACTACAAGGGGGCAGGCGGGGTCACGGCACACGCCTGCAGCGGTTATGTTCATGGCACAGCTCTGGATCCATTGGCGCAGCCGCGATAACCGTTACCCTACCTGTATGTGGATGATGTCCTTTCGCGTGAAGGGCTCGTCCGTGAGCAGGTCCTTCCAGTTCTTGGGCTTGATGCACAGCTGCTCCACCGCGTCCCACGCGTACACGTTGCCGGTGGTCTTGACGGCCACGATGTGCGTGTGGTCCGTGAACACCTGTGCACACACGACGAGCAGCCGGGTTGCAATGCAAGCGTGTGTTAGCCATGCGGCGACAGCGTTCCTTTAGGGGGCCTGCTGCCGGTGTGCCCTCCAACCGCGTCCATCCGCCCCTTATGACCAACCGCCCAACATCCGCTATGCAACGGCAGTCCGCCGGCGACATGGATCATGGTAATGGCATGACCTCGGTGTGTTAACGCACCTTTCCTGTGACCGGGCAGTTGAACTCGCCGTCTGCGTTGCGCGAGAAGTTGAGGCGCGTGAGGTCCTTGAGCGCCAGCGGCTCGCCCGTCACAGGGTGCCGCTTGAACTTCATGATGTACGGCACGATGGACTGTACGGCAAGGGGTGCACGGCAGGGTGACGCCATCACGCGCTGTGCACACATGCATAGAGGGCAGCTGCGGTACATAGGAACGTGCTCCTGGCCTCGCCAGCACCCGTTTGGCGGCACTCCCTCGTCGCAGCTTCCAGCGGATGCATACCGTCAAGTGACCCCCCTCCACCGCAACGCACACCAAGCCCCTCGCCGAAGCACCTTCCCCGCCCCCACCCCACCGTGATGTCGTACACCGTGCCGTCGTCCGTGCACACGGGGTCCTCGAAGGGCGTGAAGTTGATGGCGCAGCAGTGGTACGGCAGGCACCGGAACGGGGCAGCCGCCTTGCTGCCCTTGTGGCCGCCTGCGGCAGGGGAGTGGGGTTAGTAGCCAGAGCACAGCTGAGCGTCAAGTAAGCATGGTGGCCCATGTGAAAGGAGGGGCGGGAGGAGGGGCGGGAGGAGGGGGGGGGCGCCGACAGAAACTTCGCTGCGTGCCCGGTGCCAAGCATGCACCCAAGGGGAACCCTCAAGGGTGCCATGCATGCGAGCATGCCACGTCACCGCTGAGCCACTGCAAGGCGTCTCCCTGCCCCAGCCCTCTGTCTGCAGCCATCCAGGATGTACATGCCGGTGCAGTTCTGTGCAACTAAAGCTGCACGGGTCTACGGCGCAGACCCTGCAGGCTAGGGGTCTGGGCAGTACTGACCCCTACGGGCCAGGACCAAAAAGCTACCCTGCTGCACACCGGTACCCCGCCTCTATCCCTGCTGCCCTCGCTCTCCCGTCGAGGTTTACCAAGCTGGTGTATGAAGGTGCTGACATAAGCATGCAGAATGCGAGCCTGGGTGCAACGTGGCACATGGCAGTTCCGGTTGTGCCCACAGGCTACTGCACGAGGGCACGGCTGGTGTTCGCCGGTCAAGGTCGGTGTTCTCACCCCATTCCTCCTTCCACTCCTTGGTAGTTAGGAAGAGCCGATCCTTTTGGTGTTGCTTTTTCCCCATCCTGCCCGCTGTTGACGCCCGAAGAAAGCCGTGTCGTGTAAGCCTCTCAAGGCAGCAAGTGCTAACGCGTTAGAAGTTCATCTTACAAAACAGTAAGTCAAAAGTATGAACTAGCTAATGTGGCGCTGTGACGTTGTGCCCCGAAGCCAGCACCTGTACGGCAGCCAGAGCGATGTAGTAAGAGCAGGTTGGCTCGGTGCCGTGGCTATGCTACAATTCTCTTGAAGAAAAGTTTGCCTATGGACAAAACTTACATGCGCACGCGTGTCTAGTGACTTCACCCGATGCATTTGTCAGCCAGTCCCGCCTTCGTATGGACGAGTCGAACGTAATCATCCACTTAAGAATAGCTTACGGCTAGTGTGTTGGGATGGCCATGTCTGGCGGTGAAGACGATAAGGCGGAGAATCCGCCACCACATTTGCGCTCCCGCTTGCACCAGGCAAGGGTTTGGCGCCTCGGCACCTTTGCAATACATGCTCTAAGGACAGCGTCTCTCAGTGGCCAAGCAACTGGGAACCGCGAAGGCTGTTCCTGCCTTGGTGCACATGTACTCAACATACCGTTTGCCGGCAAACCGTCGATGCAGGTCCGATACGCTGAGGCTGATTACTGGGACCAGCGCTACAGGACACAAAGTTGCGAGTTTGACTGGTTTTATGGCTACGTGGCGCTCCGACGTATGGTGCGGGTAGGTAGAGCAGGCACACAGGGAGAATCCCCCCCCACCGTGAGCGCAGCAGTCTTGGCAGCACTGCTGCCCATTCTGTAGCTCGTGTGTCATCTGGTCCTGGATCCAAGTCCTGCTGCCTCCGTCACCACGCGCAGGCACACACTCGCCCCGCCATGCGTTGTCATGCACCTCTTGGCTCTGGGGCTCCTTCACTCTGCACCCTCAAGCGCTAAGCCACGCCATTGTCACACCTTCATTCCACCCCCCACCCTCTTTGCGCAGACCTTTGTGCGTCGCAGCCGGCCGGTGCTGCACGTGGGTTGCGGCAACAGCAACTTCCAGGAGGGCATGGCCAAGGACGGGTACCAGGTGGTCAACGTGAGTAACACGCGGCTAGGCAGCCAGTGCTAGCCATCTGAGCAGACAGTGCTTTGGCTTCCTGATGGCCCGTAGGATCAGAGTCTGGGCTGCCTAGCATTGCAAGCAGCTACATACGGCTCCGCTGTACACCGGTCATCCCTAACTTTGCACCCCTACCGTACCGTCTCCCCCAGACGGACATCAGCAGCGTGGTGATCGAGCAGATGCGCGCCAAGCACAGCCACCTGCCGGCACTGCGCTACGTGGTGTCGGACTGCCGCTGCATGCCCGAGATGCTGGACTGCCAGTTCGGCAGCGTCATAGACAAGGGTGCGGCAAGCGGGGGGCCCTGTGCTGCGATGCGGGTGTGGCGACGCGGCTAGGTCCACACGCACTCCACGGTGCAACCCTACCTGTACGCTGACCACCGGCGAGGGCTTTGCATGTGGCATGCCCCAAGGGCCCACCCTACCATCAGTCCAACCACCCATCCGATGTCCTTGCACCTTGCACCCGCTGCAGGCACGGTGGACGCGCTGCTGTGCTCCAAGGACGCGGGCGACTCGCTGCGCCGCATGTTCTCCGAGGTCTCCCGCGTGCTGGTGCCGGGCGGCGTGTTCCTGCTGGTCACGCTGGGCGCGCCCGCGCACCGCCTGGCGCTGGTCAACAAGCCCGAGTTCGGGTGGGACGTGCAGGTGGGTGGGGGTGGGGCTGGCGTGGGGCTGGCCTGGGACGGGTAGGGGCCGGTGGGGTTACGGGCGGGCGTGCAGCTGGGGGCAGGGCAGAGGAAGTAAGTGTCCTGGTAGGGTACCATGGGATGGGGTGGCAGACGTGCACGGGCAACTTGCCCCACTTATGTCATGCACTACCGATATGCTGCCTGGTAAGATACAGGGATTTGATGTGGCGGCCGTACCGTGTGGAGCTCTGGTAGCGGGGCGCGCGACAACCGCCTCCATGTTCGTTGTCCCTGATAATGACTCCCTGCGTCACTGCCTACTATCCTGGCCCCGTGCCCTCCAGGTGTGCCTGGTGCGGCGCGTGCCCGAGGCGCAGCTGGCCTCCGAGCCCGGCCGCGCCATCCCCCTCAACGACACGGCCCGGCCGCTGCCCTTCATTGGGCCGCTGCCGGTGCGGCCGGACGGCACAGTGGGTGAGCGGGGTGTGGCGGGTACCGGTGTTGTAAGGGGTCAGTCATGTAAGGGGGTCCAGGAGGGGCGGAAGGGCAAGTGTTGGCGGTGGGACAGAATGAGCTCAAGGGTACGAGCAGCAGTGACGAAGATACTCAATAGGGGAAGCACCATGTGTTGTGGCTGGCGCTGCCTGCCGGCGTGTCCAGGAGGCAGGGGCGTAGGGTGGGCGCGTTCGGGACCTTATGCGTACTCGCAGGGTGTGCTGTCGCCCTCTTGCATTACCCCACGCTAACACGACTGACCCATCGCTCGGTGCAACTGCCTGCCCTGCAGAGGGCATGCCTCAGCCGTTTGTGCCGTCCGACTACTTCTTTGCGTACGGTGGGTCACCTGGTGGAAGGGCGGAAGCGAGGCTGGGATGCCTTACGGGCAGCACAGTTTTGCAGCAGTTAAACAGGATGGAGTGCGTGTTGTGATGCATTACAGCCACCGTGGGAGGCTACCGCTTAGGCAAACAGTGCAACTCGGTCTAGCCACGCACCGTGCTGATATACGGCACCGCCAGTTACTGCCCTGACCCGCGGTCTACATACGTCGCTGTCGAGCAGACACGTGTATGGCACGGCTCCCAACCCCTGCACGCCTCGCCGTCGGCATCCCGCTCTACCGACCGCGCCCCATCCCGCCCCATCCCGCCCCTCCCCGCAGTGTGCCGCAAGCACCCGCTGGTGCTGCCTGCCGACAACTCCTCCGCCGCGCGGCAGGGCGTCGTGCGGCTGCCCGAGGGCTGGCGCGCGGCGGTGCGGGCGGTGGCGGAGCGCGTGGGCAGCGAGCTGCGCCTGCCGCAGGTGCGGGCTGCGGGGGAGCAGGCGGTGTGGTGGCCGCTGCGGGTGGGGTAGGGAACTACGGATGTGGTCTGGGGTTGTGGGATACACAAACGTCGCGGTCACGTACGTAGTCTCAGGGCAATAACCACATCGCGCGTGGAGAACAAGCTGCGGGCTGCAGGCAATGCCCACGACAACATGGCAGCCTGCACCTTGCTGGTAGCCTTCCATTTTTCCGCTGGTTGCCGCTGATTTTGCTGCACGCCATGCGTGTGCGCCCCTGGCAGGGCATCCTGGGCCGCGGGAAGCGTGTGGCCGTCATGAACAGGTGGGTGGTGCCTGCGCGATGGGGCGGCAGCTGCGAACGTGGGCATGGGGCCGCTCAACGCGTACTGCCGCAATGATCTAGGGAGGGGTGTGAGGCTAGCAGCAGTAAGAGCAACCCCGCATCGAGCGTCCTCCTGCAACCGCAGCCGAACTTTGATATAATGTATGCCTGTGCCTCTGAACGGACCTGCAGGGCGAGCTTCGAGCGGATTCAGCTCCGCAAAGAGCTGGAGCAGGAGCAGCAGCGGCAGCAGCAGCAAAGCACAGACGGGCCCGCCGCTGCCCTGGTGGCTGGGGCCAGCTGCCCTGTCAGCTCGCCGCCGGCCCCCGGCACGACGGACGCCGTCCCCTGCTGCTTGGGGCCCTCCTCCTCGGGGCGCTCGTCCGGCCGGGGCTCGTCGTGCGAGGGCTCCAGCGGCCTGGACTGCGAGTCGGGGGTCAGCGCCAGCTTGGAGTCCGGCGGTGGTCACGAAGGCGGAGATGAAGGCGGAGGCAGAGGCGGAGGTGGAGAGCACGTGACCGGGTACTTAGACACAAACGTCGCCAACGAACCCGACGTTAGACTACCCGACAGTGACCACCCGGACTCGGTGGGGCTGGCAGGTGCAGCAGGGGCGTGGGTGGGGACGGCTGCGCCCGCGGCGACATGCCCGGGCGACTGGCATGAGCACCCGCACGGACAGGGGCAGGGGCAGGGGACTTGCGGTCGCGGCAAGGTGCGGGTTGTCAGCTTTGCGGTGGACGAACCGGAATCGGGGGCGAACGTCCTGCAGCCTGCGGGTGCGGGTGCAGGCGGCGCTGGTGCAGGTGCAGGTGCAGGTGCAGGCGAGGGCGGGGGCGAGGGCGGTGCTGCGGGCCGGGTTCACATAGGGGAACGCTTACCAAGTGCGGCTGGGTGGCCGGGCGGTGGCGTGCGGGCGGTGAGCTACGGGCGGCTGAGCGCCAGCGTGCAGGACGCCTTCGCGCACCTGGACATGGTGGACGGCGAGGGCGGCATTGGCGGCAGCCCCGGCGCGGACAGGAGCAACAGCGGCAGGGCGGCGCGGCAGGCGCCCTGGGAGCTGGAGGCGGTGGCGGTGGCGGCGGCGCTGGAGGAGCAGCGATTGGCTGGGACGGTTGGGGTTGGAGGCGACATGTAAGGCTGCCTTGCGTTGCGGAGGTAGTCTGCAGCGGGCAGACGTGGTAAGACGCAGGCTCGCAGGTTTGGGTGCGGGGTGCAGCGGTGTGATCTGCGTCGGGCGGAAAGATGAAGGTGGCAAGCTCGCACTGGGGGTGGAGGTGGTGCTCCGGAGCCCTGGGAGCTGGAGGCGGCGGCGCTGGTGGGGGCTGCGGCGCGAGAGGATCAGCTGCTGGCTGGGGCGGTCGGCCGGGAGGACATGTGAGGCTGCCGTGCGTTGCGGCTGTCGTCTGCAGCGGGCAGACGTGGGAGAAGCACACGTGCACTTCGGGTGCGGTTTCCAGTTGCTGTGGGGCGGAAAGCTGAAGAGAGCAAGCTCGCAACTGGGGGCGGAGGTGGTGTATTGATGGGGAGTGTAGCGATGTAGGTTGCAATGAAGGTGTAGGTCGGATGAAATGCAGGGCTGGGCTTGCTGCCCCGCCGGACAGGCTGTACTGAGAGAGGATGCGTGCGTATTGCTCCAGGGGTTCGGGGCTGCAGGCGGGCGGGCATGATACTGACTGAGCGACGTTTCATTCCATTACTGAACCAGCCAACACCCAACCTGATTCACTCTGACCGCACGCGGCCTTGATCGTAACACGGAAGCATGGCAGTACAGGCAGTACATTGTGCGAGCATTTTATGCGTAGGGTAGACACTGAGCGCGGCGACGGTGTGGTACGGCCGGTTGGGGCAATGGGCATACCCTGCAAACTGGGTTTTTGGCCCTCCTGGGCGGGTGCACGGGGCGGGTGTGTATCATTTTTACAGCAGCAATGCCCACAACGGATGCCTTGTGCGTGTCCGTCAGCGCCACATCGTGTGAGCACAAGAGCGTGGGCACGTGCTGCTTTGCGTGTTTGGCTTTACTATCGTACAATGCTCTGTTGTCGCAAGCAGCTTCCTGCCCCTGCTATTCAGTGGCGCTTAGAATGTTTTCTGGGAGCCCATCAAGGCGTGGCCATGGTGCGCTTGCTGCGCCAATGCTGCGCCGCTGCGGTTGCGGCTGTCTGGTGGCTGTGGACCGGCGTTTTGGTGTGTGACTTGCTGTGTCCAAGGTTGCGTACGGCATGGAATTGCTTAGGGGCGCTCAAACCGTGCCTGTGGGTCGGCGCGCTGGCTTGCATGCCTGTGGAAGTAGGTGGAAGGCTCAAAAGCGCGTGGCTGTGTGTTAGGCGTGTAGGTAGGTGGGTCCATGCGGTTGTGCATGGCCAAGCAAGGGCCTGCACTGCGCAAAATACAAGTACGGTACTGCAAGGGGCAGGGGTTTGTGCCACAGGGGCTTGGACCTGTACCGGTCTTGTGATGTACTATGTTTAATGCGCGGGAGAAACCTTGCAAGCGGGCGCGTCCAAGCAGGTCAAGCCCACAGCCCTGCCAAGAGCATGGCGGTTGTTTACTGCTGTCTGAGGAAGCCGGATAGTCGTGTAATGGAATTATCTCTGGACTGGTCTACCGTACTCATCATGGCGTGGGTCAGTCCTCATCAGATAGCACTGATCCCTTCGAAACGCCCATTCGGCCAACCCCGTTCACACTAATCTGGTCTCGGCCTTGATAGCCAGAGGGGCCTGAGCCGGAGACTACCGTACAAGAAGCGCAGGGAAGCGAGACAAACAGACAAAGCACGACAGCCGGACACCTGGTGGCTGGTGCCCAGCCAAGAGTCCAACGGCACATGCCCACCGACAATGTCTACAACCACGTGGCGCGCGACACATTTCCACTACTGAGTTGGGGACAATCGAATTCCTCTGGCCAGGGGAGCTTCCCTGCCTCAGGGGTCAGGGCTGGTTTCTTCCGCCAAGGCGATTTATCAATCACCAGTACGCTTGCAGGGCTGGGCACGCGGCTGATGGCAATTGTACGGAAGGAAGGGTACAGCAGGTGGGTGTTGCAGCGGCGCAAGGAAGGGAGAACCCCCTGACGCTAGGAGCCATTCCTGCTGACCTTTCGTTTGTGGAAATGGCTCTGAAGCTGTAGTGTTTTGGTCCTGTTCGGTCTAAATGGCGGTAGCCGTGAGCGGTAGCCCTAGGTCGACACGTTAGGATAGCACTCTCCTCCGATTACCTACCTTGACAGTATTGAAAAATGAGTGTTGCTCAACAACACGCTGCACCCGTCTTTCGCAGAGGGTTAGCTCACCTCGCCGCGCGAGCAGCAGGGAGAGAGTTGGTCCCTGCTCAAGCAGGGACACAACCGCTTGAGGGAAAAGGTTTATTATCAGCTTACGGCTTATTCCGCACGCTTGGTGCGCCGCGGGATGCAGCTGCGACTTGCTCCGCGCCGGGCAGAGGGCAGGCCATGGAGGCCACGGCGAGCGGGGCGCCGGTGCCTTGGGGCTTCCCAGCCGCAAACAAGCAGCAGCTGCACATCGGAAGAACACCACTGCTTACAACCCAGTCGCTGTCGTCGTTTTCGACGTCGACGGCGTCGTTTTCGACGTCGACGGCCACGTGCCGTGCCGCCCCAACCGGGCCATCGCCCTCCGGGGAGCGAGGGGGCCCAGCAGGCGGAGGAAGCCCCCTGAGCATCCCGTCCTCGCCACCTTCTCCAGAGCTCCCGAAACCACCTCCTAACCCACATTCGTCCCCTCCTCCTGACTTTCTGACAAGAGCAAGGTGCGACAACGCGCCTTTGGTAATGTCTCAGGCCGGGGACCCAGCCAGACATGGTAACGATGGGTAGCCCTGAATATGGCAAGCACGTCAGCACGCAGACGTAGCTGCCTTCATATTTTAATCAAGACACCCGAGCTGTCATGAATGGGTTGGTGCCGCTACATACCGGCACCACACCTGCCCCCTTTCCTGCACCCGGTGCCGAGGCGCCCCATCCGCTCCTCACTCTCACTCCCTCCCCGCATTCCGTCCTCCCTCAGGAAGTTCGCGCTGCAAAACTTTCTGCCCCTGGCATTTGCCACAGCGCTGATTGCGGCTCTAGTGTGGCCGGACCCGGGGCGCGCCTTGGTGGAGCTGCGGGTGCTGGACGGCGTGCGGATAGCGCAGGCGAGCAAGGGACGGGGGCACGGCGGGTCCAGGGCACACGAAAGTGATGCCACAGAAGCGCGGGCACGAGGACCGGGGTACACAGACGGGGATGGAGGGGTTGGATCAAGGGGACATGAGGGCCAGGGTGGGGCAAGGGGGTGCGGGGCAGGGGTGAGGGGCCTGGTGCACGGGGGCGGGTGCACAGGGGCGCCAGTATGGGGTCAGTTGGGTGGGTGCAGTTGGGCAGGGGACCATTACGGACCGGTTTCAGGGGAATAGGGGCACAGTGGCTGGGGTGCGGAGGCAAATACCCATGGGCAGGGGCGCAGGTCGGCAGGGCCGTAATGGCGGGGGCACAGAAGCAAGTGGACGGGGGCAGGGCCGCAGGAGCAAATACACGGGCGCAGGGGCACAAGGGCGGGTGGGCGGGACCAGGGGTGTAGGGGTTGGTACGCAGGGGTACAATAGGGTAGGGGCGGTGGGGCGGTGGGGCGGGTGCATGAGGGCAGGGGCACAGGGGCAGGTGCACGGTGTCGGCCGCAGGGCCGGGCGCATGGGGCTGGATTTGAATCAGGAAGTGCAGGCGGCGCGTTTTGCCACAGCGTCACGCCTATGAGTGTTGCGGGTATGGCAGCAGACAATGCATACCGGTCCTTGGTCTGGAAGCTGCGCCTAGCTGGCGCAGCCGGTTGGGGTTCGCAGCCTGGCTAGCACATTGTCCCGCTGCACACGGCACGGCACGGTAGTCACCCTTCCTGCACCGAACTACGGTACCCCCCTGCAGGTGCTGCCCATGGCGCTGGTGTTCCTCATCACAGGCCTGCAGCTCGACACGTCCGACATGCGCCGCGCGCTGTCGCCCGCCAACGCCCCTGCCGTGCTGTACGGCCTGGTGGCCATCCTCGCCATCACGCCGCTGCTGGGGCTCGTGCTGCGGGAGCTGCCGCTGGAGCCCAAGGAGTTCGCGACAGGTGTGTAGCGAGTATGCGATGGCGGAATGGGATGTATATACCCCCTGACAAGCAGGCACGTAGGAAGGGATCACTTGTGACCGTGGAGTTCGCGACAGGTGTGCGTGCGTGCACTGTACGTGATCACGCACTCGCCACAACTTGCAAGCAAGCGCTGGTAGCACTGACTGCACAAGGCACGGCTCGGGAAGCATTCAGTACCGGTACGGCCGTAGGGGGCAGTTATTGCAACCCTCCGGGATCATACCGGTACGGCGATAACGAAACTTCCTTGAGCTTCTAGATGGATGATGCAACGCGAAGCACACGTAGACTGAACCGCCGTGCGTACGGCACCGCAGGCCTGGCCGTGTTCTCCGTGGCGCCCACCACCCTGGGCGTGGGGGTGGCGCTCACCGCCGCCTGCGGGGGCAACCAGGCGCTGGCGCTGCTGCTGACCGTGGCCACCAACGCCGCCGCCGTCTTCACCATGCCGCCGGAGCTGCAGCTGCTGCTGCCGCCGCCGGAGGCGGGGGAGGCTGCAGCGGCAGCAGCGGGTGCGGCGGCGGCCGCAGGCAGTGCAGCGGTGGACGCGACGGCAGCGGCAGCGGCAGCGACGGGCGCTGTGAACGTGAATGTACGTGGGCCTGTGGGGTTTGGTGAGGAGTACAGCCCTGGCGCCAGGGTGTTGTCGCAGTCAGCTTGATATTCTACTGCTGACGGCGTACTTGCTGGTTTTGTGTGCCCCGTACACCTTCTCTGGGATGAGGGGAACGGTGACATTTTTGTACTGGTGGGGTGTTGACATGCATGCGCGACGCCGCATGTGTGCACCCCATGGGGTGACCCCTAAACCACGCATACAGGTGTACGACCTGCTGGCCAAGCTCGCGGCCACGGTGCTGGTGCCATTCGCCATCGGCAAGGTGAGTCGCCAGAGGGGTGGATGGGCGTGGGGGTGGGGGTGATGGGACGCCCGTTGGGGACTAGGTCGACGAGTTGACAGCTTGACACCGTCGCAACTTTGACGGTGTGCTAGGTGCTGTAGGTACTGTAGGTGCATGTCGCAGGTACCATAACACACCGGTACACGAAATCCCTGCGCATTCCCTCCAGTCACTCCTTCCTACCGCTTGTCTTGCGGGTTGTGTTGGGACTTGAGGAACAATCATGTTGTGCAAAATGCCGTGTACCATCCTGGTGACCATCACCCACCCACTCTTGCAGCCATCTGCGCGTGCTGTAGGTGCGCTCCGCTCACCCCACCCCACCCCTGCCCGCCCGCCCTCCTTGCTGTGTTCCAGACTGCCCGTGAGGCCCTGCCCTCCGCGCTGGCCTTCGCCAAGTCCCACCGCACCGCGCTGTCCCTGTTCTCCACCACCTGCCTCGCCTTCGTGGTGTGGCAGACGCTGTCGGCCTGCCGGGACCTGCTGCTGGAGCAGCAGCCGGGCCCCCTGGCGGCCATGGTGGCGGCGGCGGTGGGCATGCACCTCACCTACCTGGCCGCCAACTACGCCGTGGTCTGGTGGGTACCCGCTTGTGCGTGGTTAATACACAACTACGGACTGGTTTTTTGTGCTGTGTGCGTGAGATCGTTCACCCTGAACCAAGCCGTGCATAGGTGCCACGCTGGAAGCTGCTGACGACATGCATGGGGACCAATTGAATGCAACGGTGTTGATGCATGCTACCAGGTGTGGTTGGCATTGATGGCAGTTGGCTTACTGGTCATACGGTACATCCAGCTGTGCCTGTTTGCCACTACTCCAGGCACCTGCTGCGACCACCCCTGCGGGAAGCCATCGCTGTGACCATCATGGCGTCCCAGAAGAGCGCGCCCGTGGCAGTGACGGTGAGCCCGACGCATGCGCACTTGCTTGGGGGCTGCTGCTGCATGCATATGTGTGTGACTGCTGATGCATGCAGTCCGTCGCCAGCGACCTGCACCAGGCATGAGCCACGACATGCCAGTTGCTTGCAGACGAGGGTGAGCTACCGGTACGTACACACAGGGAAAGTGCATGCCTGCGTCGGCGTAGCTGTATCTGGTACCTGCTTGATTTACCTCTGGCCCTGCACTGCCGCATGCAGGTGATTTCCTACCTGTCAAACAACCCTGCACAGCAAGGGCTGCTGGCGATGCCGGCTGTTGTGGGGCAGCTTGCGCAGATCTTCATTGGCGCAGGGCTTGCCAGCCGGCTGGCCAAGCTGGTGGGTGCGTGGCTTTGTTCTAACATAAGATGACACAACGGCAACCACGTACGTATCATGTTGCACTTGAACTAGCCGACTGGATGCACGCTTCATCATGTTCACATGCGGACACATACAGCTGTGTGCGATCTAGCCCGCCAGCCACTCATGCGTGTCTGACTCTTTAGTGTTGCTTATCCGTATGTGTGCCAATGCTGCTGCTTCCTCTTCAGGCGGCAGAAGATACTGGGAAACGAGATAACTGACCAAGGTTACCCAGCAAATTGGTGTGCTGCTGCCGCCGTCCAAGATAGACACATGGCAGCACTCTCCACAACCATCCACCGGCCAGCCAGCAGCACAGCTGCTGTGCAAGTACCTCATCAGTGGCAACAGTGTTGCTTGCTGGTTCGTTCGTTCTGGGTGTTGTTCTTGTTTCTGATGATCGGTTTTATTGATTATCAAGTCTGGAGCCATGGTACGTACGTATGGGCTGCTTTGTCTGTATGTCTTGTTCGCGGGCGCGAGAGCTTTATTTATTTTGTTGCGACGTGAGTGCTGGCCGAGCGGAGGGCTCTAGACTTGTGCCCCTGGGTGTAGCAGGATGCAGTGAGGGGAGGTACAACGCAGGTGTAAAGTAAGCAAAGTCAAGAGGACTAGACCGCGATGGCATGTGTGTATATCAGGGTGTGCTACTGCGTGAGGCCTACGAGCGGTCCCTCGCAGACCACTTCCCTGACCTACTAAGGCCGACACCTTAGATCCACTAGTGGTGTGGCGCAAGGAACGCCACTCTATCAGTGGAACTACAGCAATAACACGCGAAAACCTATCTTGCCGTCGCTTATTCGCTATTGT
>VFQN01002719.1_pt1 | contig 26601 bp, 38 predicted proteins | sample 3512371 | NCBI WGS metagenome assembly VFQN01 (sample SAMN10412370, study PRJNA504923) | tailings metagenome | isolation source: Replicate 2 from Balatoc abandoned mine | place: Philippines: Itogon, Benguet | collected 2017-08-28
TACTACTACTACCCCCTCTACCTCGCGTTACTAGTACTTTGTTCCCCCCCCCCCCACACCTCCCCCCCCACGCCCGACTGGTCTGCAGTACGCGCAAAAGGGCTACGCGTCCAAGGGGAAGAGACAATGACCCGAGAGAAAGGGGCTTTGGGATACGGTAGTGTGCATGCATCATGGACAAGTTTCCGTGTGGTAGGTAGCGGGGTGCCCAGCGAGCCGTGCTGCTCATGGATGGGTAGGCGGGTGGATGGATAGGAGCGAGGGTTAAGTTCAAATCCGCATTGTAGCTTACCAAGGGTGAATGTCAACTTGGGTTGACGCCTCTTCTGGGGCATAACTCTGACACACGAGTGACGCAGTGACATGATGGTTCTGGATGGTATGCGCTTGGCGATGTGCATGGCTTGCGGTTCCCCTGTGAGTAAGTGGGGACTGTGATGGCAGGTTGGGGTTCCGCAGTAAGAGAGGAGGCAAGTGTACAGGACTGGACGGTGTGGCTAGTACAAGGTGCTGGTAGTGTAGGCATGATGTGAGCATGTGAGCGTGTCTGCCGCGAGAGTACGGCCTGGGGCAATACGGTACCTGGTACATGAAGGGGTGGAGCTGCCTACGGGACGCAGTCTTGGCGTTGCGTGCCTTGGGTGATGCTGGGTGATGCAGTGCGGCAAGGACTGTCGGAAAGGACCGTGGTTGCAGCATGAGGCCACGGCACCAAGGGTGGTCATCACTCGCTTTTGCACCTGCATGCAGGCTACAACAATAGCTCACGCGGCCAGGGGGGACCTGGGGGGGACGCGAGAAAGGCCTTTGCCTTGCCAGCCCATGGAGCCATGGTGGGCGGTGTCGGCTGTGCACACAAGCAGCTAAGAGCTGTAACGTGCAAGGGCCCCGCACAAGGCACAACCTGGCACAACGTATTTGTTGAGTGCCTCTGAGTGCCTACGTCTTGCCGGGAGAACGGGTTATCCCTGTCCTGCCCTGTCACACCTGGAACAGTCGTTTACAACAGGTTGCAACCGTTTACAGCCCACCAGATGATGTGTAGGGGCGGCATGGGTGCACCACGAGAGACCGTGCCCCTCACGCCCTCACGACGTCACGAGCACACGCTGTACCCAACAACGGTGGCTGGTTGCTGCCTGCATCTCCAACGCAGTCTCTCTGATGGCTCGCACTTTCGCCGACCTCGACTGAACCAGCCAGGCACGGAAGCTCGTCCAGTTTCAGGCAAGCTGTCAGCGGTAAACCAGTGCACCGGTCCATTGATTATTCATAAGGCAGCCGTTTAACACAGATTTGGAGCACCAGCCACAAGGGCCATACGCCCACATGCCACCACTGCCATTACACTCTCATGCCGTTCCATCCTGCGCTGCACCGCATCCCACACCCCACCCCACCCTTCCGCGTCGCCCGACACCAACCCAGGGCCACGCCAACCAAGCCATTGCATCTGCTTCCCTACTAGGAACAGCGTCCTACGTCGCATGCTGCATCACTGAACCCACGTACTCCCCTCAACCGGCCGCCGCTAGGGCTTCTTTGACGGGGTGCTCTTGGCGCTGCCGCCCGGCGCCGCGTCCGCGCCCTCTCCCCCGCCCTCCTCGGCCAGCTCGGCGTCCAAGGAGGCGATATAGTCGTCCTGGGGGTGGAGCAGTGCAGGGGCAGGACATGTTGTGCATAAGCGAGGAACAGGGGGCGCTGGAGAGTGAAAAGCGCAGGACACGTACAAGAAGACTTGGGCGCTGGCTCAACGGAGCGTGGGGGCTGGGAGATGTGGGTCGTCCACCAGCACCGAGGCCTTCTGGGCGGGAGGGTGGCGCTGTGCCCAAGGCCCGCTGGGAGGTGGGAAGGCATAATGAGGTGGCATTTTGTGGGTCCTCCGGTGCGCACTATAATCGATAGCACCCAGTACACTCACGCAACGCCCCAATCCCCATACCCCGCCTCCCGGCATGTCATCGCCCCGTTGCTCATCCAGGGCCTAGGCGGCTGCAGCCACAGGGCGACGCAGGCTCTGTTGTGCCTGACACACATGTAGCGGTAAAAGCCTCCGACTGACAGCAACATCTCTGCATTTCCTCGCGTCTGCCTAGCACTGTAAAGCACACTCGCCGTGGCGCTGGACTCCCCTTGCGTCGCGCCACCTGCCCCCCGCCCGCCCGCCCCAAGGCCCGCCGCCAGGCCCCTTGGGCTCTCCGAACGCCGCCTACATGAGCTTTGCAACACCAATTGTCATGCAACCCGCCCCCACCGCTCAGCCCCCACCAGGTCGTCCAGCCTGCCGGAGGCGGGCACCAACGGGGCAGCCCAAGGTCGCATGCGGCCTCCTTGCCAAGTCAAGGAACTTCCAGCCAGTAACCCGGTGAATGCTTTCCTGCTTGCCCTGTAACACCGGTCCTGACTGTATCCAGAATGTGTATTCAGGTTGTGTACTGAAAGCCCGCATTCCGCACTGCCACCCACCAGGTCGTCTAGGTTGTCGGAGGCGGACCCCGACAGGAGGCCCCCCTCGCCGTCGGCGTCGCCGTCGATGGCGTCCTGCAGGGCCGGGGCAGGGCAGCACGGCACACGAGGGTCGGTGGTACGCGACTGAGCCTGCGTGCGCGGCAAAGCAGCGGCCGCAGCGGCGAACAGTAGGCGTGCAGCGGGGGTGCATCAGGGGGTTGCGGGAAAGCATCTGTAAGAGCTTCACGACCTGTTACCAAGCTAGCGCTGGTTTCTAGGCTTTCCAGCGCAGCGGAACAAGAGTGGTGTAACCACGGAGCAATCAGGACCTGAAACGAGGGGGAGTCCACCTTGCGGGAGCGTCAGGTGGTGCGAAGGCACGCAAGACCACATGGGGAGACCAGGTGGGACGGTAGTACCGGTAGCACAATATGCAACAGCTGGTGCACGCCAAAGGCCCTCTTTCACCAGAGGCGCTCAACGTGTCCTCTTAGCACAGCCCATCAAGTGGTACATATGTACATACGTTCCTTCCCGCTGCCCGCCCCCTGCCGGCTCCCCCTCCCCACCTGCAGGTACGCGGCCAGCTCCGGGTCGTCCTCCAGCGCATCCAGGTCCCCCAGACCCTCGTCATCCCCCTCCTCGCCCTCGTCCTCGCTGTCGGCCCCGTGTCCACCGCCCTCCCCCCCATGGCCCCGCGCGCCACCTCCGCCCCTCTCCGCCCCTCCCCCCACGTGGTCCTGCTCCTGCTCCTCCCCGTCCTCGTCCCCCAGGCTGGAGGTGGCCCCCAGTTCCAACAGCTCCGCCTCGTCCCCCGTGATGGGGCTGGGGTGGCCCCCGCCAGCGCTGAGCACCTTGGCGGCGCTGCCCCGGTGGCCACGCGGCGTGGTGGCGGCGGCGGAGGCCGGCCCTGCTGGTGTTGATGCTGCGGTGCGTGCTGGGGAGGGTGTGGAAGCAGCAGCAGCAGTTGCTGCCAGGGCGGGCGTGGCGGCAGAGGTGCTGGTGGGGGCGGTGGCAGGGAGCCGCTTGGCGCTACTGCTGGCGGACGCGGCGAGCTTGGGGGTGGCGGCGGCGGGCGGGGTGGGCGGCGGGGGAGCGGCGGCGGGGTTGAAGGCCTCTGGCGGCATCAGGCTCCTCACCAGCGTGAAGTAGATGATCCAGAACATCTCCTCGCTCATGCGCCTGAAGGAAAGAGTAAGAGGAAAGGGGAGAAGGGTCCGCGGCGGGTTTGCGTGCAAGTGGTAGCATCCTGTACAAGTCGGACACTAGCGCTGCGCGCCGGAAAGGTCGAGGGAATCCCCATCCGGTTTGCAAGCAAGCATCAGCCTGCATGCCAATGCGCCCCACGCGACCCGCTTCCCTTGCCCACGCCCCCTCCCCCACACCTCACGTTTCACCCTCCCCTTGCCGCCCTTTCGCGCTCGCCCTCCCAGGGCTCCATCCCCCTCCCCCAGCGTTGTTTGACCGCTCTGTGAGTGCGCCCTCGCCTAGCTGCTGCCCCCTGCAGTACGGCCGCGCTGCCCCCGCTGCGCCCCTCCCCGCAGCCCCCACGCACTTTGGGCACAGCGCGAACCGCAGCCCCTGCAGCGCGTCCACCCGCGCCAGCACCAGCAGCGCGTGCCGCTCCTGCCAGCCGCTCAGCCGGAAGCCGGGCGGCGGCAGCGGCGGCGCCAGGCCCATGGGGTTGGAGGCGGCCAGCTCGTCCAGCGGGTAATCGCTGGGGGCACAGGGGCCAGGGGGTACTCGCAGACCGGCAAGGTGACAAGAAAGGTCTGCCGAGCGCAAGCCCCCCGTTGTGTGCAGTGTGCAGGACGCCGTGACCGCGTCGGCAGTCCGGACGAAGGCTGCAACTGCAACTCCGATGGAGTGGTCTTCCCTTCCTGCAAGCTGCTGCAAGCCTTGCAAAAGCTCCTGGCACACAGCCGTTATGGTAACCGGGTGCATGCACGTCTTCCGTGACCCACCCACCTGAACGTGCTGTAGGTCATGCCCGCCACTGTCTCCAGCAAGCCAGGGCTGACCCCATAGCGGGCAAGCTCGGCTGGGTCGGCATCCGGGGCGCCGCTGCCGCCCCCGCCCCCCAAGGAGAGGTTGGGGACCTGGGTCGTCAGGGTTGGGGTGGCGGTGGATGGTCGTATGGGCTTGACAAGGAGCGCATTGGCATACAAGCGCTGGGGTTTACTTATGTGCAGTTCCCGAACTTGCTAGTGCGCGCAATTTGCCGTGAAGTCGCAAGGCCGGCCAGCCTGCGCTTCCGCCACGCTTCCCACCCCACCCACGCCCCCTCCCCCACACACCTAGCGACAGCCCCTGGATTTCCGCTGAATGACTTGACGCCCCTGCTCACCTCAAGGTTAAGCTGCTGTAGTTTGGCCTGTGCCTCTTCCGCCGCTGCGGCAGCAAGCCCCTGCGCTCAGCGCAACGGCATCGCCGGGTCAAGCCCGGCCAACCGACCGTATCGACAGGACTGCTGAAGGCTTTCACCGTGCTGCCTAGCTCGCCTTTGCTTTCTCTGTTGCTTGCTCGGCGAGTACACGCGCTTGCTGTGAGGCTTGCTGCGCCAAAACTCGAGCCTTCTCGGCTGCTTCCTGAGCTTGCTTCTGCGCAGCTTGGAGGCTACTCTTGAACCATTCCATAGCTACCGGTTGCGGTTACTTTCGCTTCTACATGCGGTGTCTTTTCGGGCTGTTGCGGGTTTCGAGAACCCTGGCGCCGTGTCGCCCTGTTGTCAGTTGTCGACGCACTTCAACATATGCGCGTCAAGCTAACAAACGCTATGTTGTCGCAACAATTGAGCCACCTGGCAGGTAAGCGAGGACGTGCCAGGGGAGCCCCAGGTGCAGGCCCAAAACGCAAGGGAGCCCCGCTGGCGAACATGGGGCCGAGGGGGCGGCGGGCCCCAAAATGCCGCAGTGGCTGTTAGCCTGTGTGGTAGGGTTGTGGCTGCTCCGTACATCGTTACGTGAGCAACCTGGAGCAACAAATATCTCACACGTCCGCTAACGTCTGCTGCTTCACATATACTGGTTATGTGCCCAACTGCCCATGATCCTAAATTTTCTTCTGTGGAAAGGTTAACGCCGCTTACCGCCTGGTTACACCCAGGCAGGCAACCTTAGTACGTATCTGTGTCGTACTAGCACCCCCGTGTAGCGCAACAGTTGTTATCAGGACGAGCTAAGTGGCAGAGTTCACCTCCAGCCGCCCACACACGTTTTCCATCACAGCCCCCCCACCCGTGCGCAGACCTAACTGCAGACAGTTCCAGCCCACCTCTCTGTACCAGCTGCCCACATCACGAACCCCTTGCCACACTCCACTTCCATCAGGGTACACCAATGATTCGCACGCCTGTGACCATGGACGATGTCACGTCCAACTCAAGTCCAGCAAATAACCTTTACAACTTGGAATAAAGTAACAGTAGCACCTCGTTTCTTACCACCTCTATTCAGTGTTACCACACTGGTCCACCGTGAGCGTACCAGCTCGTCCTGTACCGACGCCGCAGGCCCGCAGGCAGTGCTCCGCCCCACCCTGGCAGCTGGAAAACGTTACAGCCCCTGTAACGAAGACTCCTGGCGCCGGACCAGCTCCGCCCTTCACGCCATGCCTGCGGCCTGCAGCTTGGCCATGAGGGTCTGGATCTTGGCGTCCTTGAGCCGCACCAGCTGCTCCAGCTTGCGGACCTTGGTCTCCAGGATCTGCAGGTGCAGACGTAAACCATCAGCATCCGCCAGGCCCATCCCACCGCGGGCCGTGAGCGAACAGTGCCGCAGGTTAGGGGGCAACCTCCACAAGCAGCGGCTGCTTGCTGCGGTGCGGTCACCTACTAGTGCGCCCTTTCCCTTGCCCCCTCTTTGCCGCACTGGTCGCAGGAGCGGTGCATGACCGCAGGAGGTTCCTGCACTCATTGTACCGCAATCACTGACATCCGCCCGCGGGGCGCACCACGCAGCTCTTGCCTCCAAACAAACGTACGCCTGCATCATATCCCCTTGAGCTCGGCGCCCCACCTGGTTTGTTTCCCGCAGCTCGGCGATAATGGAGTCCTTCTCGGCGATGACCTCCGGGGCGATGGCGGCGTTCATCTTGGCGGCCAGGGGGCCCAGCGGGCCCACACCCGGCGGCATGACGCCCATGGGGCCGGGCTGCGAGAGGAGGGCACATGTGACACGTGGCTTCAGCCGAGAGCAAACCAGAAACAGAGTTCAAGTCCGGAGCGCCGTGCGCACATGCCGAGGGTAGGCCCGGTGCTTCTGGTTTACTGGTGCAAGCGGCCAGGCCAATCGCACATGCAAACGCGGTGCGCATGGAAAGCGACAGGTATGTATGCGCGTGGCCCAAAGCCATGGAACAAGGGTGCAGGGCCTACTCGGGAGCTTTGGGGTCAGGCCGTTCCGTGTCCCGGCCCTCCCCACCTGCGCCGCCATGTTGCGCTGCATCATGGCCACGCCCATGGGGGGCTGCTGCTGCGCCGTAGCCTGCTGCGCGTAGAACGGCGGGGGGTCCATGGACTGCAGGGCAGGGCGTTGGACGCAGACGTAACGAGGGAAATACGTACGGTAGTGGACGGGGACACGGCAGTACCGTGCACTGCCGCGAATCTTTACTTAAGAAGCGGGGGAGGCAGGAGCATTCCCATGTAATGCAAGGATACTCTAGCAAGCGTAAAAGGCCTTTTGTTTAGACAGGTGGGCGGCAGCACGCCCCCTGCGCCTGGGTGGAAGTCTTTGCTGGCAACCCCGGGGTGCGCCCGTGCAGAATCTCGGGAGCGGAGCCTACTGGGTGGAAGTCTTTGCCGGCAACCACGATAGCACAGTCGGTATGGCTTGCGAAGGCTGCAAAGGCCTCAACTGCCGGGGGCCGCTTTCTCTCTGCCGACATCCGTTGTCCTTACCCAGTGGTGAGCCAGCCAGCACCCCGCCCAGCACTCACCTGCATCACGCCTGGCTGCTGAGGCAGCAAGGTCATCATCGCGTCACTGCATTATGGAACGCAGTGTATAATGTGATATCAGGGAATACGCACGCAGTCGCCTCTGGCACTGCAGTGTAGTGGCGTGGAGCAGTTGTCCCCCCCAGCCAACAGTTGGTACCGCAGTAGCTACATCGTAACTCAACTTGCGCTTGGCAATCCCCACCGCCTCGCCCTCCTCGCCCTTGTCCTCACCCTTGCTCCTCCTTGAACTTGGCAATCTTGACCTTCATGAGTTTGAGGACACGCTCAACGGCCCCCGGCTTGCAGTTGCAGCACGCTTCGCAGTCCTGCTTCGTCACCATGAAGCCTATCCGTTTGAACACTTTGGCGTTCAAAGTGTTCCAGTTGTACATCTTTTGCTGTATCCCATTTGCCGAACTGAGGCCACCCAAGCCACAGGGGTAAGGGGCACAGGGGGAGGGGGTAAGGAGGCGCACGGAGGAGGCTGCTCCAGTCGCCCGGGCCGTCCCTTAACACAGGGGCAGTCCCTTGACACATGTCAGTGTCAGCGCACCTGTAGTTGTGCAGCTCCACAAGCTTTGGAAAGAAGTGGTGAATCACTTCGGCCATCAGCACTGCGAGTGGGTTCCCGGTGTATCCCGCTTGTCGCGAATGGAGCTTGGAGGGCAAGGGCGTCCCAAATCACCCACCTCCGTCACTGAAGTCCCGCGCGATATTCCTTTTCGGCCGTGACAATGGTATCTCATCAACCCATTGATACAAGCCCTGCAGTTCGCTCTCCGCGACGTCCATGCCTGCTACACTTCTACTGGTTCTACTCGCGTCGCTGTGCTATAGTCAGTTGACAACGCAAAGATTTGTGATGCAAGTGATGGGTCACGGCCTTGTTGTTTTCCGGTTAAGCAAAGCAGTAGTAATTGTCGTCTGCGTATGCTCCTGCTTAGATAGTCTATGACAAGGAACCAATCGGTCGTTTATATTGTGACAATGCTGGGAAGTGTCCGCTTGCGGCACCCAAAGGTCAAATGAAGAGTTTGACCAGCATGTGCGTGTGGCGGGTCCCCGGCTCCTGCTGGACTCCCAGCACCTTATGGCGGGTTGCATAACAAATTTGACATCTGGATCATTTGCCGGCGGGGTCCAAGTAAGGAGGTAAGCTTACTTGCCGGGGGCAAGTAAGCCTACTTCCCATGCAAACGACCCGCAGAATGGCCCGATTCCGCCCAATATAGTCCCAATCAGCCCTCTTTATACCGTGCGTTATAGCGTCATGGAGCTGCTTTCACCTGGGTACATTTTTTCGGGGAAAATGTCGACATTTTGCGGACATGTTGCGCCCATAACGCAGGAACTTACCGCGCAGACCACCTGAGCTATATCACAGTGCGCATATAGTCCAAATGAGAAGCGAGGATGGCCAAAAGGGGCGGAATCGGGCCATTCTGCGGGTCGTTTGCATGGGAAGTAGGCTTACTTGCCCCCGGCAAGTAAGCTTACCTCCTTACTTGGACCCCGCCGGCAAATGATCCAGATGTCAAATTTGTTATGCAACCCGCCATAAGTGCCCTTGCCTACAACACGCGCCCACCCGTTACATGCATTGGGACACAGGCAGGCAACCTGGCTCGCATGCTCTGTGCGGACAGGTGCGGAGGCACTTCTCCGCTACGGCCCACACTTCAACGCATACTTCAACAGCGTACGGCCCACACTTCAACGCATTACCCTGCCTTGATGCTGCCCCAGGCTGCCCTCTGCATTGCCCCGGCCACCCCTTGAGATTCTCCGCCTAAGGAGGCGTAGCTATTCTTCTCATCAGTGCACCTGAGCGTAACTGCTTGCACTCTCTGCCGTTTCTATGGCAGCCCATCCGAATGGCAGCCCAGACGGTCACGAACAAGGTTGCTAATGCATTGACCAGCACCACCTGCTTTCACACATCGTACGCCAAGCATTGACCGATTTGGCGTTGCCCCATGCATGCATGCCCGCAGCTGCGCTTTCTCCCGTGCGCTACACCTGGCTCACAGTGAGTGCTCTCCTCCTGGCACTGAAACGTTTATGTTTGCCATATCTGGGTGGTGAACCCTGCATCCCACATTGCGCACCGCTACATGATGAGCTCACAGCCTACTCGGAGTTCCACGACGCTTCTTACTTCACACGGTGCTACACGCCCAAAAATCACGAGGGAACGCACTGTCTCGCCACCTGACCCCGTGCGTGAACCCGTATGCGACACGTCGTGTGTGCCATCGTCACCCTCCCAGTCCTCCACATAGGTGCCAGCCATCGGAAAACGTAGCAAGCCGCGTACCGTTGATTAAGGCCCCTGCCTAGCTCCCGGTCCCGGTATGCTGATGCCTTGAAGATGAAATCTTGGCGTACGCAGCCGCTGCAATGCCTGCCACCGCAAGGGCTCCCCCGATGGCCACGGGCCAGAAGGCGCTCATGGCGTGCGTTGACACGTCAGTCAAGCCACGCACGCACACAACAGCTCCCCGCTGTATGGACATGCCCAGGCCGGGGTTAAGCTGGAAGAACTGGTGCTGCGTCAGCGAGAACATCTGCAGCCAGGGTGACACGCATCGGATGTTGGTGGTTTCGACATGGAGTTGGGGGCAAAGGGACGCTGTGATATGTTGTGCAGGTCTCAACGGAATGCTCGACACGTTGGCTCCAACCAGAGTGCAGGCAGTGCTTGTACACTGCGTCCCGTTCTCACCCAGTATGTGTACCAAGTCTGCTGTTGCGGTGGGCAGTGGCCACACGTGAGTGCTCGCATTGTTGTTTTAGCAGACTGACACCGTCGGCAAGTGGCGTAGCTACGCCAATGACGCATGGCAGCAGCAGGCCAGTTGCGCAGGGTCTCGTAAGAGCCCCGATTTTCGGCACATGGTCGAGTGACTAACCTTGTACAGGGACTCAACTGACTCGTAGCCCTCGACCTGCAAGGCAAGCACTCCCATTAGTGAGATGCAGCGCAGCGTTGCATGCTGTGGTGCCCCCTCCGCGTCAGTGCGCCCTGTACCCACACCGCCGGCTCTACACCTGAGGCCTCGGCGTACACTGCAGAGCGCTCCCCCCAAAAGAAGGACACTGCTGCAGCGCACATCCATGCAGCAGCGTACGAACTCTAGCCACTAGCCACTAACCTCGTACACCTCTTGGCAGTCAATACCATGTGCCCAGAAGTGCTTCTTGGTCTCCAAGCTCATGGACCCTAGGGAAGGTGGACACGAGAGGGGCAATGCATACGCGGCAGGTTATGGCCTGAACGTAGCGTTCCAGGTATCCCTGCATTCGCTGCACAGCTGACAGGAAGCATACCATGGCACCCCGTGCTTCCAACACCATAGGGTGGTGCAACATGCAGAAAGGAACGGTAGCAGGCACCACGCAACAGCTGCCGCCAAGAAGTTGGGGCACTGAGGACCCTGTGCTACGGGCGGTTCGTGTAGTTTGCTGACCTGTAGGCCATTCGTACAAACGTACCTCCTGAGACGCTCAAAAGCTGGTGCTGGTGCAGCTGGAAGTAGCCAACAGCTCCCAGGACCAGCAGTACCAGCGCGCCGAACATGGCAACCGTGCGCTGTGGGCGAGATGTGTATCCAGGGTGGATGGACGGGGAGGCACGAAAAATGCTCACAGGTCCGCTGGGCTGGCACATAGGACACACACAACACAGGAACTACCGCTACCTAGCCGCTAAATCTGTGTGATCTCCGATACCTTCTTCATCTTTTCTACCAAGGTGCTCCGTTATCGCCAATCTGCTGGGGAAGGCTGCTCCTCCTTGACGCTCAGGCACCGTAGCCTGAACGTGGACATGGAAACCACCTGCTAGGTCTGAGTAAAGTACTCATCACCAAACATAGTTTATAAGCACAACCTAAAATGCATCGAGCTCGGTTACGGTGAAGTGATGCTTGGGGCGAGCCGGATTCGGAGCTGGCATGTGTTGAGTTTTGTGCCCTTGCGTCCACTCCTCGCGTTGTACCTACAATATACGTGAACCTGGCTATAACTATATTGTAAGCGGGATGCGGTAGGAATGGAACGGGACGCTTTGACGGAAGCGTGGCTCTCTGCCTCAGAGGCCAGCAACATCAGCACTGTCCTTGACCTGAAACATTACGACAGCAATGTTTATCGACTTGGACGCCTGGTGATAACCTGCGTGAGGTTGCACGATGTGGGCCTTGTCGGGTGAGCTTTCGCAGCTACTGCTGGCTGGTCAGTGCAAGATGGCTTTCTACTATCGACTCGCACGCTTAACTGCATATGCTAGTGGGCCATGGACACCGCCCTAGGGCTGACTGCATTTCATGTTGTCAAACTGCAGCGCGAAGGAGCCACTGCCGTCGCAGTCAGACCCCGCAAGTGATGCCGAGACGTCCTCGGTGGCTTCTGAGCTTGTCAGCCTTGGCTTACCAACCGCGTTCGGAAGAAAGGCGAGGGGTTGCAGATCGTAACTTTTGCAGGCCTGCCTTTCGCACCTTCGTACATGCATCGATAGTTTGCACATTACTTCATAATTGCAGGCTCAAGGGAAGAGGGAGCCGCGGCGCGCGGAAGGCAGTGGTAGCCGGTTCGGCCCCAAAGGTGGGCGGCTCTCTTGCGCCCTGACGGCCAGACCAAATGGGGTTTTGGCACACAGGGCGGCGTGACACTCACACGGCTTGCTCTCCCACACCACTCACACTCACACCACTCTCCCACACCACAGGCTTGCACAGGGGACGGGGTGCTGCAGAAGGTGTGCGCGGAGCCCCTGCCAGCACAGGCGAGGAGGACAGCGACGGCAAGGGAGGGGCACGCCTTGACAGCCCGTGGGTGCAGGGTTACGACACGCAGTGGGGATGCTTCTACTACTACAACAATGTGACGGAGGTAAGTAGCGCGGATGTAGAGGCGCACAGGGTTGTACGTGAGGCCATGCGATAGTTAATACCAAGTAGCTCCAGTGGCAGCCGGCGGTGCAACGGGCTTGAAGCCGCGCACGCGGCAGTCCAACGCCGTTCACCGATCGAGCCCTGCCAACTGGGGTACCCTCTCACTTCCCAGGAGTCCAAGTGGGAGGTCCCCGATGAAGGCTACGTGCCATGGGACGAGGGCGCGGGAGCAGGCGCAACGGACCAGATTGAGGGGCAGGCCGCCGCGCCTGGTGGCTCAGAGGCGCCCGCAGCCGGCGCTGCTGACGGTGCCACTGAACCAGCCTCGTCAGGCGTGGGGCCTTCCGCTGTGCCGCTTGCTACTGGTGCAGTGGCGGGCGCAAAGGAGTCTGGCCCCCGCATGCTCACAGAGGAGGACCTGCTGCGCTCCATGGGGCTGCTGCCGCAGGGGGAGACAGAGGGTATGGGGCTGCAGGAGCACGTGGCAGGGGAGGGAGCGGGGACTGCGGCCGCGAGGGGCCCGCATGCGACTGTGGCCCCGGCAATGCCTCCGTCAGGGGGTGGAGGGCTGCTGATGGGCTTGCTGCAGCGCCAGAAGCAGGCACCTCAGCCGCAACAGCAGAAGCGCTTGGTTCCCGCCCACGCATTGTCGGAGGCGGACCTCCTAGCCCGCCTGGGGGCCCTGGAGGCGCCGGCGGACCGACACGGCGCTGCAGCGCCCATGCCGCCACCGCCGCCGGCGCCACTGGCGCCGGCGCCAAGTCCACCGCCACCGCTGCCGCATCCCTCGCCGCCTGCCGATGTGGCAGCTGAGCCAGGGGATGCCCATGTCGCAGCGCCAGCATCCTCGCCTCCGCCTACCCCCAGTGCAGGGCCCACCGCCAAGCCGGTGATGCTGACGGAGGAGGACATCCTGCGCAGCATGGGGCTGCTGCCGTCGCCGCCTTCGTCAGGGCCCCGGGCTGAGCCGGCCGCGGCCACAGCGCTACTGGAGCAGCCGCATAGACAGCAGCAGCAGCAGGAGGAGCCCAGAAGTCCCCTGGCAGATACGGGCGCAGACAGGACCAGCGCTGCACCTGGCCCTGCGGCTTCCCCGGCAACTGTCACAGGGCCCCCTGGCTTCACCAACAGCCCCTCCCCTCCCCTACTCCCCAACCAGTACCCCCCTCCAAGCCTGCCTTTCCTGCACCACGGTGCTGTCCCACGCCCCCACGGGCCCCACCCTTCCCACCCCCACGGACACCCGGCGCCCCACCCCCACGCGGCCCCAATTCTTCCCCCCTTCCCATACGACCCCATGCACGGACACCCGGGCATGCCGCCGCCCCACCTGGCCCCGGGCCCTCACCCACTACACCACTCATACGGCCCGCCATTCCCACTCGACCCCGGGGCGCACCAGTATGCGCACCCGCCCAACTTCCCACCCCAGCCTCACCCCCACGCGGGCCCCTTACCCCCACCAGGTTTCCATCCCCCTCACCTCCTTTCCCCACCCGGCCACCACTACCCTTCCCACCATCACCCCGACCTCCAGACACCACACGGCAGCCTTGCCAACGGCGGGCACCCTCCCCACCCCCACGCACCTGGGTTGCCCCCAGCTCACGCGAGCCCGCCTCCGGGGTTCGTCGGGCAGCCCCCGGGACCAGCCCCGTCCCCGGGCTGGGGACCACCAGCTTCCTCTGGTCCTGCGCCCACGACTGGTCTTCACTTGCCAGGCTTACCGCCCCTTTCTCCCTTTGGCCCTGGCCTCTACCCGCGACCCGACGGCCTGCCGCCCCCTCCGGGCTCACACCTCGGGCCCGCCCAGCCTGCGTTGGGCGGCCAGCTGCCCTATCCTCGGCCGAGCCCTGGCCGCGCCCCGCCACCGGGCTTCGGCCCGCAACTGCACGGACCCGAGCCGCACCCTCACGCACACCCGCCCCACCACCACCGCGGCGCAAGCAGGACGCCTGCACCCTTGACACTCACGCCAGCACCATCCATGGCTGACACACCGTTGGCGGCCGATTTTGGTGACGGTGGTGCAGGCGGCGAGGAGGATGGTGGAAGGGGGTCCCGGGGGCCAAAAGCGCAGGAGGGGCCGTCAGCGGCACGGGGCCAGCGGAGGGCGGTGACGTGGACTCTGGAGGAGCTGGAGAGGCAGCTGGAGATAATGGCTGGGAGCTTGGAGGAACGCCGGGGCCAGCAGGAGCACCAACGCGGCCAAGGCCACCAGCAGCAGCACCATCACCACGACAGGGAGCCAGGGCACCATGTCCAGAATGCCAGCGGTGGGGGGCAAGGGGGCAGCGGCGGCGGAGGGGCTCAGGCGGAGAAGAGAGGGGCAGGGGGTCAAAACGACCAGCAACACCATCGCCATGGGCAGGAGCACCGAGCGTCAGCTGGGTCGGGTAGCGGCGGGGGCGGCGGGGGCGGTGGGAGGCAGTACCACCAGCACCACCACCAGGAGGAGGCCAGGCGGCAGCGGGCAGACAGGGGCCACCGCGGTGGGCGGCAGGGCGGCAGCCAGTCGGGGGCTGGAGGCGGCGGCCCTGCTCGCGGCGGCTCGGGGACTGAGCTGGCTGCAGAGGAGGGGCAGGACGACGCGTCCTTCTATGATGCCTTTGCAGGCGCAGGGCGCGGGGGCGGCGGCAGGGAGCACAGGGAGCAGCGGGGCAAGATGCCCTTGCCTGGCGAGGATGACGGGTGAGGGGTTGGGGGGAAGAGCTACTTGCTTCAGGGTGGGTATTGCCAAGGTGTCAGCAGCGGTCGCAGAGCATACGGCGTTGTTGGTGAGGCTGACGGCCTTCTCAGCACCATTCCTAGGGTACCGGTGCGGGCACGGCCCAGCCGTGCTGTCCGTATTGAATGACGTAATTGCCATGCAACCTGGCCCTAGAGCACCACAGTGCCGCGACATGTTGCTGTGCCCTCCCTCGCGTACTCCACACGCCCAGTTTGCGCTAATACTCGTCACTTCCGCCTCCTCGTCCCCCACGTGCTGCTCGTACGATGCTACGATCCCCACCCACCCTCCTTCCCGCCCTTTCGGCACCACGCGCCGCTTCCCGCGCATGCCGCCGGGCCCTCACCCCCTCCCTGCCGCTGCCTCCGCCTGCTCCCTCCCCGCCCTCCGCAGCACCCGGCGCGTGCTGCTGGACCCCGCCACCGCCGCCTACGTGCGCACGCTGCTGCCGCGCAACGCCGCCAAGTACTGGATGCAGCGCTACAGCCTGTTCTCGCGCTTCGACGCCGACATCCAGCTGGACACGGAGGGCTGGTGGTCCGTCACGCCGGAGGTGCGGCGCGCGAGGGGTAGCCGTCGAGTCGCAGAGACGGGTATCAGTAGTGGGTGCGGAGAGCGCTTTTAGCGCTGTCAGCAAGCAAAGCGGATTGCCTGGTAGTGGTGCCTACCAGAGAGGCAGGCTGGGCTAGCCAGATTCGAGAGGCTGCGCGAGGGAGAGAGGAAGGAAGGAGGGGGGTTGGCCTGCTGTCCATGTTTGGGTGACAGTACGGCACATGCCAGTCCTAACATGTGCTCAAGATACCAGAATTGGCTTACCCAGTCTGGACCCACTGTGCTAGACTGGGCAGCTGCATACTGCTTGGCCTAGGTGGCTGGGGCCCATGGGCGTTCCTGCCATGTACCAGGGTGTCATCCAACAGCAGCTGCTGCTCATTACTCACTGCCCTTCCGGCCATAAATTGGAACTAAATCGACCTACAACGTCACCGTCACACTCACGTCATAATTCCTCCCGGCTCCACAGGTGCTGGCGGCGCACCAGGCGCTGCGCTGCCGGGCGCTGGCGCACCGGCCGCTGGTGGCGCTGGACGCCTGCTGCGGCTGCGGGGGCAACGTCATCCAGATGGCGGCCGCGGGCCGCTTCAAGGTCGTGCTGGGGGTGGAGATATCGCCCAAGAGGGTGGAGATGGCCCGGCACAACGCGGGTGGGTGAGGGCAGGCGGGGGAATGCCTTGAATGTTGCATCCCCGCCTCGCCAAAGAGCGGGGGTAGGGTCGCGGTCGCTTCATGGTGTGCCGGCGACGAGTACATGTAGTGCATCTAGGGTCGCTCATTGCAGGTCTGCAATGAACAACGAACCTCTACTTATCCCTTACCCTTCTGGTCATCACCGCAGATGTGTATGGCGTGCTGCCCCGCTGCCAGTTCCTGTGCGCCGACTTCTTCATGCTGGCGTCAGACCTGCAGGTGGGGCCGGGGACAGCGCTCGGGCGCCGAGGGGGTGCGACCCTAATGGGGTCGTTTGTGTCGGAGTCAGGCTAGGGAAGCCTGAGAACTGTGTAGCAGGCAAGGCCTGTCTTCGGAAGTTACACGTGTCCGTCATTCTCGCCGCTCTCCCTTGATTCGACCCTCTCTCACACCTCCCCCTCCCCTCCCCTCCCCAGGTGGACGTGCTGTTCATGTCCCCCCCCTGGGGCGGCCCCAAGTACCAGCACGTGACCACCTTCGACTGCTTCTACCCGCTGGTGGGCTTCAACGCCTCGCTGCTCAGCCTCATGGACACGGCGCTGCAGTGCGTGCGGAAGCAGGTGGGCGCCGGGCGGGTGTGGGGCGCTGTGGCAGAGTCCGGTTAGGGCCATGGCGCCCATGGCCTCCGGGGCGCCGCAGGGTACCGCATGGCAGCAACGCGTGAAAGGGCGGTGGGTATGAGTTCAATCCATGTACCCTAGCCATGTGTCTGCAGCCCAGCACAACCTGTTTTAAGGCGGAAGGGTGATGGATTACGTTTTAGGTGCATGGCATAGCGCTGCCTTGTTCATTGAAGCTCTCGTCCAACGCTGTGCTGTGCTCCGCGTGCCAACTGCCGTACCCCCACCCCACACTTGGCACCGGCACCTCGCAGCGCGGCGTGGTGGCCGCCTTCCTGCCGCGCAACACCGACCTGGGGCAGCTGGCCTCGGCCGTGCCCGAGGGCGCGGTGTGGGAGGTGGAGCGCGCCTACGTCAACAACAAGCTCAAGGGCATCACGCTGTACGCGCACCCCGCCATCAGGGACGGCCAGCCCAACGTGCGGTGGGAGGCGGAGAAGGAGCACGCTGCAGCGGCGGCGGCAGCGGCGGCGGCCATGGAGAAGCAGCAGGGCGCAGGGACCGGGCCGGGGAAGGGTGGCCCTGGGGCTGCGGGGTCTGTGCCGGAGAGCGATGACAGGGAGTCGGCGATGGCGGCGGTGACCGCTGCGCTCGCGGCGTTGTAGACGGGGGCAGGTTTCGGCTAGGCGTGCTGTGCACGGCAGGGCATGGCTTGGAAAATGACGCGTGAGCGCTGGTGGTGGATGTGCGGGTGTTGAAGTAGCTCTTGATGCACGTGGGATTTGGTGAGGAAGCCTTGGGGTACCGGTAGCAAGGGGCGGGTGGCCTGCAGGCTTCTGTGAAGGGCAAGGAGCCCGTGCGGGCCCCCGCTGGTTGATGCAACGGTTTAACGAGCGTGAGTGGCTGGATTGGTGCGTACAGCACATGATGGACATGACCAGCGGAGGGTGAGCGGGTGTCGCTGCCTGCGAGTAGCGCGAAGGCAAGTGTACGTTGGCAGATGCTTTGCGTTTGGGGCCGAACTACCGGCATGCGCAAGCTTTACGTTCTTGTGCGAGTTTTTGATGGTGCTCTTTACTCGTCGGCTCCAGCAACAAGCAAACAGAGCTTGTGCAACACAAGGGCGCAGTGTTTGTGTTGTGGAATTTCTGCCGTGACGTGAACGGCGATTGCACTAGTGGACAGGTGGCAGGGTCGCCCAAGACCGTGGGTGGTGCGTCCAACTGCACCGGCAAGCAGGAGCAAGCTGTGCTCCCTACCGCACGGGCCACTGACTGAAGGTATCCAGGAGGAATCCAGGCATGGGCCAGGCAAGGAGGGGGGCTACCAGTGTGAGAAGTGCAAGACAATGCATTACTGCAATGCGAACTAGTCCCCGCCCGCCCGGGCTGGTATAACAGAAAGCTGGTACAACAGAAAGGGAGCTCGAGACGACTTCAGTACGGGACCTACCTGGTTGCTGTCCACTGCACGGGGTGGCTGTCCCGCCCTGTCCTGTCAGGTACGCCAGGGTACGGCCGCTGCACCCCGGCTTGACTCATCAGGACTCATCAAATCTCAGTGCACAGGTTTCAGTCAGTCAGTGTTACACGGCGGGGGTTCTCCCCTCCGCAAGTGCAACGGCCCGTGTACGAGCCGGGGGCTCAAGGTCTCCATAAATGATACCAGGGCACACAAATGGTGATTGTGCATACACAAAGCAACGCCTTTAGCACCCAAATGCTATCTGCCGCATTTGTGTCTTTCGCGCGCAAGCCACTTCCCTCCGCCAAAAGGGGCGAATTCCGGAGGCCACTTCCAGGGCAGCAAAGGAAGAGCTTCAACCAGGGAGGGGGGCTCCCCTGGCTTCAACCTTGCAGCTCCCGAGCCAGTTCCAAACATTCAACAAACGTCCAGGCGCCCGCTACCAGGGCAACACGCACAGAGCAGCACGAAGGGGGCACACGTGCAGCCTGAGGCTCCCAAGGGCTCAGCCAACCGAGTCCAACCAGGTCCAACGCAAACAGGTTTCAGCCCATGCACTTGCAAACTGCCTTCAGCCCATCTACGTTGGTTCGCCAGAGGTGCCCTTCACGGCTTCTGTCCGGCTCAGGGCCGAGCCCTGGCCGGGGGCGACTGCGAGAGTACGACGTGGTACGACCCGGCTGTTGGGTCTAACGACTGCACGGGCACTATACGCGTGGCATGCATGTCCAGATACTATGACATAATGACATAACTGACGTGTTACCCTCACACACGAGAACACGGTACAACGGCCAGGCCAGGCACCCGAACGACTTGCGACGGTCACACACAGTTAACCTACGCTGCTGCTCTTATTTACTTATATTTACACATAACAGACACCTCACAAAGAAGCGTCAATTGCTGCTGCGGACAAGGGGCAAATTTCAGGTATAATAAGGACCGGAGTGTGTCAGTGCTTGGGCGCCGTCGACTTGGGCTGGCGAAAGGGGTCATTGCATTCTATCAAGAGGGGAGCGCCGCCCGTGCCGGGGTTCTGCTGGGCTTCGCCCTTGCTTCAGGTACGCAGGATGCCCGTTCCCTCGCCGGGTTCCCTGCTGTGGGAATGCGGACCCATACTACACGTCGCATATAACTCTTACATCCCCTGGTGGAGCAACCGATATGCCATTGTACTGTAGGGCACGCAGGCAGCGATGCCGCTCCCCGCGGACAAAGTAAGCACCCTGCTTACTATCAAGGCCAACGAAGAGGCTAAAGGGAGGGTAAGTACGCAATGCGTTGGGTGTGCAGGAATTGGGTCGCTCCATTCCTCGGTATGCATTGGGAGCAGCAGTCGCAGTGCCCCTGCACGCTACTGAACCCCTCATCAGCGGCGTGGTGCCTCCCCACCCCCCAGCAGCGGGTCCAGTATGATATCGGTCTGGCACTCGATGCTCCGCTGTGTGAGTAGTGGGGCAAGCGGACATGGCCCCAGCAAGGCATTCTCGTTGATGTTGGTAGAGGAGGTGCCTCACTGGGGCCCAGTGGGTGCACAGACCAGCGGAAGGGAGGACTTAAAGCTGGGTGCAGTGGGTGCCTCTCATGTCCCTGGTGCTGGGGAGGAAGGACAGAAGTACAGGTGCAGTGGGGCAAGCTGGCAGTGCCCGCGCAGCACCACGCGAGGGCGACACAGGCAAGCAGGGCCCGGGCGACCGCACTCGGCCTTCACCCCCCTCCGCCTGCGCTCCGCTGTGCTCCCGTTCTCCCAGAGTCGTCAAGCTCGAGGACCAGCCCTCTTCCGGGAGACAGCCCTTGATACACATGCCACCGCGCCGCCAGAGTACTTCGGCCCACGCGTAGTGCCGGAGAAGAAGGAATACTCCACGCGCATTTCCTCAGGTGAGGGTGCAGTCAACAAACGTCCCCTGCGCTGTAGAGCCTGGCTGGCACAGGAGGAAGGGTCCATGCGGGTGGCCCAGTTGGGACCAAATAGGTATGGTGCTGTGGCGTGCCGGCCCAAGAGACAGGTTAAATACAGCTGCTATTAGTTTTTAAGACAGTTCCTTGCGGCAGCCATGCTGATGGCCCCTATCCCAGTCCCAGCCCTCCAGCCCAATTCCCCTATTTCCCGCTGGTTCTTCCTTCACAGTTGCTATGTACGCTTTATTTGTAGTCTGCTTTCCCCGCTGACAGGCCACACGCGGTCCATGACCAAGCAGCAGCGCGCCGCCGCCGAGGCGCTGTCCAAGACGGCCCGGCTGGCGGCGGACGGGGAGGTGCGGTCCGTGTTCCAGCCCACGCCGGAGCAGATGCCGGTGTGCATGGCGGCCGGGCAGCGGCGGAGCAACATCGCAAACAGTGAGTGGCCCCTACATACACCGTGCATCAATCTCCGCCATGCGTGTCCTCAGGTGCCTGTACCTACCTTTGGAGTGGTGGCATGTCAGTTTCGCAGCTACCACATAGCGGCGCTATTCACGCGAGCCCGAACGCCCTCCCTGCACGGGTAAGCGAAGCCCACAAGTGGAATGACTTCTGTTGCTGCCTGCTGCCCCTCCCCCTCCAGGTGAGTATGCGCTGCTTGACACGCTGGAGGTGGCGCTGTACATGGACGAGCGGGAGGCGCGGCGGCGGGCGCAGCGGCAGGTGGCTGAGCGGCAGCGGGAGGCGCTGGACGGCCAGGTGGTCAGCATGGCCACGGCACGGGTGAGCGTGCGGGGAAGCGCTTGCGTGCTGCTCTTGGCAGGGCAAGCAAGTGGGTGACAGGGACGGGCTCGTGTGTGGCACGTTTGGGTGGGCGGCTGTGAGGGTTTGCACCATGTGCTTGAAGGGCAGAGGCACGATTGTACGAGACTTGCGACTGCACGAGGGTGCATGGGAAATCCGTTTGTGAAGGCTAAGCGCATGGTCGTAACGCACGGGAGCAGTGGGCAGGGAGGTCTGTGGCTGTCAAGGCTGTCTGTGTGTGGGCACCAGGAGGGAGACTCGGACGGGGGCGGAGTTTCGGATGGGAGCCGCCGGCAACCGCTGGAGGTTCGGGCTGCTCCGCGTGCCTTGCACCACGTAGCTGTGGCTTGCGGGGATAGGGAGGGGGTTTGCAAGAGCGTCTGGCAACAAACAACAATGAGATTGCGGAAAGCTGAAGGTTCCTGCCTCATCCTGATGACCCTCAGCTTGCCGCGGAGGCCGCCAAGACCGCCGAGCGCGAGGAGGTGGCGGCGGTGGTGGCGGCGCACCAGGCGGCGGAGCGGCAGGCGGCGGAGCGGCAGCGGGCCGCCAACGTGCGCCTCAAGACCGAGCGGGAGGCCATGGTGAGGGGGCGGGCGCCCACTGGGGGGGGGGGGCCAGCGCGACGCTTGGGCGCAGACGGGGTGTAATACCGAGTGCGGTACGCGTGGAGCAAGGACGCAGCAGCCTTACGTGCTCCCTTTCGGCATGGCAGTCCTTTTACACCAAGCGCTGCTGCCTTCTTTCTTCGTTTGCACACCTGCCGTCCATCAAACGCTCCGATCCCCTTCCCTCCCCTGCAGCTGTCCGAGGCCCGGGCGCAGCGCCATGCCGCGCTGGCCGCCAAGCGGTCGGAGGAGGAGCGGCTGGTGGCGGCGGCGCAGGCGCAGCTGGACGCCGACCGCGCCGCAGCGGCGGCCAAGGCGGCGGCCCTGCGCGACCAGGCGGCGCGCACGCGGGCCGACAACGAGGCCCGGCTGGCGGCACGCAAGGCGGCGGAGGCGGCCATGAAGCAGGAGGACGCGGAGACCACCCGCAGGATGATCCAGTGAGCGGGGCGAGGGGGGCGACCCCAGCAGGAGGGATGCAAGGGCAGCAGTGTGGGTTCCAGGCTCGACCGCGCAACGGCATATGAGTGGCTTGGTTGTGTTGAGCGGGCAAGACGTTATGGAACCCGGGCCATGGTGGGTGCGGCCTTGGCAACAACGTGGGGGTACGCGTTAAACATATCCAATACCCATCCATGAGAGGTCCCCTGCCTTGCGCCGCCCCGCTTCTTCCCCCAGGGCCGCCGAGGCCTCCGCGCGTGCCCGCGACAGCGAGGTGGAGGCCTTCTACTCGGCCATCGCGGCACGTGCCAACCGCGTGGGGCAGCAGGCGCTGGACGACAGGCGGGCGCGCGTGGAGCGCGAGGTGGGCAGTGGGGGGACGGGCGGGCGGGAGGAGGAGCGGGGGGAGCAGTTCAACAGTGTTGAGGGGGCAAAAAGGGCATGTCTGACGGCGGGTTAGGGAAGACCACGTCTTTGTAGAGTGGAAGTGACTGCGGTTGGTTGTTCAGGAGCTAATCCAAGGTTGCTTGCAGGCCAGGCACTAGGCAGGGGTGTGTGGGGTGCTGCCACATCAGCTGGCAGCCAGGCGGGGCCAAAAACATAGGGTCTGCCAACGGTGGAAAGGCCAACCCAGCCAGCACCGCACCCGTATAACACTGCAACCGTGTGCTTCGCGACGCTGCGGTCCCGCTCCCCACTCGCACCTCCACTCAGCTCACTTCCTCTTCGCGTGCATGTACCAGCGTTTCCGTGACTCCCTATGAACTTGCACGGTTACGTTGTGTTTGACGCGTACCCCCACCCCAGGAGCGGCTGATGCGCGAGGCCGCCGCCGAGGCAGAGCGCCGCGAGCGCGAGCGCGTGGCCGCGGACGCGGAGCGGCGCGCGCGTCAGAAGGCTGAGCTCATCTCCGTCAACGAGGACCTCAAGCGCAACAAGGCGGCCAGGGAGGCGGCGGCCAGGCAGGAGGAGGCGCGCGCACGGGTGAGCAGCCTGTGCGGCATCGTGCGTGTTGATCGATTCACTGGTCCCTGTCCCTGTTCCCCCCCCCCCGCGTCGGCCGGCAGCCTGTTGCCCAACTTGAGGTTGGGTGCTCTCTGCCATCAGTACGGTGTCTCAGATTGCTGCTTCGCCGCCCCCCCACGTCCCCACGCGTGCTGCAGGCTGAGGCTGAGGCGCGCATTGCGGCTGAGGCCGCCGCCGCCGACCGCGCCATGGCTGGGCTGCGCGACCGCACGCTGGCCACCCGGCGCGTGGTGGAGCAGCAGATGGCGGACACCAGCAGCAGGGCGCTGGTGGGTGCGGGGCTGGCCTGGGAAGTGCCGTACACAAGTCATCGCTGGGGATCTTGCCATGGCGGGCCTGTGCTTGGAGCGCCGCCTGCTGCGTTTGCTGCAGCCCTGCGTGCCGCTGCTGACGTGCCGCGTGCCCGCCTCGTGGTCATCGGCGACGGTCTTGTTGCTACCGCGCACCCTCATGCTGTGCACGTGTGCGCCGCCCCATTCACCCGTGTCATCAGGTCGACGACGTGTTCATGTCGGAGGAGGAGCGCAAAATCAACCGGCGGCTGTTGGAGCAGGCGCGAGCCACCGTGGGACAGCCCAGGCAGTTTGCCGTGCGGCTGTACTGAGCGCACGGTTTGACGCGTGGAGAGGGAGGGTTGAGGGTTGACCGGAGGCCTGCGAGGTCTCCGGGGGCCGCGGCCGTGTACTGGCAGTGCGTTGAGACGCGCTTGACTGAGCGTTGCGCCCGTGGGAGCTTGCAACAGGAACACGGGTTGAGAGCTGGGTTTGCTGACGGCGTGACGAGGACTACGGGGCGAGGGGGTGGGGGCGTTGCGGCAATAAATAGGGCCCGTGTGTACTATGGCAGGCCTAGCCGTGCCGAAATGGTATCCTTGGGGTGGGCCAGTTGAACTGGAGCTGTGAGTCTGGTTGCCACCGCTGCGCAATATCCGGGTGTCAAGGCGGATCAGCCGCGTTCGCGGGGGCGGGGTTCTGGCCATTCGTAACGCATCTACATCGGCCTGGTAGCTGGAGGGGCTGGGTGCATAGACTTGCATGCGGCGAGACGCTGCGCTGATGCACATCTGGCATTCCTCACTTAGCTTTTTGGGTTGAATGGCACCCGTTGCCGCTTAATGGCATGGTAGGCTGACTGAGCTGGCGCTGCAACATGGGCTGCCTCTGCTGTGCACGGTCGACGTGTCAAGGGAGAGGTCAGCCGTTTTTGCGGGGCAAAGGGTCTCAGAAAACACAGTGAGCTGCTGCACCGGCCTGGCAGCTAGAGGAACCGGGCGCACGGCCTTGCCAGCAGCGAGCCACCCCGCTGGTGCACAATGGGCGAGTGCTTGCTTGTTTTGCGGCTGCATTGCCACCTGTTGCCGCTGAATGAACGAGGTCAAACTCAATCAGACTTGTCAACCTGTAATGCTGTACGGATTCTTTGGGGAACCCGCCAGCTCTCGCCCGCATGACCTCCATCACAAGCAGCATTAATGCACTTAGGTGTGCTAACCGATGTGGCATCACCCACGATTTGGCGAGGGCAATCAAGGGCCCGGCACGGTAGCGCAGTGAGGCTTAGGCGCTTAGCCACAGGCACAATGATATCTTGTCAGCAATGGTGCAAAGTGAGAATCCCATCCACTGTAGAGGCAATGCCATATCATCAACCTAGCTCGCCAGACATACGTGATGCTTGCACGACAGCGAATTCGGTACGAACAGGCCTCAGTCCGACCTCCAATATGCGCATTGACCTTCTAGGTTAGCCCCGACGTTGTCACTGGCGCGTTTCCGGCAGCGAGTAACGACGTCCAAAGCACCTGGCAACCACCACGACAGCCCAACACCCTTCCGGCTTCCGGCTGCACCTCAGCCCTGACGCCGCGCTCGCCCTGAGCTATCCCGAGCAAACATGCTTACAAACTCAACAGCGCAATCATTGCTCCAGCCTTAATGCTGCACTTGCCCCTGCAGCTGCAGCTGCTGCTGCTGTTGCGCCACCAGCAGGTTGGTCAGCACCTTCTGCTGCTCCATCATGTCGCCCACAGCGCCCTTGAGCGCCTCCCACTCCGACAGCGGCACCGTGATCTCGCCCGCGCCCGCCGCCGGTGCCGAGGCCGCCACTGGCGCCGCGGCCGGAGCTGCCGCCGCTGCCGCCCCCGCTGCTTCCTGCCGCTTCCCACCCTGCGCGCCCTCCGCCGCCGCCTGCTGCCCCCTCCGCGGCTTGGTGATGTACAGGTGCACCACCTGCACCATGGCGGCCGCCTGCCCCGCCTCCGCCTGCGGCTCGGACGCAGCGGCGCCCTCCCCGCTGCTGCTGCTGCTGCTGTTGCTGCTGCTGGCGGCCGCAGGAGCCCCTCCCGCCGCGGCCGGCTGCTGCTGCGGCTGCGACACGCGCACGGGCGCCGTGACCAGCTCCGGGGTGATGAGCAGGTTGAGGCCCACCTTGCCCAGCTCCCCGCACGCGTTGGACAGCGCCATGAGGCCGCGGAACAGCGCGTCGTTGCCAACCTGGGGTACGGGAAGGAAGAAATTATTGTAACGTTTGGATGGACTGATATACTACACGCAAGCATCATATGGCCGGGGGTGTCGCGCGTGCGGCAGGGGCAGCCTGGGAGCTGAGGCGGAGGGCTCGCGCCTCGCTGCATGAACGAGGACCGGGGCACTGGGTGCTGGGCAAGGAGTGCTTGCAGTGCAGGGTTGGGGTGGAAACCGATGAGGGGTGGTGGGCAGGGAGGGGACAGCCGTAGGCAGGAAGCAGGGAGCAGGACAGGAGCCGGGACCAGGGTAGGGGACGTGGACACGTGCCAGGAGCTGTTGGGCAAGGCGGGGCTGATGGTAAACGGCCGGGACCAAAGCCCATGGCCTGGAGGCTGGCTGCATGCGGACTGCGTGCCGCAAGGCTTCAGCGGTTGCACATCTGAGTGCTGCAAACCTACACCAGGTGAGGAACCTGCGCGCGCGCCGAACCCACCATCTCCATGCGTACGTAGTGGCCCACGGGCAGCTCGGTGATGACGCGCACCAGCGCCGCGTCCAGCCGCCCGTACTCCGTCTTGGCGGACACCCTGGGGGCAGGCGCACCAGCAGGGTGAAACACAGTGCTGAGCGCAAATGAGGTGATATGGGTGTGCGCCCGATCAGGGTGCTGGGCTGCACCTCATTACGGGGGTACTGCTAGACCTTTCATGTGACCAGGTAACCAAGGAGAATCGGCAGCACCGCCGTGCGAACCGGATGTCGGGCACACTCCAAACCTCCGTGCAGCAGCGCCGAACATCCTCCGCAGGCAATACACACGGGTGTCACAAAGCATCTCCACACGTGCATGTCACACGTGCCCCATTCACCGCAACCCCTTCAGTCGGTATCATTCGTTTCCGCCTGTCGCCTCCCCTCCCGCCTCAATAATACTCGCCTATTCACCGGCCACAACACCCCCAGTCCCCGCGCTCTCGTCGGCTCGCAGTACTTCCGCGTTGTCATTACCCCACCTAACCCGAACAACCCCGACAGCACCCACTCCTACTACGCCGACTGGGG
>VFQN01002720.1_pt1 | contig 26599 bp, 23 predicted proteins | sample 3512371 | NCBI WGS metagenome assembly VFQN01 (sample SAMN10412370, study PRJNA504923) | tailings metagenome | isolation source: Replicate 2 from Balatoc abandoned mine | place: Philippines: Itogon, Benguet | collected 2017-08-28
TCACTGTCCACGATGTCTAGAGACAGGTGTCCACGATGTGCTGAAACCAGACACCCCAGTCGGCTCTCTGTCGCGACGGGGTGCGTCGCGGGGTTCGAGTCCCCCAGTCGGCTCTCTGTCGCGACGCGCCCGTTCGACACCGCCAGAGGTGGTGATCGTTCGTTTTGCGAGCATGCCGACTTGGCGGTTCCCGCCTGTGCCCGTACCGTGAAGCGTGACAGTCGGGGGGCTGTCAGGATCACAACTGGGGGTGTACCGATGATCCGATCGGCGTTGGCGGGAAGCGCTCTCACGGCGGTCATGCTGGTGTGTCTTCCGTTTCTCGGGGGGCCCGGAGCGGACGTCGCCGCGATCGCGGTGAACGGCGGGACGAGTACCGCTCCGGTCATCACGGGCGCCGGCTCGCGGGCTGGCGACGACTCGACGGTTCCGTTCGTCGAGTTCGTCGAGCGCCGCGCCGCGGCCAGCGACGGTGAGCCCGTCGACGATGAGCACACATCTCAGTCGCCCGACGGCTCGGCGTCGCCCACGGGCTCCGCCGGTTCGGGGTCGTCGGGCAGCGGTTCGTCAGGCTCCGGATCGGCGGCCTCGGGGTCTGGGTCGTCCGGTTCAGGGTCGTCAGGTTCGGGATCGTCTGGTTCCGGGAGCTCCGGGAGCGGTTCGTCGGGCTCCGGTTCGGGCTCGCCCGCCCCGAGTCCGGCACCTCCGGCACCTCCTGCGCCCCCAGCGCCTCCGGCCCCACCGGCCTGTCCGGCCGCGATCTCCGGCTCGACGCCCGGAGCGCCGAGCCGCACGTCGGCGCAGGGCGTCGCGGGAACGACCTCGGCTGACCTCCAGTCATTCGCTGAGCGGTACAACGCGATTCGTGTGGCCAACTGCCTGCCGCCCGTGCCGTTCTCGAACATCCGCTACGACGCGTGCATGGAAGATCGCCTGTTCTGGATGGCGGAGGATCCGTCGACTGACCCGTCGAGCGCCTGGGGTCACATCGGAACGCAGCGCAGTGACGGCGTGCCGAGCGTGGGATGCGATGGCAACCTCGCGGGCGGATCGAACAACTCGGGCGCAACCGTGGCGCAGAAGTGGTGGGACTCGTCGGGCCACCGCACGTCGCTGTACAAGCCGACGTATACCGGTGGTACCGGGGGCGTGTGCATCCTCTTCGCCATGACGCACGGCGGGGTTCCGAACGAGCCGTACTCGTTCACGCGTGCGGCCGCGCGCTGGGTCACCTGCTGACCCCTCGCCCCGGCTCCACGCTGACTAGGCTGGCGGGAGAGGGAGCCGTCGTGGTGTCCTTCATGGAGGAGTACACGATGGGCACGGAACTGCGCTGGGGAATTCTCGCGACGGGCGGTATTGCGCGCAGCTTCACTCGCGACATTCTCGATGCGGGTCACTCCGTGACGGCGGTGGGGTCTCGAGCGCCCGGCGCGGCCGCGGCCTTCGCGACCGAGTTCGGCATCCCGACCGCCCACGGAAGCTACGAGCAGCTCGCCGCTGACCCCGACGTCGATGTGATCTACGTCGCGACGCCGCACCCGATGCACCTCGAGGGAGCCCTGCTGGCGATCGAGGGCGGCAAGCATGTGCTCGTCGAGAAGCCTATTGCGCTCAATGCCGCCCAAGCCGCCCAGATCGCTCAAGCCGCCTCTGCCGCGGGGGTCGTGGCGATGGAGGCGATGTGGACACGCTTCCTGCCGCACATCGTGCGATTGCGCGAGCTGCTGGCGGCCGACGCTCTCGGCGACGTGCGGACGGTGATCGCCGACCACACCCAGTCGTTGCCGACCGATCCGAGTCATCGACTGCAGAATCGTGAGCTGGGGGGCGGCGCCCTGCTCGATCTCGGCATCTACCCCGTTTCGTTCGCGGTTGATGTTCTCGGCCTGCCGACCGCGGTGCAGGCACACGCGACAATGACACCGACCGGAGTCGACCGCCAGACCGCCATGATCTTCGAGCATGACGGCGGTCGGCAGGCGGTTCTGCACTGTGCCCTCGATACGGCCGGATCGAATCGGGCCGTGGTCATCGGCACCCACGGGGCTCTCGAGCTCGACCGCACGTGGTACCGACCAACCGTCATGACGCGCTACGACCGCGACTGGACGGTGGTCGAGCGACATGCGCCCGATGTGGCGGGGCGCGGAATGCAGTTTCAGGCGGCTGAGCTCGAACGCCGCGTGGCGGGTGCCGCGCCGACGAGTCTGCCGCTCGATGAGTCGGTCGCGATCATGGGAGTACTCGATCACGTTCGGGAGCTCATCGGCCTGCGGTATCCGGGCGAGTGATGCTCCTCGGCCGCTCGGTATCATGACGGGATGACCGAGCCGGAGCAGCCGCTCAGCCGCCGTGCTCGCCGCGAGGCTGAAGCAGCCGCGGCCCGCCGACGGCGAGGTCGTTCCGACGCGCGGACGCCTGCCGATGCTGCGCCGGCAGATCCGCCACCCGTTGTGTCATCCGCAGCGTCGTCCGATTCGCGCGAGAGCGACACGGCGAACCTCGGAGCGCCGACCCTCGCGCTCGAGGCCGCCGGTTCCGTAGCCACCGCTCCGACGCCGGACGATGCACCGCGGGGCATCCGCGCCGTCATCCGGTCGCACCCCCGCGCCGTACTCGCCACCGCTCTCGGGGTCGGATTCCTCCTCGTGGCCACCGGCTCGCTGTTCGCGGGGGTCGCCGTCGGCTCGGCGCAGGGTGCACCTGTTGCTGTTGCCACGAACAGCCCTACCGAGACACCCGCGGCTCGAGTGGTGCCCGGGTTCATCACCGACCCCACCCGACTCCGAACGTGCAGCATCGCCAGCCTGGCCGCCGACGAACGCCTGAGCTCGCTGTACGGGTCGGTCGTCAACAGCGCGACCGGCGAGGTGCTGTTCGACCGCTCGGGTTCGACACCCACGCAGCCAGCGGGGACGCAAAAGGTTCTCACGGCGGCTGCGGCGCTCGCCGTTCTCGGCCCCGACTTCCGGCTGTCGACACGGGTGGTCGCCGGAACGACGCCCGGCACCGTGGTGCTCGTCGGCGGCGGTGACGCGACACTCAGCCGATTGCCCGCGGGCCAGGAAAGCGTCTACAGCGGGGCCCCGAAACTGGACGACCTCGCCGCCCAGGTCGTGGCCGCCTATGCCCTCGCGAACCCCGACGAGCCGGGCATCACGACCGTCGTCGTCGATGCGACCTACTGGAGCGCGGGAGACTCCTGGAACCCGCGCTGGAATCGCGATCGGATCGCCGCGGGCATTCAGGCGCCGGCAACCGCGCTCATGGTCGACGGTGACCGTGCTGACCCGCGTCAGCAGATCAGCCCTCGTTCGAACGATCCGGTCGCGCGCGCCGCGCAGGCTTTCGCCGAGGCCCTGGATGCGGCGGGCAACCCGACGGGCGTCCCAACCATCAACTCTGGGTCGGCCGTCGGCGGCACGGTGCTCGGGCAGGTTCAGTCACAGCCCGTCTCGACCCTCGTGACCCAGATGCTGTCGGCGACCGACTACGTGCTCGCCGAGATGCTCGCGCGCGTGACCTCCAAACAGCTCGGACTCGCGGGCTCAACAGCATCGTTGACGGCCGCCATCACGGGAGGGCTCGACGCGTACGGCGTGCCGACGGAGGGCATCGTGGTGACCGATGGTTCCGGTCTGGCCACCGATAACTCCGTGCCCATGCGCTATCTGGCAGGGTTCTTTGCCGTGGCCAACGCGCGCACCAGCAACCTGGGCATCATCATGGATGCTCTCCCGGTCGCCGGCACCAGCGGCAGTCTCGCCGGCCGCTTCGGCGGGCCCAATGCCGTGGCCCGGGGTGCCGTCACTGCGATGCCCGGCGACCTCCCGACCGCGCAGGCCCTGGCTGGCGTCGTGCGGGCCGCCGACGGCACGGTGCTCACGATCGGCTTCTCGGCGGTGCGCGAAGGCATCGGCACCGCGGGCCGAGACGCCATCGACTCCCTCACCGCCGCCGTCTTCACGTGCGGCGACAACCTCTCGAACAACTGACCCCCAACCGGAGCGGAGGCGCCATGACCCGCGCGCTCGTCATCGTGGATGTGCAGAACGACTTCACCGAGGGTGGCGCCCTGGGGGTGACCGGAGGCGCCGCCGTCGCGGCGGGCATCACCGACCACCTGCGCGCCAACCCCGACGCCTACGACGTCGTCATCGCCTCGCGCGACTGGCACGATGCCGACAACGACAACGGGGGCCACTTCGCTCTCGAGGGCGAGCCCGACTACGTGACGACCTGGCCCCGGCACTGCATGGCCGGCACCGAGGGCGCCGAGTACCACCCCGACATCGACACGGGGCTCATCGACATCCACGTGCGCAAGGGTCAGGGGGTGCCCGCCTACTCGATCTTCGAGGGCATCACCGACGACGGGCGCCGCCTCGTGACCGCCCTCGACGAGCTCGGGGTGACCGACATCGACGTCGTGGGCATCGCGACCGACTACTGCGTGCTCGCGTCTGCCCGCGACGCGCTCGCGGCGGGGCGCCGCGTGCGCGTGCTCTCCGACCTCGTGGCGGGCGTCGCGCCCGAGTCGAGCGCCGCGGCCCTGCGCGACCTCTCCGCGGCGGGGGCCGAGGTCGTGCCGTCGCGGGCGTGAGCCCCGCATCCCCGCAGCGGCGCGACGCCTAGACGAGCAGCTGGTGCTTGGCGAGGTCACGGTAGAGCGGTACCTCGCGCACCAGGTCGCTGTGTGTGCCGACCCCGACGACCTGGCCGTGCTCCAGAACCACGATCTGGTCGCTGTCGACCACCGTCGACAGCCGGTGCGCGATCACGATGAGCGTGCGATCCTGCGCCACGGCGTCGATCGCTTCGCGCATGCGCTGCTCGTTGGCGCCGTCGAGAGACGAGGTCGACTCGTCGAGCAGCAGCACGGGCGGCGCCGCGAGCAGGGCCCGGGCGATGGCGAGCCGCTGGCGCTCGCCGCCCGAGAGCATGACGCCCTCCTCGCCGACCTGCGCGTCGAGCCCGCGCGGGTCGCGGTCGAGCACCTCGTCGAGGTTCACCGAGCGCAGCACCGCGATGCACTGCTCGTCTGATGCGTCGGGGCTGCCGAGCAGCAGGTTGTCGCGCAGGCTGCCGGCGAGCACCGGAGCGTCCTGCTCGACATAGCCGATGCGGCTGCGCAGCTCGTCGCGGTCGAGGGCGCGGATGTCGACGCCGCCCATGCGGATCACCCCCGCGGTCGGGTCGTAGAACCGCTCGATGAGCGACAGGATCGTGCTCTTGCCGGCCCCGCTCGGGCCGACGAGCGCGGTGCGCGAGCCGACCGGCACGGTGAAGCTGACCCCGCGCAGAACAGTCGTGTCGCGCTCCGGCTCCCCGACCACCTCCGCGATCACCTTCTCCGTCTCGGTGCGGTGCGCCGCCACCGGGTAGGCGAAGTGCACGTCGTCGAACGCGACGGCGGCGGTGGAGCTCGTCGGGGCAGCGGGCACGAGCCCCGCATCCCGCTCGCGCTCGCTCGGCAGGCCGATGATCTCCTGGATGCGGCCGAGCGCTCCGAGCGCGGCATTGACGCTCGTGATCGCGCCGAACGCCTGGCCGAGGGGGCCGATCAGCAGGAACAGGAACAGGATGAACGCCACCAGCTCGCCGACCGAGATGATGCCCGAGGCCACCCGGAACCCGCCGACCCCGAGCACGACGAGGAACGACACCTGCAGGGCGATCGATGAGATCGGCACCACGAGCGCCGAGATCTTCGCGACCGCGATGCCCTGCTGCCAGGCACCGTGCGCGTTGCCCTCGATGGCCGCGATCTCGCGCTCGGTGGCCCCCGCGGCCCGCACCGTGCGGATCGCCGAGATCGACCGCTCGACCGCCGCCGCCAGGTCGCCGACCCGCTCCTGCGCCTTCCGGCTGGCGATGCGGATGCGCTGCGACAGCACCACGACGGTGATCACCGACACGGCGATCACGAGCACGGTGAGGCCGAGCAGCACGGGATCGATGATGGTCATCGCGATGAGCGCACCGAGGAAGGTCAGGCTGCCGCCGATGGCCTCCACCAGACCCTGGGTCAGCACCGCGCGCAGCAGGGTCGTGTCGCTGCCGACGCGGCTGACGAGGTCGCCCGTGCGGCGCTCGTCGAACTCGCTGATCGGCAGGTGCAGCATGCGCCGCACGAGCGCCTTCCGGCTCGACAGCACGACCCCCTCGCCGGTGCGCTGCAGCAGGTAGTGCCCGAAGCCGCTCAGCAGTCCCGCGGCGACGACCAGGGCGACGAGCAGCGCGACGACGGGAGCGAGGTCGCCGCCCTCCTCGACGATGCCGATCACCTGGGAGACCAGGAGCGGCTGGGCCAGCGAGGCCAGCGCTCCGAGAACGCTGATCACGATGACCCAGCTGAGCACCCGCCGATGCTCGAGCAGGTACGGCAGCAGCTGGCGGAAGGTCGCGCGCGGCCCGTCGTCCGCCGGCGAACCGGAACCGGGGCGGCCGAAACGGCGGCGGGGGGATGCGGTGCTCGCGCTCATGCCTCCATCCTGGCCGACCCTGCCTCAGCGCCGACCGTGTGCGCTCCCACGGCCTCGTGGTGCCGCGGCGCCCGACAGCTCTAGGCTGAGTCCTCGTGCCGCACCCCGTCATCTCCGCCCGTCAGCTCACCAAGACCTACGGCGACTTCACCGCCGTGGCCGGCATCGACTTCGATGTCGCGCCGGGCGAGTCGTTCGGCCTGCTCGGTCCGAACGGCGCCGGCAAGTCGACCACCATGCGCATGGTCGGGGCGGTCTCGACGCGCACGGCCGGTGAGCTGAGCATCCTGGGGCTCGACCCGAACCAGCACGGCCCCGACATCCGTTCGCAGCTCGGAGTGGTGCCGCAGCAGGACAACCTCGATCAAGAGCTGCGGGTGCGCGACAACCTGCTGGTCTACGGGCGCTACTTCGGCCTGCCGCGTCGTGTGATCGCCGAGCGCGCCGACGCGCTGCTCGAGTTCGCGCAGCTCACCGACCGCGCGAAGGCCAAGGTCGATGACCTCTCGGGCGGCATGAAGCGCCGCCTGACCATCGCGCGCGCGCTCATCAACGAGCCGCGCATCCTGCTGCTCGACGAGCCCACGACGGGGCTCGACCCGCAGGCGCGACACATCCTCTGGGACCGCCTGTTTCGCCTCAAAGAGCGCGGAACGACCCTCGTGCTGACGACCCACTACATGGACGAGGCCGAGCAGCTCTGCGACCGCCTCGTGGTGGTCGACAAGGGGCAGATCATGGCCGAGGGCTCGCCCGCCGCCCTGATTCGCGCGTACTCGAGCAAAGAGGTGCTCGAGGTGCGGTTCGGCAGCGACAAGAACGCCGAGGCGGCTGAGCGCATGGCCGCGGTCGGGGATCGCCTCGAGGTGCTGCCCGACCGCATCCTCGTCTACAGCGAGAACGGCGAGGCCTCCCTCGAGGCCATCACGCGCCTCGGGCTCGAGCCGATCACCTCGCTCGTGCGCCGATCGAGCCTGGAAGACGTCTTCCTGCGCCTGACCGGGCGGAGCCTGATCGAATGACCGCGGCCGACCTGACGCCCACGGCGCCGGCGACGACGGATGCGCAGCGCGCGCTCGCCGCCGGCATCGCGCCGCGCCGCTGGGGCTCGTGGTACATCGCCGAGCACCGACTGCGGGGGATGCGCGGCTACCTGCCCGACGCGATCTTCCAGAGCTTCGGCAACCCGCTCATCTACCTGTTCGCCCTCGGGGTGGGCCTCGCGAGCCTCGTGCCGCAGGGCGTCGGCGGCGTCACCTACCTGCAGTTCGTCGCGCCCGCGCTCATGGCGACGGCCGCGATGACGATCGCCGCCAACGAGACCAGCTACCCGATCATGGCGGGCTTCAAGTGGAACCCGATCTTCTTCGCCATGAATGCCGCCCCCATCTCGCCCGCGCAGATCGTGAACGGCACGATGATCCAGCTCGCGATCCGCATCGTGGTGACGGTGGCGATCTACTTCGGCATCATCATCCTGTTCGGGGCGGTGCCCTCGCCGGCGGGCTGGCTCGCGATCCTCGCCGCGACGCTCACCGGCATGGCGATCGGCGCGGCGCAGGCCTCGTACACCTCGACGATCACCGAGGACAAGGGCCAGATGGCGATGCTGCAGCGCTTCGCGATCACCCCGCTGTTCCTGTTCTCGGGCACGTTCTTCCCGCTCGAGCAGCTGCCGCTGTGGCTGCAGCCGCTCGGCTGGGCGTCGCCGCTGTGGCACGGCACCGAGCTCGGGCGCGTGTTCAGCTACGGCCTCGAGGAGCCCCTGTGGCTGACCGTCACCCACGTCGGCTACCTCGTGACCCTGTTCGCGGTCGGGCTCTGGGCGACACACCGCCACTTCGCGCGGAGGCTCAATAAGTGACCACCACGACCTCGGCCGAGCAGGCCCTCGCCCCGCGCCGCAGCGCCCTGTACGCGGGCAACGCGCGGGCGGTCATCCACCGCGGCTTCCTCGCGACCCGCAGCACGAACGGCCTCGTCGTGCTCAGCGGGTTTTTCGAGCCGGTGTTCTACCTGCTGTCGCTCGGCATCGGCTTCGGCGCGCTCGTCGGCTCGGTGCAGACCTCCACCGGGCAGGAGGTGCCGTACGCCGCGTTCATCGCCCCGGCGCTGCTCGCCGTCTCGGCCATGAACGGCGCGGTCTACGACTCGACGTGGAACGTCTTCTTCAAGCTGAACTACTCGCGGCTGTATCACGGGATGCTCGCCACCTCGCTCGGCCCGCTCGACGTCGCCCTCGGCGAGATCTTCCTGGCCCTGCTGCGCGGCGCGATGTACGCCGTCGGCTTCATGGTGATCATGCAGGCCTTCGGCTTGAACCTGGCATGGACGGCGCTGCTGGCTCTGCCGGCGGTGCTGCTGATCGCCTTCGGCTTCGCGAGCCTCGGCATGGCGATCACGAGCTACATGAAGACGTTCAACCAGATGGACTGGATCGCCTTCGTCATGCTGCCGATGTTCCTGTTCTCGGCGACGTTCTACCCGATCACGGTCTACCCCGAGGCGATCCAGTGGGTCATCCAGGCGCTGCCGCTTTGGCACGGCGTCGAGCTCGTGCGCGGGCTCACGACGGGCGCACTGTCGAGCATGATGCTCGTGCACGTCGGGTACTACCTGGTGATGATCGCAATCGGCATCGTCTTCACGACGAGCCGGCTGCGCGCGCTGTTCCTGAAGTAGTAGAGAAGGATCCTCAGGTGCACTAGCGTGCAGCCATGAAGGGTAAATCTCACGCGGAAGGGCTCATCCTGGGCCTCCCCATCGAGTTCTGGACTGTTCTCAACAGCATCGCATCGATCGTTACAGCAGCAGCAGCGATCGCGGGCATCTACCTTGCCTGGCGAGCCGTCAAGCTCTCGCGAGAGGGAGTCCTGAGCGCTCGTGAATCGACGGTCATCGCTCGCAGAACCTATGTCGATGATGCCTTCCTGTCGATGATGACGGCGGTGCGATCGTACGGGGCCGCGCTGTATCTCTGGGTCGAAGAAGCGCGTCGTCCGACCGGCAGTTCAAAACAACATGGCCAACACGATCTCGATCGCATCTACGTCCAGCTTCAATCAGTCGAACAGCAGATCTCGCAATTTCGCCTGAGTGGTCTGCCGAGTTGGGACCATCACCTTCGGGGGCATCAAGGCCTTGTAACACTTGATTCCGCCATGGCCGCGATGGAGTTCATGGTTTCGGACAGATTCGACCAAGCTCTCCTGTTGGCCCAAACGGACGATCGTGATGTTGCTCCATTGGCTGCGCCAGTTGAGTCGGCCCTGGAGGCCTACGTCGTGGGCTTCATGTCTAGGCTCACAACGCCTGAACAGCGGGGCGACGAATCTATCCGACGTGCGCTACGCGACGCCTTCCGCTTTCACCAGGACCAACTATGGGCTGATCAACTGATGTCTGGCGCCGACGCTTCGCGGCTCGAACTGTCAAGACAGGCTTTCGACCATGTGCTCAATCTCGTCAGTGACTGCTATTCGTCATTCGTTTTTGAAGTAGCTCCTTGGGCGAACGATCTGCCTCCGGTTCCTCGAGCCTGGACTTAGAAGCGTTCAAAGCCACCGCCAGGGCGAACCCAAGGCCTGTTGATCGGCACTTTTCAGACCGGTTCGACGCGAGAGCAGCTCAGCCGCGGATGACCTGCAGAACCCGCGCCGTGGCGAGCGCGGCCTCCGCGGCCTCGGCGCCCTTGTCCTCGGTCGAGCCGGGCAGACCCGCACGGTCGAGGCCCTGTTGCTCGTCATCCAGGGTCAGCACCCCGAAGCCGACCGGCTTGCCCGTGTCGAGCGCGACCCGGGTGAGCCCATCGGTCGCGGCGGCGCTCACGTACTCGAAGTGGGGCGTTCCGCCGCGGATGATCACGCCGAGCGCGACCACCGCATCGGCCCCCGCCTCGAGCGCTGCCTTGCTCACCACAGGCAGCTCGAACGACCCGGGCACCGCGTACTCGACCACGGTGGCGCCTGCGGCCTCGAGCACGCGGCGGGCGCCGGCCTTGAGGCCCTCGCTGATGGCGGTGTGCCACTGCCCCGTGACGATCGCGACCGTCAGGCCGGTGCCGTCGGTGGTGAGGGTGGGCGATCCGGCGCCGCTCATGCGGTCTTCCCTTCGATGGTGGCGAACACGGGGGCGCTCGTGATGCTTTCCGGCAGGCGGTGGCCCATGCGGTCGCGCTTCGCGCTGAGGTAGCCCTCGTTGTCGTCGCCGACGCCCACCACGAGCGGCACGAGCGCGCTCACCTCGATACCGTACTGGGTCAGCTGGCGCTGCTTCTCAGGGTTGTTGCTGAGCAGCCGCACGCGCGTCACACCGAGGTCGCGCAGCATGTCGCTCGCCGCCTCGTAGTCGCGCGCGTCGGCGGGCAGGCCGAGCGCGAGGTTGGCGTCGAGGGTGTCGTAGCCGTCCTCCTGCAGGCGGTAGGCCTTGAGCTTGTTGATGAGGCCGATGCCGCGCCCCTCGTGGCCGCGCATGTAGAGCACGGCGCCGCCCTGGCGCTGGATGACGTCGAGCGCGGCATCGAGCTGGGGGCCGCACTCGCACTTGAGCGAGCCGAACGCCTCACCCGTGAGGCACTCGGAGTGCACGCGCACGATCATGTCGTCGTGGGGCATCCCGCTGACGATCGCCACGTGGTCGGCGCCCGTCTTGCGGTCGCGGTAGGCGCGCATCGAGAACGGCCCGTGCGTGGTCGGCACGGTCGTCGCGACCTCGAAGGTGACGCTGCTCGTGTGCTCGCCGGTGCGGGCGGGCGATGCCGCAGCGAAGTCTTCACCCGACTCGAGGTAGGCGATGAGGTCGACGATCGTGATGACGACGACGCCTTCCTGCTCGCCGAAGCGGATCAGCTCGGGCAGGCGCATCATGTCGCCCTCGTCGGTGACGACCTCGCCGATCGCCGCGACCGGCTGCAGGCCGGCCAGCCGCATGAGCTCGACGGCCGCCTCGGTGTGCCCGGCGCGCTCGCGCACGCCGCCGTCGACGGCGCGCAGCGGCAGGATGTGGCCCGGGCGGATGAGACGGGCCGGGGTCGCCGTCGGGTCAGCGAGCACGCGCAGGGTGTGCGCGCGGTCGCCGGCGCTGATGCCGGTCGTGATGCGGTCGGCCGCGTCGACGGTGACCGTGTAGGCGGTCTGCCGCGGGTCTTGGTTGTCGCTGACCATGAGGGGCAGCTGCAGGCGGTCGGCGACCTCGTTGGTCATCGGCGCGCACAGGAACCCGCTGGTGTGGCGGATCGTCCAGGCGATCCACTGCGGGGTGGCGAGCTCGGCCGAGATGATGACGTCGCCCTCGTTCTCGCGGCTCTCGTCGTCGGCGACGAGCACCGGCTTGCCCTCGCGGAGGGCGGCCAGGGCCTGGGGGATGGTTCCGATGCTCATGACAGGGTCCTTCCGTCAGCGGTGGCGCCGAATCGCACCAGCCGTGCTACATGTCGAGCGAGGATGTCGGTCTCGAGGTTGGCAGAGTCGCCGACCTGCTTGCGGCCGAGGGTGGTCACGGCGAGCGTCTCGGGAATCAGCGAGACCTCGAACCAGTCGTCGCCGGCCGCACTCACGGTGAGGCTGACGCCGTCGACCGCGATCGAGCCCTTGTCGACGACGAGGGGGGCGTGCGCGGCGTCGAGCGAGAACCGCAGCACGCGCCAGGCGTCCTGCTGGCGGATCTCGAGCACGGTCGTGGTGCCGTCGATGTGGCCCTGCACGATGTGCCCGCCGAGGCGGTCGCCGACGGCGGCGGCGCGCTCAAGGTTGACGGGCTCGCCCTCCGCCCAGCTGCTGATCGTGCTCATGGCGATGGTCTGGCCCATGACGTCGGCGGTGAACCAGTCGTCGCCCTGATCGACGACGGTCAGGCACACGCCGTTGACCGCGATCGAGTCGCCGTGGGAGGCGTCGCTGACGACGAGCGAGCCGCGCACGGTCAGCCGCGCCGCGTCGCCGCGGGGCTCCCAGCGCACCACGGTGCCGAGTTCTTCGATGAGTCCGGTGAACATGATCAGTCGCCTCGCGGGGTGGTCGGGGTGGGGGTGGGGCGGGCGACGATCATCAGGTCGTCGCCGAGCGATTCGACGCGGTGGATGCGCAGCCGGTGCACCTCGCTCATCGTGGTCGCCCCCAGGTCGTCGAGGGCCACCTTCGGGCCGCCGATCAGCATCGGAGCGAGGTACACCAGCACCTCGTCGGCGAGCCCGGCGCGCAGGAACGCGCTGGCCAGGGTCGGGCCGCCCTCGACGTAGAGGCGGCGGATGCCGCGCTCGGCGAGGTGCGCGAGCCCCGCATCCAGGTCGCGATGGCCCAGCTCGATGAGGCCGGCGGGGTGCGCGTGCAGGCGCGCGCCGGTGGGCACCGGGGTCGTGCCGAACACGACCGGGATCGGCTGGTGCGGCAGCAGCTCGCCGCCGTCGCCGCGCGCGGTCAGGCTGGGGTCGTCGGCGAGCACCGTGCCGGTACCGACGGCGATGGCGTCGTGGGCCGCGCGCTGCTCGTGCACGCGCTGGCGGGCGGCGGTGCCGGTGATCCACTGGCTCGTGCCGTCGGCGGCCGCCGCGCGGCCGTCGAGGCTCGACGCCCACTTGACGGTGACGAACGGCCGGCCGAGTCGCACGCTCGTCAGCCAGGGGCGCAGCAGCTCGTCGGCCTCCGCGGCGAGCACGCCGCCCTGCACCGCGATTCCGGCGGCGCGGAGGCGGTCGGCACCGCCGCCCGCCACGGGGTTGGGGTCGTCGAGCGCGTAGACGACGCGGGCGACCCCGGCGTCGATGAGGGCCTGCGCGCAGGGGCCGGTGCGGCCGGTGTGGTTGCAGGGCTCGAGCGTGACGACGGCCGTGAGACCCGTCGCGCTGTCGACCTGCGCGAGAGCATCCACCTCGGCGTGCGCGGTGCCGGCGCCGCGGTGCCAGCCCTCGGCGACGACGGTGCCGGCGGCGTCGAGCAGCACGCAGCCGACCTGCGGGTTGTCGCCGACCGCGGGGCCGCGGCTCGCCAGCCCGAGGGCGCGGTGCATCGCCGAGACGATCGTCTCGTCGATGGGGGCGCCGCTGGTCATCCGGGGTCCTCGGTTCTGGTCGGGACGGTTCCGGGGGTGGCGTGCGCACGGCAGGCTGCCGCGAGCGTGCTCCTCCCATCCGGACTTTGACCGTCGGCACCGGAATTCCACCGGTTCAACCGCTTCCGAATCGCTTCGGTCGCGGGTCGCGGGCTCTCACCGCCGGCTCGGATTCTCACCGACCCCGGAACACGTACTGCTGTCAGGGTAGTCAACCGCCCCGGCACTGGGGTATTCCCGAACGCTGGCTGGGAATGCCGTGGACGTCGATGGCCCCCCGCTCGGAAGAGCGAGGGGCCACCGGAGGGTGCGCGGACGGCTAGTAGGTGATCACCAGCGAGTTCGACACCGAGATCAGCGCGACGATCGCCGCGTTGAGGAACCCCGCGATGTAGGGGTTGTTGGTCGCGCGGTAGAGCTTGCGCGAGATGATCGCCGCGACCGCCAGGATCACGATGACCGGGAACAGCCAGATGCTGAAGATGCCCCCGAACCCCGGGATCAGCTCACCCGAGATCGCGAACACCGTGTACTGGGCGACGACCAGCACCACCGGGGCCAGCGAGTTCGCGATCGCGAGGAGCGCGGTGTTGACCCACTCGCGCCCGGCGATGGTGAACCGGTTGAACGCGTTGATGGCGACCGAGTTCGCGACGAAGTAGATCAGGAACAGCGGCAGCACGAACAGCGCCAGCCCGATCTTGTCGACCGAGAACCACTTCACGCCGATCACCCAGAGCCGGAAGTCGGTCTTGAAGAGGAAGTCGAGCACGAACACGACCGCGTAGACGAGCACCACGGTCGTCAGGGCGAGCCCGATGCCGTGCAGGAACGACCGCCAGCCGGGCAGCACCCCTACCGCACGGAGGTCCATGCCGCTCTTCTTCGCGAACGCCACGTATGCCCCCGCCATGAGCACCAGCGCGGCGAGACCGTTGATGGCGGCCCAGACCCCGATGAAGAAGACCGAGCCCTGCGGCACGATCGACGGGACCACGTTGAAGGTGATGCCCAGGACGGCGGGTGTCTGGCTCAGCAGGATGTAGCTCCAGCCCGAGATCACGACCGAGACGACGAGACCGCCCCAGAACCAGATCGCGGGGATGCGACCGCTGAGTGCGGCGGCCGGCGCGGCGGGCACAGCCAGCGCGCGGAAGGCGCGCGTCTCGAGCAGGGCGCGCGGCACCGTGACCAGCAGGATTCCGAAGGCGATGAGCCCGAGAGCAGTGAAGAACTCCTTCAACTGCCACAGCTGGTTGCCCGCATCCATCGGCTGGGGCGCACCCAACGACTCCTCGAAGAAGTCGACGAGGTGACCGACCGCGGTGCTCGAGATCGTCGTCCACGGGTGCGTCTGCGGCAGCGAGTAGATCACGCGCATGGCCTCGGTGCCGTCGATCGACTCGGTGTAGACCGTGCCCTGCTCGCGAACCTCGTCGGCGACATCCTCCGGCGCCGCACCGAAGTGCAGGAACGACTGCGCATTGGGGGTTCCCAGGTAGTCGCGCGGAGCGGTCAGGGGAACACCCTCGGGGCTGTAGCTGCGGAAGAAGAACTCGTCGTACTGGGCCTGGATCAGGCCCACGTCGCGGGCGCCGTAAACATTCGCGTACGCGCCGTCGGCGTCGGTGTAGACCGGATCGTTGTCGACCAGCAGCACGGAGGCGATGAGCGGATCGCCGGAGGCGTCGTCGAGCGGGATCGAGAAGTTCGCCGCCCGGGCTCCGTTGGAGTGCCCGGAGACACCGATGCGGTCGCGGTCGACGTAGGGCAGGTCGGCCAGCAGCAGCACGGCGTCGTACATGCCGGTTCCGCCGACCGCGAGCTCGTCGGCGGGGAGCGGGTCGGAGTTGCCGTGACCGTACATGTCGATCGACATGACGACGTAGCCGCGGCGTGCAAGCTCGACGTAGTTCGCCGCCTGCATCTCGCGGTTGTTCCACCACCCGTGGCTCACGACGATCGCCGGCGCGGGCTCGTCGGCCGTGGCGCCGTTGGGAGTGAACAGCAGGGCGTTCATCATCCGGCCGCTCGCGGTCTCCCACTTGAGGTCCTTGACGGTGACGGAACCGGCGTTGGTCTGCACGAGCGACGCGCCGAGCGCCGAGACCAGCGCGAGCACGAGGGCGACGACCAGCCAGAAGCCGTTTCGTCGGAGGAGGGCGGATCTCATGGCAGTTCAAACTCCTTCGTTGTGAACAGGGGGTGAGGGGAAGGGGCCCGGTGTCCCGAGCCCAGCATCACTCGCGACACTATTAGTGACACCAAACCAGGGACGCCGGTCGCGAGGAATCTGCACACATGTGCAGACTCCGTCCGGGGGTGCCGAGACGGTGTCGTGGAGGGCGTACCGTGAGCGTGCATCCCCGACCATCGGGGTTGCACGATTTCTCACACCGGGAGGGCCGCGTGGCGGAGAGCAACCCTGAGAACGCGAAGGTGGTCGCGGCGCTGCGCGCCGCGCAGATGTACTACATGCAAGACCTCACGATGGGTGCGATCGCTAGCGAGCTGTCGACCTCGCGCTCGTCGGTCTCGCGGCTGCTCGCCTTCGCCCGCGAGACAGGTCTCGTCGACATCCAGATCCGCTCGCCGTTCGATCGCGGTTCGCGCCTCGAGCACGCGATCCACACCACGCACCGGGTCGTCGCCCACGTCGTGCCCATGCCGCAGACGATCAGCGACGTCGACCGGCTGGAGCGCGTCGCGATGACCGCCGGCCGTCAGCTCGGGCGCTACATCGACTCGAACATGGTGGTCGGAGTGGCGTGGGGTTCGACGGTCGGCGCGATCAGCCGCCACCTCGTGCGCAAGCTGACCCACAACTCGACGATCGTGCAGATGAACGGTGCGGGCAACACGCAGACCACCGGCATCGACTACGCGAGCGAGATCCTGCATCGCTTCGGCGAGGCCTACTCCGCCCAAGTGCAGCAGTTCCCGGTTCCGGCCTTCTTCGACGACCCTCGCACTAAGGACGGGCTGTGGCGGGAGCGGAGCACTCGTCGGCTGCTCGACATCCAGGCCCGCATGGATGTCGCGGTCTTCGGTCTCGGCTCGCCCTTCGCCGAGGTGCCGAGCCAGGTCTACATCGGCGGGTACCTCGACGCGGAGGACTACCGCAGCCTGAGCGCCGACGGCGTCGTCGGCGACATCGCCACCGTCTTCTACCGCGGCGATGGCACCTTCGACGCGATCGAGCTCAACGCCCGGGCCTCCGGGCCGAATCTCGATCGCCTGCGTCGCGTCGCCCGCCGCATCTGCGTCGTCTCCGGCGTGCAGAAGCTGCCGAGCCTGCGCGGCGCGCTAGCGGCCGGCCTGATCACCGATCTCATCCTCGACGAGAGTCTCGCGAGCGCCCTCGTCGGCGTCGCGGCACCGGGCCCGCGGTAGCCGCCTTCGTGGATGCTCGCGGCGTGCTGCACGTTTGTGCAAAGCCCTGGCAACGATTTCCTCGGCCCCGCAGAATGGGAGCGATCACGTACCCATGAGCGCTGCCTCCAGAGAACGGCTCCACCACCATGACCCGCACCCGCGACCCCCAGCCCGCCCGTTCCACCGTTGAGGCGATCCGCCAGCGCCCCGAGTGCGACGTGCTCATCATCGGTGCCGGCATCAACGGCATCGCAACGTTCCGCGACCTCGCCCTCAACGGCGTCGACGTGGTGCTCGTCGACCGCGACGACTACGTCGCTGGGGCGTCGTCGGGCTCGTCGCACATGATCCACGGCGGCATCCGGTACCTCGAGAACGGCGAGTTCCGCCTCGTGCAGGAGTCGGTGCACGAGCGCAATGCGCTGCTGCGGCTCGCTCCGCACTACGTGCGGCCGCTGCCCACGACGATCCCGATCTTCTCGACCTTCTCGAGCCTGCTCGCCGCGCCCCTGCGGTTCATCGGCATCAAGACGAAAGGCCGCAAAGAGCGCGGGGCGCTCATCATCAAGGTCGGTCTCACGATCTACGACACGTTCTCGCGCGACGGCGGGCGGGTGCCGCGCCACCAGTTCCGCGGGGCACGCGCCTCGCGCGAACTGCTGCCCGCGCTGCGCGACGACGTGAAGTGGACGGCGACCTACTACGACGCGTCGATGCACGACCCCGAGCGGCTCGCTCTCGATGTGCTGATGGACGGCGTCGCGGCGGGCGACCACGCGCGAGCATCCAACTACCTCGAAGCGGTGGCGATGGCCGACGACGGCGCCGTCACCCTGCGCGACACCGTGACCGGCGACGAGTTCGCGGTGCGGGCCCGCGTCGTCGTCAACGCCTCCGGGCCGTGGACCGACCTCACCAACAGCGCGCTCGGCGAGCCCACCCGGTACATGGGCGGCACGAAGGGCTCGCACATCGTCGTCGACCACCCCGAGCTGCTCGCCGCCTGCAACGGCCGCGAGATCTTCTTCGAGTTCTCGGATGGCCGCATCGTGCTGATCTACCCGCTCAAGGGGCGCGTGCTCATCGGCACCACCGATCTCGCGCACGACATGACCGAGCCCATCCGCTGCACCGAGGAAGAGGTCGACTACTTCTTCGAGGTCGTGCGGCACGTCTTCCCCGCCATTCCGGTCGACCGCTCGCACATCGTGTTCCGCTTCTCGGGGGTGCGCCCGCTGCCGCGGCAGGACGCCGCCTCGACCGGGCAGATCAGCCGCGACTACCGGGTCGAGCAGAGCGACCGCGGCGGCGTGCCGGTGCTCAGCCTCGTCGGCGGCAAGTGGACCACCTTCCGCGCTCTCGGCGAGCAGCTCGCCGGTCGGGTGCTCGGCATCCTCGGCCGCTCGCGCACCGTGAGCACCGACGGTCGCCTCATCGGCGGGGCGGTCGGCTACCCCACCACCTCCGCCGACCGCGACGCGTGGCTCGCCGCGCACGGCACCGTCGTGGGCGCCGAGCGCGCGGCCGCGCTGCTCGACCGGTACGGCACGAGCGCCGAGGCGATCATCCGCCGCATCGAGGCGACGGATGACGCGCCCGTGCTCGCCGCCCCCGAGTACTCGCGCGCAGAACTGCAGCACCTCGCCGAGACCGAGCAGGTCGTCCGGCTCGTCGACCTCCTGCTGCGGCGCACCTCGCTCGCCTTCCGCGGTCTCGTGAGCGACGCGCTCCTGGTCGAGCTCGCCGACGTGCTCGGCGACGTGCTCGGGTGGCATGCCGATCGCCGCGCCGACGAGATCGCAGGCGCACGGCGCATCCTCGCCGACACGCACGGAATCACATTCGCAGGCGCAGAGACGCGCACCACGAAGGGCTGAGAATGACCACGCACATCGTCGCCATCGACCAGGGAACCACCAGCACGCGCGCCGTCGTCGTCGACCGCGCCGGGCGCATCGTCTCCGTCGGTCAGCACCCGCACGAGCAGATCTTCCCGCAGGCCGGCTGGGTCGAGCACGACCCGATCGAGATCTGGACCAACACCCAGGAGGTCATCGGTCAGGCCCTCGGCAAGGCCAGCCTCACCCGGCACGACGTCGCCGCGATCGGCATCACCAACCAGCGCGAGACCGCCGTGGTGTGGGATCGCGCCACCGGCGAGCCGATCTACAACGCCATCGTGTGGCAGGACACCCGCACGCAGGATGCCGTCGACGTTCTCGCCGCCGGCTCTGATGGCGACGCCGGCGGGGTGCGGCGCTTCGCGCACCTCACCGGTCTGCCGCTCGCCACCTACTTCAGCGCCACCAAGATCGGCTGGATCCTCGACCACGTCGAGGGCGCCCGCGCCCGCGCCGAGGCCGGCGAGCTCGCCTTCGGCACCATCGACACCTGGCTGCTGTGGAACCTCACCGGCGGCCCCGACGGCGGCGTGCACGCCACCGACGTCACCAACGCCTCGCGCACCCTGCTGCTCGACCTCGCCACGCTCGACTGGAGCGACGAACTGCTCGCGGCGTTCCGGGTCCCCCGCGCCCTGCTGCCCGAGGTGCGGTCGTCGTCGGAGGTGTACGGGGTCGCGCGGTCGAGCTCGCTGCTGCGCGAGGTGCCCGTGGCGGGCATCCTGGGCGATCAGCAGGCGGCCACGTTCGGGCAGGCCGCCTTCGAGGCGGGGGCGTCGAAGAACACCTACGGCACCGGCAACTTCCTGATCGTCAACACCGGCGAGAACATCGTGCACTCGGATGCGGGGCTGCTGACCACCGTCGCCTACCGGCTCGGCGACGAGCCGGCGCGGTACGCCCTCGAGGGGTCGGTCGCGGTCAGCGGGTCGCTCGTGCAGTGGCTGCGCGACAACCTCGGCCTGCTCTCGACCTCCGCTGAGGTCGAGACCCTCGCCGCCTCGGTGCCCGACAACGGCGGCGCGTACATCGTTCCCGCGTTCAGCGGACTCTTCGCCCCCTACTGGCGACCCGATGCGCGCGGCGCGATCGTCGGCCTCACCCGCTTCATCACCAAGGCGCACCTCGCCCGTGCGGCCCTCGAGGCCACCGCCTTCCAGACGCGCGAAGTGCTCGACGTCGCGCAGCGGGAGGCTCCCGCCCCGATCACCGAGCTGCGCGTCGACGGCGGGATGACCGGCAACGAGCTGCTCATGCAGTTCCAGGCCGACATCACGGGCCTGCCGGTCGTGCGGCCCGAGATCATCGAGACGACCGCGCTCGGGGCGGCCTACGCGGCCGGGCTGGCCGTGGGCTTCTGGGACTCGCGCGACGAGCTCACGGGGCTCTGGCGCGAAGACCGTCGCTGGGAGCCCGCGATGTCGGCCGACGAGCGCGAGCGCCAGCTGCGCGTGTGGAAGAAGGCGGTCACGCGCACGCTCGACTGGGTCGACCCCGACACGCAGTAGCCGCGCGGGCCCGCCGCCCCGCCGCGCCGGCCTGCTGGGCGCGCACGAATGTCGGCAGAACAGCCGGGCGAGGGCGTTTCGGCTCCATCGCGGTCGATTCTGCAGACGTTCGTGCTCGCCACCCCTCCCCACCCGGTCTACGATTCCCCGCCGTCCGCGAGTGGCGCGTGCCGCCCGTGTGGGTTCGTCGGCAGCCGCACACTCCCCGGCATGCTGCTCGACCCCCACGGCGTCCACACCCGCCCCGAGCTACTCGTTCACCTGTCTCGACGCCGGCTCGACCGACTGATCGCCGATGGCGAGATCATCGTCCTCCGGCGGGGCCTGTACGCCGCCGCATCGCTCCCCGCCGCTGCTCAGCAGGCGATCCGTGTCGGGGGAGTGCTGGGGTGCATCTCCGCCGCGGAGTCGTTCGGGCTCTGGCGTCCGCCCGACCCGCGCGTGCACGTGCACTTCGACCGTGCCCGCTCGCGAGCGCGCGGCCCCGCCGTGCGCCACTGGTGGCCGCTCACCGAGCCAGTCGAGCCCGCGCGGACGGGCCTCATCGACACTCTCGTGCACGTGGTGCGGTGCCAGCCGCGTCGCTTCTCCGTCGCAGTGCTCGACAGTGCTCTGCATGCGGGTCTCGTCAGCGTGCGAGAGGTCGAGCACCTGCTCGAGCGGGTTCCTGCTCGCCACCGCTTCGCGGCCACGCTGCTCGACCCCCGGGCAGAGTCGGGTGTCGAGTCGCTGGTGCGGCTGGCTCTGGTCGATGCGGGCCTGCAATGCGTCAGCCAGGTGGCGATACCGGGTGTCGGTCGCGTCGACCTGCTGGTCGGGGGACGGGTCATCGTCGAGGTCGATGGGCGGCAATGGCATGCCGATCAGCAGCATCGCGACTACGCGCGCGACCTCGCTGCTCAGTCCTCCGGGCGTGCGGTGGTGCGAGCCGACTACCTGCACGCGGTCGACCACGTCGACCTGGTCGTCCGGGCCGTGCGCGGTGCGCTGCGGCGCCCGCGCGCGGTGGTTGTGGTCGGACGGCGGGCACGAACATCTGCAGAACTCGCGCGCGGGAGCTGATCCGGGCCCTCGACGATCCTCTGCAGGAGTTCGCGCCCACCTCCCGGGAGGAGATCCCGGCTGCGGCGCGGCGGGTCAGGCACGTTGGGCGGGCGGCCGCTCAGCGGGCGAGCAGGGCGGGCAGCTCTGACAGCGAGCGGATGCGGGCCACCGCCGCGGGAGGCTCGCCCTCGGCGTCATCGGTCACGGGGTTGCGGGCGTCGCCGCGGTCGAGCCAGATGCCGAGCATCCCGGCGGCGTGCGCCCCGACCGCGTCGGTGCGCACGCGGTCGCCGACGTACGCGCAGGCCCCGGATTTCACGCCGAGGGCGGCGGCCGCGGCGTGGAAGATGCGCGGGTCGGGCTTGGTGACGCCGAGCTCGCCCGAGGCGAGCAGGCGGCCGCGGCGGTGGGGGTCGTCGAGCGACCCGTCGGCGCGCACGGGGGTGAGGTCGAGCTCGTCCCACAGCGCGATGCGGTGCAGCTTGTCGGTCTGGAAGGCGAGGTCGCCGTTCGTGATGACGCCGAGCAGCACGCCGGGAAGCGTTGCGCGCAGCCCGGCGAGCGCGGGCAGCACGTCGTCGAAGAGCCGCCAGGCGTCGCGGTAGCCGACGAGGTAGTCGTCGAACCAGGCGAGCGCCGCGTCGTCGGAGAGCGCGATGCCGTAGGGCGCGAGCAGGTCGCGCGCCCGCCAGATCCGCTGGCCGAGGTAGGTGAGTTCGCCGGTCAGATAGCGGGTGTAGTGATGCTCCTCGAGCTCGGCCCACCGGCGCTGCACGGTCGCGGTGTCGTCGGCCGCGAAGGCCCCGCCCGCCGCGGCCTGCGCCCGCGCGATGGCCGCATCGACCGCACGGGTGTGCGCCATGAGTGTGTCGTCGAGGTCGAACAGCACCGCGCGTATCGGGGAATCGTTCACTGGAGCACTGGCCACTCTGATCGAGCCTGCACTGTGCCGAACTCGTGGCGCCTCAATTCACCGAGCCAACCCCACGGGTGTGTGCCGTCGCGGTCGACCACCGCGCACTCGCCCTCGCCCCGCCATCGGAATCCAGCTCGTTGCGCAACGACGGCTGAGCCGCGGTTGCCCGCGTGACATTCCCACTTCACGAGGGCGATCTCGTCATGGGAAAAGATCCACTGAATCACGGCCCGGACGGACTCGGTCATGACACCGTTGCCGCGGTGCTCGGTTGCCAGCCAGTAGCCGATGAACCCGCGTTCGCGCTGCCATGACACCACCCCTATGAGGGGAGCACCCTCTGCGGGCCGAATGCCGAAGACATACTCGATGTCATCCCGCCACCACTGAGGAGCCAGCTCCAGCACGAAGCCTTCGGCGTGGTCGCGCTCATACGGCACCGGCACAGTCGTGAACCGCTGCAGCTCGGTGTCCTGGCACGCCGCGTACACCGCATCGACGTCGTCGGCCCGTGGAGGGGAGAGAACGAACCGCGTCGTGCGCAGGGTGACGGGGTCCATCACGCCCGCGCGCGCGGCAGGAACCCGACCGCGTCGTACACGCGCCTCAGGGTCGCCTCGGCGATCTCCTCGGCCCGTGCCGCGTTGATCGCCAGCAGGCGGTCGAGCTCGGCGGGGTCGTCGAGCAGCTCGAGGGTGCGCGTGCGGATCGGCGCGAACGCGGCGACCACGGCGTCGGCGACTGCGCCCTTGAGGGCGCCGTACTGGAGGCCCTCGAACGACGCGACGAGAGCATCCACGCTCTCACCGGTGAGCAGCGACAGGATCGACAGCAGGTTCGAGACTCCCGGCTTCTCCACCGGGTCGTACGCCACGACTCCGAGAGAGTCGGTGACCGCCGACTTCACCTTCTTGACGAGGGCGGCGTCGTCATCGAGCAGCCACAGGATGCCCGCCGGGCTCTCGCCCGACTTCGACATCTTCGACCCCGGGTTCTGCAGGTCGTAGATCTTCGCGGTCTCCTTCAGGATGCTGACCTCGGGCACGACGAGGGTGTCGCCGAACCGAGAGTTGAAGCGCGCGGCGAGGTCGCGCGTGAGCTCGATGTGCTGCCGCTGGTCTTCGCCGACGGGCACGATCGCGGCGTCGTAGAGCAGGATGTCGGCCGCCTGCAGAATCGGGTACGTGAAGAGCCCGACCGACGCGGCGTCGGCGCCCGAGCGAGCCGACTTGTCCTTGAACTGCGTCATGCGCGAGGCCTCGCCGAAGCCGGTGATGGTGTTGAGTACCCAGGCGAGCTGGGCGTGCGCGCTCACGTGCGACTGCACGAACAGCGTCGAGTGCTCGGGGTCGATGCCGGCGGCGATGTACTGCGCGGCGGTGCGGCGGGTCTGCTCGCGCAGGGCGGCCGGGTCTTGCGGCACGGTGATGGCGTGCAGGTCGACGACGCAGAACACGGCGTCGTGGGTGGTCTGCAGCTCGCGCCACTGCAGCAGCGCTCCGGCGTAGTTGCCGAGGTGCAGGCTGGCGGCGGAGGGCTGCATGCCCGAGAACAGGCGGGGGAGGCTCATGGGGTGTCTTTCGGTGGATGCTCGAGCAACGGGTCAGGGAATCAGGTAGTCGACCACCACGGGCGCGTGGTCGCTCCACCGGGTGTCCCACGAGGGTGCGCGGTCGATCGCGTACGAGGTGACGGTGGCCGCGAGCGCGGGGGTGGCCACGTGGTAGTCGATGCGCCAGCCGGTGTCGGTGTCGAAGGCCTGCCCGCGCTGCGACCACCAGGTGTAGGGGCCGGGCACCTCGCCGGCCTGCACGCGGCCCACGTCGACCCAGCCGAGGCCGGGGCGGGTGACGCCGTCGACGCACTCGATGGGGGCATCCCGCTCGCCGAAGAAGCGGTCGAAGTAGGCGCGCTCCTCGAGCAGGAAGCCCGCGTTCTTGCGGTTGCCCTTCCAGTTCTTGATGTCGAGCTCGCGGTGGCCGACGTTGAGGTCGCCGACGACGACCGCGTACGGCGTGTGCGCGGCGAGCAGCGGCAGGCGCTCGGTCATCGCCTCGAGGAACGTGTACTTCTCGACCTGCTTCGGGGTGTCGACCTCGCCCGAGTGCACATAGCAGCTGACCACGGTGACGGTGGTGCCGCCCACGTCGAGGTCGGCCTCGAGCCAGCGGCCGGCAGAATCGAAGTCGTCGGGGCCGAGCTCGACCCGGTGCGCAGCGAATACGCGACGCGCAGCGATGGCGACGCCCGCACGGCCCTTCGCGGTCGCGGCGTCGTGCACGACGGTCCACTCGGGGCCGAGCAGACCGGTGACGTCGTCGGTCGACGCCCGCACCTCCTGGAGGGCGAGCACGTCGACATCGCGGCCGGCCAGCCAGTCGCCCATGCCCTTGCGGTATGCCGCCCGGATGCCGTTGACGTTGACAGAGGCGATGCGCACGGTGGTCGGCATTCCTCAATTCTATGAGCGGCGACCGACAGCTCGCCGTGCCGCGATCAGTCGCGCCCGGTGAAGACTCGCCGCCACCACGGTCGCCGCGCAGGCTCGGGCTCGGGCTCGTGCACCTTGACGAGCACACGAGCCCGCTCGAGGCGCTGGGCAGCCACTTTCTCGTCAAGCACGACCTGGTCGTCGTCGACACCGACGGCGATCCACGAAGCGCCGAGCAAGATCGCCTGGCAGGCGAAGTTGAACCAGATGAGCAGACCGAGCAGCACGGCGAACGAGGCGAGTAGCGGGTTATTGCTCGCGCCACCGAGCAGGCTGCTGCCGAGCACCTTGAGGCCACCGAGCGCGAGGGCTCCGAGCAGGGCGCCGCGCCAGAGGTGGTGCAGCGGAATCTTGACGCCCGCGAGCACTCGGTAGAGCATCCCGAGCACGAAGGCGTCGAGCAGAAACATGACGCCGAGCGTGAGGGTGCGGCCGAGAACTGTACTCAGTGTCGAATCGCGGATGCCCGCCCACTGCAGCACCGCCTCAAGGGCGAGCGTGCCCACGACCGAGAGTCCGGCTGAGAGCAGTAGCAGTGCGCCGAATCCGACAGCGAGGCCGAGGTCTTTGGCCTTGAGGAGCAGAAAGTTGGTGCGGTCGGGCGGCAGCTCGACGATCACGCGCACAGCGTCTCGGGCGGCCGCGAGCCAGTTGAGGGCAGCGAACAGCAACACGACAAGGGCGATGGCGCCTTGCCAGCCGAAGTTGCCGGCGGCCAGCAGGATCTCGGGGTCGACGATGCCGTCGTTGCTGTCGGTTTTGATGAGGCCGGGCACGGTGTGGGCGAGCACCTCGATGAGCGAGGTGCGCAAGCCGATGTTGTTCTGAATGATGATGCCGGCAATCGAGAAGCCCACCCAGAGACCACCGAAGACGGCAAAGATCGCCTGGAACGCGAGCCCCGAGGCCAGGATGGGCCCGCGCGATTCGGCGTAGTGCGTGAATACACGCACGGGCTTCAGAGCGGTGGCCCACTCGGTCGCCTGCGTCACCTGGGCTGTGAGGCGAGCCCAAGCACCCTGCTGTTTGGCGTCGTCGGGCTCACTCACCCCGCCACACTAGCGAAGGCCCCGCAGATCTCTCTGGGGTCCGGCACTCGAGCGCGAAACCCTCTGCGGCGCGCTTGGTTCTCAACCCAGACAGTGGCGCACTGACCCGTGTGTCATTAACGTGGTGAACATGACGAAAAGATGGGTACTCCTTCTTGCTGCGTCCGTACTGGTGCTTGCCGGATGCTCTCCTCTGGCCTCGGACATCGATGACGAGGTTGCCGTCGAGGCACCAGACTCAAGCCAGACCCCCTCAGAAGAGACCGGTGAGGGCGCCGACGGTGCCGGTGGCGTCGCTGGCCCATACACCGACGCCGACATCGGAACCGGAGCACTTGAGGTGAATGGCGTGATCTACGAAGGCATCGGGGGTCAGTGCCAGCTTTCGCGCGGTGGGGGCACTGAGGTCGTCGACGACCCCTACGCCGACGGGGTGTCGCTGACGCTCGCCATCGCGGGCGACGGCGTCACGTGGGAGTCGACGAACAACACCGACTTCACGATCAGCGGAGCAGAGACCTTCGAGGGTGAATACATCGGCATCGGGTTCTCGGGGCCGCGGACCGAGTTCGAGACCGCTGATCTGGCGCTCGTCTGGTTCACGGGAATCGGCGTCGACGGTGAGACCGCCATCGCCGGCGAGATTGTCTGCTTGGTCGCGACCAGCCCCTAGCGCACGCCACCTCAGCAGCTGCGCGCCGCGCTCGGGGTTACGGCTTGCCGCGCAAGATGGCCTGCTTGACCTCCGAGATCGCCTTCGTCACCTCGATGCCGCGCGGGCAG
>VFQN01002721.1_pt1 | contig 26599 bp, 40 predicted proteins | sample 3512371 | NCBI WGS metagenome assembly VFQN01 (sample SAMN10412370, study PRJNA504923) | tailings metagenome | isolation source: Replicate 2 from Balatoc abandoned mine | place: Philippines: Itogon, Benguet | collected 2017-08-28
CAAGCTGCTGGCTGCTGGCCGCAATATACGTTAGGCGCAGGGAGGTGCAGCAGCATCAGCAAGAGGAGCAGGAGCGCAGGCAGCAGCAAGAACAGCAGCAGCAGCACCATAGCAGCATCGACATACGGGCAGCAGCAGCCGCAGAGCCGGAGGGTGCATATGCATGAGTGCACAGGGACAGGGACGCGGAGGGAGGGGATAGGAAATGGCGGCGGGGTTCGTTAAAGGATGGGAGGGGGGCAGGAGGATGGTTGAAGCAGGAGCTTGGACTGCATGGTGAGTTGGGAACGCGGGCGGGGCCGACATGCGCATCGAGACTTACAATGACGGACAGTCTGTTGCTTGTTTGTTGCCTGTCTGTATGTAATGTGATTTGTTTGTACTTCAACTTGTACTTCGGATGTACCTCTGTCAGGTGGAACGGAGAGCTGCTGTGCATGCTTCCTTGTATGACCCTTGTGATGTGGGGAAGGTCGAGGACACTAATAATCGAAGCGTAGCGTTGTACTGATGTACGTAAGGCAGTAATTTGCTTGCTTGCTTGATGCAGCTTGGTGGCATGGAGGCTGGGGCGGTTGTGATTGGATCTGCTGGTTGCCTTGTGGTTGAATGTTGGCACCGTGTGTACTGCTGACTGTGCTGGCTCATTTTGGTCGGCGGCGTTATATGGCGTGGGCCGACGTATGCATACCGCTGGGGCAAGGCCCCTGTTACTGGTACCTCGCTTCCCAGACACCGGGCGGCATCGTTGCCCACGTTCCCACCCCCTGGATTCCTTCGCCGAACTCAAAGCCGCCGCTGTTGCTACAGGTTACGGCGAGCGACAGTGACCTCCCACCCAGGCCAGTAAGCTGTAATGGCGGTACGGGTGTACGTGCGCTGTATATGCTGCCAGGTGTGGGTTAGACCCAAGGCTCCTATCTTATTTCATTTTTTCGAAAAAGCTGGCAAAATGAGGAAACTTGACGAAAAGGTTGTGTCAAATTGGCAGCGATGTCACGAAACCGCACGTCGGTTCGAGGCCCTTCCAGACCGGAGCTGATGAAAAATCGGTCAAAATGGCCGGTTTTTGACGAAAAAATTTTGGGATTCGGAGGCGGAATCAAAAATCCCGATGAATGGCCTCTGGGGAAGATAGGAGCCTTGGTTAGACCACAAACGGTGCAAACATGTGGAAGCTTTGACGTGCGTACGCAGGGATACATGCCCTAGCGCCCGCAAGCATCAGACCCTTCAGGGCATCGTAGCTCAGGAGGCAATCAGCTATGCCATGCCTGGGGGAACACAGCTTACTGGTATGCCAGTGCCTCGACACGAGACAGGACACAGCACGCCAGCCCCGGAAAGCAGCACCGGACGCCGCAGCAGCGGCCGTACACTCCAGCTTGCTCCATCTCACGTGCAGGTGGATCCAGTCAGGTCCAGCCCTACACAGCAGCAACCGCAACTGCATCGCTACAGGGCAGCACCCAGCACGGCGCCTGCCATCAGGCCTGCCGCCAGAGTTCGATCTCCTGACTATCCCACAACGTACACGCAAGCAAAGCTTGTGGCCTGCTTCATTAACATGCCTTGGTGCACTGCATCGCGAGACGCTTCCCAGTAGCTGTGGTGTGAGCAGGTACCACACCACAGGACGAGGACTCTTAGGCCTCAGGGGAGCCCCCTTTTGGCCAGCCTATCAGATTGGGTCGGTTAGTCGTTGCTCATGCAATAAAGTGTGCCATCGCTCTCTACACACTACCTAAACGGCAAGTTTCTTGCATTCTGTGTCGTTAGCCGCTTACTCCGCTGTGCGGTATTTGAAGGAAGGCACCAGGCACTTGCATACCAACACCTGCTTACTCGACACGGACGCTCAGCCAGAGCAGCTCACAATGAGGTGGACTGGAGCCCTGTTCGCCGTCGCAGTTCTAGCATCAGCGCTCTCAGGCAAGGTTGCGTGACTTGTGCCATGGCACCGACAGCCACCTTGCGTAAGGGCGTCGAGCCTCAAATTTACAGTAGTATCCGCTGACTGCATCATACCCTTCAGTCAACGGCGCCAAGAGCCAGGAGGTCTCACTACCAGCTCTGGGCGCTTCCGACGGATGCAACGCGTGTCTCGTGGCCGTAAGAATCCTGAACGACCTCCTGTGCGATGAGTACGCTGTTGAGTTCCTCGGTAAGCTTAAGCAGCTTTCTGCGCCTGTCCTCGGGGTAGTCTGTGCCTGCGAGGCCTCAAGGGTTTTCCAGCGCGGCAGTAAGATGACGTGGCTGTCGGGGTAGGACTAGTGGTGCTCCCCATGCATTTCCGCGTTAAAAATTGCAGTCTACAATGAGGCACTCTACGGGCTGCGGCGCTGGGCGTGGCTACGCAGGGTTCGGTATCGGACGCAGGCTTGAACTGAAACCCCAGTTCCACCCGAAGCAAGTGCGCCTGCCCCCTAGTTGCTGTCCCGCCTGCCCCCTGGTTGCCCTTCAAGCTGGCAAGTAGCCTAAATTTGTCGCACGGTTTCCTAGAAGGACGACCCCTCATTACTTCCTACTTTCCCCATCCTAACCACCCTTGACAGTGGACGTCTTCCAGAAGAATGTCTGCCCAGTCACGCCCGATGCGGAGCAGGTACGCCTTGGGCTATGTGTCCACGTGCCCTGTGCTGGCGCATGTCCAGGGCCGGATTTGCTACGGGGCACCGGACAAAAGCTTGGCGCGGCCTGGGACCTGACCTGTCCTGCGGTCCTGCGTGACCTGGGCTGGGGTCCTGGGGGCAGCACTGGCAGCACATATCGGCTCACTGCTGGCAGTCTACCCAACGTTACACGCGTTCAGCATCCTGTATGCTGGTTTGCACTGCTGTTACCGCAGTGCTCCCAGCTGGCCGAGGCGCTGATGCCCGTGGCGGTGGAGTGGCTGCGCGCCTCCGCGACGCCGGCGGAGATGTGCTCGGCGGCGGGCGTGTGCGGCACCGCCCTGCTGCAGGACGCCGTGTGGGACAAGGTGGGATGCGGCGTGGGACAAGGTGGGATGCGGGGTCGCGGGACGTGGTGACCAACTAGCCACCCATTTGGCATGCATACTTCGCTGCCCCTCGCCACCTGGCCTACGTGACGCAGGGGGCCACCACGGAGGGCCATCCACCCTGTGCATCCCAGTGAATACCTTCCCTCATCCGATATCACCGTACTGGTGTGTTGCGATATTGACTGGATTGAGTTTGTGCGTACTGTGCAGCCTGCCAAGCGGCTCAAGGACGGCTTCGGCTGCCCCGTGTGCAAGCACGTAATGGGCCGCGTGCGGGACAGCCTGCGCCAGGCGGCGGCCGACGGCAGCGGCAGCAGCAACATGGACAAGGTGGCCTTCTCGGCCGTTTCCGCCGCATGCGCTACGTTGCCGTCGCCCGAGCTGGTCGAGGAGTGCAGGAAGGCCTTCTCCGACCGAGGTGAGCGGTAATGCACCAAGAGCTAAGTGGTGTTCGGCATGACGTGCTGTGTGCAGAGCGCGCGCCGATCTCTGGTAGTCCGCATGAGCTCCACATGATCACAAGGCGTGGAGTTCTGGTAGAACACTAGTACCGCTGGAGCAGTCCGCTGGCCGTACAGTTGCCTCCAACAAGCAAGGGTGGTCTACACCTGCCTTTTGGGCGTGGTGGGCCACCGATACATGTAAGGGTGGCACTGTGATGTGCTCCTGCCGTATGAAAAACATGCCACCCTGTGCCATGCTTCCCTACAGAGCGCCTGCTGACCTGGGCAGCGGGCGTGAGCACCACCACCAGCAGCGACGCCTCCCCCGTCGAGGTGGCTCCGGAGCAGGCGTGCGAGGCGCTGGGCATGTGCGTGGAGGGCCTGGCCCGCTTCACGCCACCGCCGCTGCCGCCCGCGCTGGCGCAGCAGCTGCTGCTGCTGGCACGTGCCATCCAGACATCCAAGCACGCCTCTGCGTCCGTGTCGCTGGTGGCGGGGCCCATGCTGTCGGCCTTTGGGGACAACCGCTGCGACATCTGCAAGGTGCGCATGCATAAGATACGGTCTGGCCTGTTCGGCCGGCGGGGTACCTTCTTGGCCTGAGCCCACCCTTCAATGTGGGGCTGTGCTGCTGCGTACTTTTGACCTTTGTGCTCTCGTGCCCGCGCTGGTTGAGCCCCAGCCTCCCTTTGATCGCACACATGGTACGCTACCCCGCAGCTGACGGTGCTGGAGGTGGCTACGCTGCTGGCCAACCCCGGCTTCCAGGACGCCCTCCGTACGTACGGCGAGTCCATGTGCAGCAGCACCGTACCGCCGTCGTACGAGAGCCTGTGCCGGGCGTACGTGGACACGTACGTGCCCGTGCTGCTCAACATGCTGCAGCAGTACGTGCAGCCGGACGTGGTGTGCCAGCGCATGCACATGTGCCCGCCGCCGCAGCTGGCGACCCGCGGGTCGTCGTGGTTCAGCCGGGTGGTGGGCGTGCTGGCGGGTTCGGGCCAGGGACAGCCCGAGAGGAAGAGGGCGTCCATGCGGCACTAAGCATGTCGCACGGGGTTTTGAAGTTGTTTGAAGTCGGTTAAGAAGTAGAGGCCTTTTGCAGGAGGGCGGTCCGTGTTGAGGAGTACCGTACCGTTAGCACCTGCCTGTCGAGGTATTACCTGCACGGTCCGATGGGTGGCAAGGAGCTGTCATGACTCGTGGGTCGTCGTCGTGGTTCAGCCGGGTGGTGGGCTGGCGTGCTGGCGGGCTCGGGCCAGGAACAGCAGGACAGGAAGCGGGCATCCATGCGGCACTGAAGGCGATGCAGGGGCTATAACGAGTGCGGCGTTTTGTAGTAGATGGCCATGGTGAGGCCATGGTGGAGTGATTGGTCGACATCAGTGTGGGTCCATGGGCAGCAAGCAGGGCACCAGCTTGCTAGCGCCTGGTTGTACAATAACGGAATTGCCCTCGTTTGGTTTTGAAAAGGAGCTTTCACATGGATTATGAGGATTTGGAGTTGCTCTTGTACATTAACGTTGTGTGCATGCGTACAGTTCTGGTCCCCTTTACGGGCGGCGGGGCAGGGCTTGTCTCGGCGTATGCTGTGGTACCGAATATCTGTGTCCTCTAGAGCTGCCAAGCCTGGACCCCTGCCTGGTACTACTTGGTTACGGCTGGTTACGGCAATAGTTCGTTGTGTCAGGTCTCTGTTGCCTGTGAACTCATAGGCGAAAGACTTTTAACAAGCGAGGGTTACATCTCCAGTTGTACTGAGTCGGACCTGGTCGGACGTCTAGGCGAAATTGTAGCACACGAGCTGGTTCCGAAGCCCTCATCCCCCACTGTACTAGAGGGCTAGTAGCCGCATTAACCGGTTGGCAACACTTCGCCACTTGTCCACTTCACCACTTGTCCACTTCACCACAATGCAACCCCTGTCACTGGGTTACAGCACCCTTACAGCACTAGCATCAGGGTTGCGCCCCTCTTGCGCAGCATGCGAACCGGGTTGGCCAGCCGCACAATGTCCGGCTGCTGCTGCTGCTGGTGCTGCTGCAGCTGGCCCCTGCCGCCGTACCTCCCGCCCCCGCCGTACCCCTGCCCTTGTCCCATCACGCCCCCGCTGCCCGCCGCCGCCACCACGCCCCTCACGCGGTACACCTCGTAGGCGTCGCCCTGCTCCTCCGCGAACTTGAGCTCTTCAAGGGAGATCTCAAACAGGTCCTTGGTCCAGCTGGCGCTCGCCTGAAGGGAGTTGCCGAAGAAAGGCTTACAGGTACGCAATGACTCCGGTTTCACATTCATCCAAGATACAACACAACACCAGGACAAGCACATACGGTCCGTCACAACGTCGTGGGCGCACGCTAACCTTCCATGCTGGCTGCTGCGGCAAGCCACGTCAATGGTCCTTGCAATCGCCGGCAGCCACGCTTCCCAGCCCACCTTGACTTCGACGTACGTCACGCTCTCGTCAGCGTGGCACACGTACAGGTCGTACGGTAGGAAGCTCTCACGCTCGCGGTTGACCCACACCACGCGCTCCAGGGCGGCGCTCCCCGCGCGCGCCCCGCCGCCGCCGGGCCCGCCCGCTGCTCCTGCCCCGCGGCCTGCCGCTGCCGCCGAGCGATTGCGCTGCTCCGCCTGGCGCATGAGGTGGTGGTACACCAGCTCCTCGCCGCGGCGCCCCGTCGCCTGGAAGAACAGTGCAGTACGTCATGCGGGCAAGTTTCTGTCTCTTGCAAAGATGTCGTTGCCTACGTGGCCGGAAAACTGCACACCCGCACTCCGCTCGTTCCAGGATGGCCACCTCATGTGGACACAAATTACCTCTCTGTCGCCCCTGGCATACCATATGCCCAGCACGGTCATCCCGCATGGCTGCACATGCATCCCGCCGGGACTGCCCACTGAGATACCCCAGGCTCCCTCCTTCCCAGCTGTTCAATCAATCACCGTTCTCTTCTTGCAGCTGCCATATGCAGCCACAGGGTAGCCCAATGGTGAGCAACGACCACCACCCTTCCATGCTCCAGTTTCAACCCATGTCCTCACCTTGGCCAAGGGGTCCTCCACCCCGCCCTGGCGCTCTCGGTCCCGCCGCTCCATGGCGGCCGCGTTACGGGACCACCACTGCGATGCCACGTGCACCTGCCGGGCGGGAGGTACGACACGCACGCCGTCAGCTACCCGACCAACAAACGGAATGACCCGTGGGTCACAGCCTCAAGAGTGCTACAGCTGTACAGGCCTCCAACGACAGGGTTCCACGCCCCGATTGGGAGGTGTCATGGCGTTGTGCCGCCCTGCGAGGCAAGCGTGATGTTGCGGAGTGCAGAAGCCTCACCCGTTCCTCGGCGGTGCGCGCCACGTGGTCCCGTGTCGCCAGCTCCCCAGCCCTGGGCCCCGGCGGGGCTGCGCCAGGGGCGGCACTCTGCGCATGCTGCTGCGCCACGGCACCGGGCGACCGCAGCTCCCTGCCCTCGCTCTGCTCCTGCGCCTCCTGTTGCCCGTCCTCTTCACTACTGCTCTCGCTGCTGCTGCTGCTGCTGCCGCTGTCGCTGCTCTTGGTCTCCCTGACCTCTGCCGCCGGCTGCTCACGGCCGGCCACCCCGACATGCCGCGCCCGCTTCGCATCCTGCAGCCCTCCGGCAGCCTCCCGGCCCTCCTCGTCCCCTGGCCGCTTGCGCGCAGCACCACCGCCGCTGCCACCTGCCTGCTCACCGCCACCTGCTCCAACGGCCACGCCGCCTGTTACCACAGCACCCTCCCCTCCACCGCCGGCGTTCACAGGCGCCTGTCCTACCGGAGTAGGCTGCGGGAGCTGCCAGCGAGCGCACAGCACATCTGCTGCCGCCGCGTGGGGCCGCTCCCTGCCACCTGCCCCCGGCCCGTGTGGCAGGCGGTGTGGAGGTGTGGCTGGAGGCAGCCGGGCCACCCCCTGGTGTGCCAGCAGCTCCCACACATCCTGCCCTGCGGCGGCCGCCAGCAGGGCGCTCAGCAGCCGCTGCGCCAGCTGGGGCCAGGGCCGGAAGCCCGGACGGAAGAGCCTGTGCCATGTCATGCGTGGGAGTAAACGAGGTCAGTAAACGGCGGGGCATGTTGACGGATTAGCTATGGCGTTGGGCGCGCCGCCTGTGACCTGGAGCGCGGCATACGGTACCCACCGGTGTCGTGGGTGATTGTCTCCAACAAGAACGCATGGATGGCCCTTCTCTGGCATGAGACCGTTTGCAAGCAGAGAGCCGCGCTGCTTACAGTAGCAGGCCGTGGTGCGGGTACCGGTACATTGGAGAACCAGGGACACACCTGCTGAGCTCGTGGCTAATGGCGGTGAACTGGGTGGCGCACGCCTGACGTACGTACAGCGTCGCGGTCCCGGGGCCCGCAGTAGCGGGAGCAGAAGGGGAGGGCGCTCTACATGAGCCAGCCGTCAGGAAGGCGGGCGGCGTGAAAGGCGGCAGGGCCGTGCTGCGGGCAGGGCCCGGGGCCAGCACCCGCGCCGTGACGGTGAAGCCAGGGAGCACCATGACCCTGGGACGAGGGGGCGGAAGCATTCGATGGGGCTTTCACTTATGGCTGTTGTGAACACAAAAACGACGACATTACATAGCAGTATGGCGCTGAGCGTCCTGCGATGCTTGGGACACAGCCTGGCTTCACGAAATGTTCCCTCTTGCATCCTACCTGAAGCCCGGTAGCAGCGACGCGACTTGGGCTGCGGAGGAAAACGCACAAGGACAGGCGACGGAGTTTACGTCAGTGTGCGCCGCAGTACTCACTACGTGTCCCATAATCCTGTTGGCAACCTGATGTTCCGCCAAAAGGTCAACATTGCGGTGGTGCTTGTTGCGAACCCACACGCAGCGTATGGGAAAGAGGATGTCGACGTAGCTTCAGACGCGCAGCGCATACATCCTTACCCTGCACGGCGGCGAAGGCCTGCGGCTCCATCATGGCGGCCAGCTGCGCCTCCGCCGCCAGCACCGCCTGCCGCACGGCGCCCTCCGCCGCAGTGCCAGACAGAAGAGGGCCCTCCGCCTCCACCCTGCAAGGCGCGGGAAGCAAGCACACAGCGGCAAACTCTCCCAGGGGCTCCTCACACGTCAAGTGACCGCTGGTATCCTGAAGGCTGCAACCGGAAAGGCGGGCACAACACAAGCTATTTGCCCCTTGCCCACACGTATCCTTACGCATAGAGTGCAAGGATACCCTTACACTCTATGCGTGATCAAAGGCCGACCCCGCGGGGCTTGGACTCCCCTGCACTCCCACCTGAACGTCACCAGGCTGGACAGCGATGCCGCCCCCAGCGCCTCCAGCAGCCGCCACGCGGGGGACTCCTCCGCCGCGCCACCAACCCCTGCCCCCGCCCCTAACCCGCCCCCAGGCGGCCCTGCAGCCCTTGCAGCGCCGCCCTGCTGCACCCCTGCCACCGCAGCCGGCGCCACCAGCAGCAGCTCCAGGCCCGCCGCCGCCGCCACCACCGCCGCCACCGCCGGGTCGTCGTTCAGCACCACAGTACGGCCGCCGCTCTTCCCCACACCCAGGGCGCACCAGCGGCCCGAGGCGCACGGCAGCAGCAGCTCCACTTGTAGCGCGGACCTCAGCAGCGCTATGTCCTCGTCTCCCAGCCGCCCCTCGCCGTGCCTCGCTCCCCAGTGCGCCAGGATGCGGAGGCCCTGGCTGGCAGCTGCCAGCAGCTGCTGAGCCAGCTCCGGGCTGGACCCCAGCCCTACGCTGGACGACGCGTGCCGGGCGCTGACGGACGCCGCTGCCCGAAGGCACTGAAGGTACTGCTCTGTGGAGGGCTCAGCCTGCAGCAGGTAGCGCTGCTGCGGCTGCACCACTTGGTGTGCAATGCGTGGAGTCCCTGCCACGTGGCCAATAACGGCGCCGCCTTTCCGGCTGTCGTCCCCGTCCCTGATACCCTCAGAATCGTCGTCGCTGAGGTCGAGATCGATCGCGTTTTCGTCGGCGACACCAGGGGGTGACAGCTTCCTGGCCCCTGAGGCGCCCACTCCGTGGCGCGCGGCTGCAGGTGGGACTGGCGGGGACGCCACGCCGGCGGCTGCAGGCCGGCCTGTGACAAAGAGTGGCGCACGCCGGGGCGCCCCGGCCACCGGCCCTGGTGCTACTGCTGCAGCTGTCCGAGCAGCAGGCGATGTGGTAGTGGGGCTAGGACGCGTGGGCTGCGCACTGCTCTGCTCCGTTACTGTGGCGCTCTGGCGTACACTGAGGGCCCTCGCTCCAACTGTTGGAATGATCGCATCAGCTGCTGGGTGCAGGCAGGCCGCCAGCCTCTGAAAGAAAGCTGCACAGCCGGCAACCAGTACACGCCAGGCGGTGCCAGCCCCTCCCCCGCCAGTGCTAGCCCCGCCGCCGGTTGCCAGGCCGCTGTGCCCGGGCGTTGCGCCCAGGTACGGTGGCGGCAGCACTCGCAGGCGGGGGCCCTGCAGCACAGGCGCCAGCTCCTCCACCACCCCGGCAGGGTCGGAGCACACCACCTCGTCGCAGCTGTAGAACCTGCCGCCCTGCCGCCCGTGGCCGGGACCTCCCGAGCTTCCTGCCGCTGTGCCGGCGCCGGCGGCGTCGCAGTCAGGGATCCATATGAGCGGGTGACGCGCGAAGGCGTGAAGAATGCTCGCCTCACGCGTGGAACTACCAGCACGGCTAGGATTCGCCCCTGAAGCTCCTCCCGGAGATGGGCCTCCTGCACCAGGTGTTTGCTGCTCCTCGCCAGGGCGCTGCGGCCTCCCCTGCCCCTGACCTTCCTCCTGCTGCTCCTCAGCCCGGAGGCCGTCATCCAGGGCCGCGTACAACGCCGCCATATGGTCCAGGGATGACGCAAACACCCCCGTCCCGGCACCTGGCGCACCGCTGGGATCGCCAGAAGCATGAACAGCAGCCCCACCCTTCTTCCGCTTTTTGCCCCCGACCCCCGCCCCCGCGCCCGCCGCTCCGGCACCAGGCTGACTAGTCGCAACACCGGCGCCGCACGCCCCGGACCATCCCATCAGGAGGCGAAGCACGTCTAAGGGGCCCACACTGCTCCGCACACCGAGAGCGCCAAGAAGGCCGCTCCATGCTGCTAGGTCCTGCGGCCCGGGCGCTAGCTTGCCCGGGTGAGCCGTCAGGCCAGGCAGGTCGACGTAGGGCACGTAGTCACACAGAAGGCCCTGCACCTGCTGCACGGGCATCCATAGGTCCACTGGGCGGAGGAGGACCTCGGTGTTTCCCTGGGGCTGACGGGTCGTTGCCGCGCTGGTGTGGGGCTGCGCATCTGGGCGTGTGCACGGCAGCCAGGGGATGTTCCCCAGCGCAACCGCCAGGGAGGACGGGAGGCGCGCCGGGGCCTGTGCCGTTGGGTCATAGGAGCGGGACGGCGGGGCCGGGGCTTCGAGAGGCGGCGGTGATGGGGCTGCTGCTGCCGCGGAGGCAGGGAGCTCTACCGTAGCCTCCATGGCGGCTGCGAGCTGCAGCTGCTGCCAGGCCGCACGCAGGAGGAGGGCAAGCCTGTAAGGGTTGGTAGCATTAACAGTCAGTGCGCAGTGCAAGCACCTTTCCGGTAAGTCCATGCCGCAAGCAGGTGTGTAAGGAAGACTCAAGTTCGTCTGAGGCGCTAACTGCGAACGCAGCAGTTGGGTAGGTGCGGACTCACCGTGTGCAGCCTGACCGCGCCTCCCGACCCTCCGCCACTTGCCGCACCAGTCGCAACAGAGCGGGGCAGCGCCAGTCTTGTACCATTAGCGGCGCGGGGCCTTGCTGCTGCTGCATCAGCTGCGTTTCCTGCTGCGATAGCCCCAGCTTGCCTGTTCCAGCCCAGGCCTGCAGCGTCGTGGTGGCCCCTGCCCCGCCCGCACCCGGGTCTGCCGGTGACCCCATGCAGCTTGCGGCTGCAGAGGCGATGTCTGTTGCCGTAACCAATACGCGTACGGGCTGGGGCCGAGGTAGCGGCGTCGCCCCCAATGCAGTGAACAGCCACCGCCATTGAACCACCAGCTCTGCGCGTCAAACACAGGGCATCAGCATTTAGGACACCACTAGGATAGTGGTCCTGCACGTGTGCTGTGTCACCCCACCCGCCAAGTCGCCGTACTGTCTGCCAATCTCGTCCTTACCTGGGAACTTGCGCAGATACGCGTCATCCACCATCGCCCACTCGCTGCCGCCGGGCCCATCCGCCTCACCACCCGGCGCCGCCGCCGCCGCCAGCTGCCGAACGTCCGCCTCCCCGCACCCCCACTCCGGCGGCAGCAGGGGTGCGGGCAGGAACAGCTCCCGGCTGCCCCCAGCGGGCAGCGCCTCGCAACGCAGAGCCTCCGCCGCAGCCGTGCCAAAGGGCACTGCCGGCGCCGGCTCCTGCAGCTGCTGACTTGGCTCACGCTGGGGGTCGCTAGTCGTGCCTGCAGGCGTGTCATCGTCTGCTGCCAGCAGGCCGCCGCTCAGCACCCTGGGTCCAGCGGACGTGAGCACAGCACAGCGGTGCCTCAGCCTCTCCAACACACCGGGCAGAGCCTGCATGCGCCCGGGGACAGGGCCACCCGCCCCATGCGCGCCACCGGCCTCCCCTGTTCCCTGGTTCGCCTCGTGCTGCTGCCGCTGCGACAGTGTCGCTGGCACCGGGTTGGGTGGCTTGACAGCACCTGACAGCAGGGTGAGTGCCAGGCACGCGACCAGCACGCGAGGCGAGGTCTTCGCAGCATGCTGCTGCTGCTGCTGCTGCTGGCCGGCGGCGGCGGCGGTGGCTGCAGGCGGCGGCCGTGCGAGCAGGATGGGCAGCGCCAGGCGCTCCACCAGGTCTCGCGGGCTCAGGTGGCGCACGCCCAGATCCTGTGGGGTGGTGGCAGTGCATCCAGGTAAGTTGTGAGGACAGCTAGCTACCTGACCAACCTGATGGGAACTGACCAAGTCATGCGCAAAACGAGGGCGCTCAAACTACAATTTCTGCTCACATGGGAAGGACACGAGCCCCTGAAACACCCCATCAACAAGCCAGCCCCACCTTGAGCCCTGCCAGCAGCACAGCCCGCTGCTGCTCGTCCAGCGCGCCGCTACCGCCGGCCTGCGTACGGCTGTCGGAAGGTGAAGCGTGGTGCAAGAAACCTGGATCCACGAAATACAAGCAGGGACTGCCTCCAGAAGGAGCGGCAGAGGCTGCTGCGGCCGACGCGAGCTTGGTCAGCGACACGCCACAGCGGTCCAGGAGCGCCACGGTGGCGCGTCCATCCTTGTGTATGTCCTCCGCCTCCCCCTGCACCTCAGTCCAGCCTCCTTGGCACGCCGCCGCCCGCTCGGGCAGGGGGAGGAACACGCAGCAGCAATCCCCAGACGGGCCTGCTCCATGCCCCGCTCCATGCTCTGCTGCATGCACGCTAGGCTGCCCGCCGTGTGCTTTGGCCGCTGGACGCAGCTCCTCCAGAGCCACCCACTGCACGCCACCGCTCCTATTCCCTTCACCATCGCTGCCGGCCGCGGCTTGCCCCGTTGCATTTGTGTGCTGGCGCAGCTGCTCCCCATCCTTCCTCGGCTGTACAGAGGCCGAATGGACCGGAATGATGGGCAAGCGGCGGAGCTCCCGCAGCAGGGTTGCCCGGGACAGAGAGCCGGACGCTGCAGGGGCGCCGTATGCGGAGTGGGGCGCAATGCCGGCGGGGTGTCGGGCTGCGGTGGCCGCGAACAGGGCGACCAGCGCCCGGGCCAGCCAGCCCATGCCCACCTCGCCGCTAGCGAGGCGGCCGCTGCGGACCAGTGCCTGTGGAGGAACGTCCAAGAAGACATGGCATCAGGCGACGCTCGGAAGGCACATGTAAATGTAGGATACCAGCAAACACGATACAGCGTGTATCACTGAAGCAGGAGGACTCCATGGGTATGTCGGAAAGCGGTATAGCGCACCTTGATTGCCTCCAGCAGCTGCGCGGGTCCGAAGTCCCGCACGCCCAGCAGAGCCCGCAGCGGCCGGCTCTCGTGCAGCGCCCTGGCGGCACGCCAAGGGTTCGAACTTTGACGCTTCCAGCCATCGCAAGGCAATGCATCATTCCGCACAAGCCATGCTCATCGGCGCCCCTAGCGACAGTGCGAAGGCCTGGCTGCTGGCTCCCTCAGCTTTGACGTCCTGTTTGCCCACGCTTGATGCGGTTTGCACGCTGACATGTGACCACGACGCAAGCATCGCAGCAGCAGCGCCTACACAGGTGTACGTTTGTTGCCTCACCTGCACTCCGGCACCACGAGCTGCAGCCCAAGCACGGAGAGGAGGGGCGGACTCCGCTCCCCTGACGCTGACGCTGACGCTGACGCTGACGCTGACGCTGACGCCGTCCCGTGCGGCCCCACAGCCCCGGCCGTTGTTGCAGGGGGCGGCCGGCCCTGCCCGCCCATCTGCCCCAGCGCCAGCAACTCCGGCGCGCTGCACACCGCCGTGTCGCCAGGAGCCGCCCAGCCGCCGCCCACCACCGGGACGCACGGCGCAGCGCGCAGGAGCGCTCCGATGCTGCACAGGCAGCAGTACATGCCGCCCATTTAGCCCTAGTTCACAGCAGTGGGCAAGTGATTACCAGCGCCACGCTTCTTGCAATACGGTACATCGGTAGCTGCAACAGGTGGCGACATGCCTCACCTGGCGGGCAGACCGGCGAAGAAGCCCTGCGCCTCGCCCTCCAGCGGCACGCAGCGCAGCCACAGGTCCACCCAGAACAGCTCCACCGCCCGCCCTGCGCCGGAGGTAGGGCCGCCTGCTCCCTGCCGCTCTCCGCTGCTGCCTCCGAAGTCACCTCCGCCAGCACCCTGCTGCTGCTGCTCCAGGTGGCCTGCGGGCGGCAGTCGACGGAAGATGTCCAGCGCCCTGCACGAATACGAGATGAGCACGTGTCCACGAGGATACGTCAACGGCTAAAGTACGGCATGAGCCGAAAATGTGCCCAAGGAACACGCAGCACGTGGATGCACGCGGCTAGCACTGCGCAAACGCGGAACATCTACACGTGTAGTCTCTAGGCGCCCCTTCTACAGCGCATGCAACGCCCTGAGGCCGCTCCCCGCCGCACCTGAGGAACAGGCCCGGCAGCTGCCCCCGCAGCACCTGGTTCCAGGGGCTGTCGGCGTCCAGCGCCTCGCGGCTGGAGGGCACCTCCCAGTCGCCCTGGCGGACAGCACGGGCGCACGGGGTCATAGACGCTTTACCGAAGCAAACACTATTCAGCAACGCACCTCACCACGTGGAATAGCATGCATGCTCCGGTACACGCTGCGTTTCCCGAGCACAGGAGATGGCAGCCCGTCCGACCGCCCACGGGTCACAAGCGACGGCAGGAAGCGACAGTAAAATGCACGTCACCGCTACCTCCACGCACCTGCACGATGAACCTCAGCCCGTAGCTGCGCAGAGGCAGGTACGCAAACACGGGCTGCTGCGGGGGCCTCCACCCGGGCGCCCAGGCGGGGCAGGCAGTGCCCGCCTCCGCATCCCCCGCTGCTGTGCCCACCGCCCACGCCGGCCCCGGCCCCGGCCCTGCCAGCCGGAACGCCAGCGCCACGCGGGTCTCCGCCACAGTGACGCCGCCGCGCGGCAGGGGCGGCTGCAGGCTGCGGCTGACCATTGCCCACCTGCGAATGGGGCAACACAATAGGGACGCTTACCCGCGCGCCTGTGCACGTCCTCTGTGTACTGCACGTGTTTCCATGTGCCGGCAGCAGATGGTATTTGCTAACATGCTCTTGCACTCGTGCAGGTGCAGTAGCAGCAGCCCACGCCCAGCCACTCACGTGGAGCACAGGGTGGGCTCTGCGGCGGCAGGGGAGGACTCCCCAGGCTGCCCGCTGGTGGTGGCGGTGTGCACCAGAAGCTGCACCAGCTGCCCCTGCCCTCGCGCCGCACCCCTCGTCGCCTGTGCCCCGCCTTCATCCTGCGTGTCCCCCTCCTGCCGCAGCACCCGCCGCTCCATGGCCACCACCTTGACGGACCCAGCACCTGCCCCACCACTGGCATCACCACCTCGTTCGCTGCCACCAGAGCCACCACCTGTCCCTTGCAGCTGCTCTGCTGCTGCTGCTGCTGTTCCAGCTGCTGCGCCAGGCAGCACACCCGCACCCGTCCCAGGCTGCTCCTCGTCACGCACCACGATCCGCCTCAGGCGCTGCAGGAACAGCAGCAGCGTAGGGGACAGGTCAGCGAACCGCCGGCGCAGCACCGCCGCTCGCTGCCCCGCCGCCAAGCCCGCACCCTCCGCCCCAGCTGCCCCGTCCAGGCCCCTGGCGCCGCCCTCTTCCTGGAGGTCCGTCCTGAGCGGCAGCACGATGGCTGTGCCGTAGGGGAAGACGGGGTGGTTGTGGGGGTCTTGGGCAGTGGCAGGGGCGGGGCTGCAGCCCAGGCGCTCCAGGGCTGCTGCCGCTGCCGAGCCGGGCTCCATGGGGCACCAGTCGGGCAGGCAGTAGCCCAGGGAGCCGTGGCGGGAGAGGTCGAAGGCAACGTGGAAACCGCGGGAGTGGACCTAGGAGGGAAGATATGGTCCAGAACTGCCGGACTGAGTAGGGTCTGAGTAGGGCACAGGCAAGGTCTGAGGGGTCCCATGGCGCAGCACTTCATAACCGTAGCAACTCGAGTTGAGCACGAGTACTGTAGCGACGCGGATTGAGCAGTGGTAACAACGCGGAATGAACACGCCAGGGTAATGACCGACTGTACGCACCTGTGGAGCGGGGCTGACACGGAAGACGCTCTTGAAGCCGATCCCTTTTTGGCCGATGTAACCTGCATGGTATCAGGCATACAGATACCTTTGCACACAACTCCGCAAAAGCGTTATGCGCAAACCTGTTTACAGTTAGCCACCGCGGCTACCGCACGCAGCCCTTGACCACCATGCCAGCTCCCACCCGCACGCCCACCTGTAACGCGCGCCTTTGTGGACGCCCCAACGTCGCACAGCGCCCGCAGGTGCTGCGGCGCGAAGCCCTCCTCGTTGTTGGCGGCCACGATGGCGGAGCGCTGCAGCGTGAACTCCAGCGTGGGCGCCACGCCGGGAGGGTAGGTGTTGTCGTCCGCGTTCTGGGTGGCGAAACGACAAAAGTAGCCAGAGGCACGGGCCCCAAAGTCATATCGCCGAGTCACCACGAGTGGACGCGAGGTACATCTTCAGGACAAAGTGGACTAGCAACCAAGCTGCAATGAGGCCTGCCCTGCCCAGCCCATTGCTACGACCACTTGCCCTACGTTGGTACACCTGCATACAGCAGCTCCCCGACCGGACCCGCAATACCTCCTTGCTTTTACCTGCTCACTTTCTCCCTTGCCCCACCCACCTCCCTGAACCCCATCTGCCCCGCTCCCTGCCCCAATCTGCATCAACTCCCCCTCGCCCCAACCGCCCCACCACCCTGACTCCCGCGTCCTTGCCACCCCCCCGCCCCCCACCTCCATGCCTACCACTGCCCCCACCTGCACCAGCTCCATGACGAAGTGGCTATCCGTGGAATAGAGCTCCGCCGCCAGCCGCTGCAGCGCGCGCCCGGTGCGCGCCGCCAGCCGTGCACTCAGCTCCGCCGCCTCGCCCTCCAGCGGCAGACCCACGCCGAACTCGTCGCGCCGGATGCGCTCCACCAGGGCCCTGAGGCAGACAGTGAGGGAGAAATCCTCCTGGCTCGGCTTCACTACGCGGCAACCTTGCGACGGCAGAGCAGGGAGCAGATGCCCTTGTTGTGCACGTGGGGACGCCACTTTGGCTTTTGCCGTAAGACGCCTACGGTGTAGCAAGGCGCCGACGGCTGACGGTACCTCAACCCGGCAGCACAATAAAAAGTGCTGTGCTGCCTAGTGTATGGCATACCTGCACTCTTCCTCGTCTGCAGGTCCCAGGCGCATCTCAGGGAGCACGGCAGGGCCGCCTCCAGGCACCTCAACCAGCGCTGCCCCTGGAGGAGCCTTGGCCAGCGCCTGTGCCGGGCTGCTCCCACAAACACTCGATCCGACAGCGGCATCCTCGTTCATCCCCGCCGCCACGATCAGCGGAGCAGACGTTGCCGGCACCGCCGTCTCACAAGCAGGCTGCAGTTCCAGTGCCTCATCGTCCACGTCCATGGGTGCCGCGGCATTTGCAAGCATGCCCTTCCCAAGGTCTCCCTCAGAGGTGGCGGCGCTTCTGCCGTACGTGGCCCGCCAGTCCGCCCGCCACTCCTCCACGCCCAGCGCGAAGCCCAGGTGGTGCAGGCAGCTGCGTGCCACACCGCCCCGCGGCGCCTGGACCAGCAGCAGGCTGTGCAGGGCAGCCGCATCCGCACCAGCAGCCAGCCAGCCGCCTGCAGGGCCCCCGTAGCTACCGCCAACAGGCAAGACAAATCTCCGGTCCCCAGACTGCTGCTCAGGTTCAGCGTGTGGTCCGACGGCCATCGCTGAACCGGTGCGCTGAGCCACTGTCCCTGCGCTTTGCAGGGCCAGGGCCAGGGCGGGCAGCAGCACCTGCTCCGCTAGGGGCGCAAGCAGCGGCTGTGGGAGCCATGGTAGCAGCGCCAGTACCGCAAGGCAGGCGGCGGCTGCGCCGGCTGGAAGGGGCTCGCCTTGGGCAGCGGAACCAGGACCAGGATGGCTGACGGACATGCGGTCGGCTGAAGTACCAGCAAGGCTGTCTTCAAGCCTGCAGCAGAGGCACAAGGAACCAAAGCAGCAGTTGAACAGGTGGGATCAGGACCTGACGTGCTAAAAGACATGGGACAGGATGCCTGCTAAGAAGGAGGACTGAGACCGCACAGAGCCCTTACCTTCCCGTAGCCTGCTGCGCGGCCGAGCTCAGCGCCTCCGCCACGTGCCTCGTCAGCAGCGCGCAGGGGCAGCCCGCGACGCCCCCTCCCGCCGCTACCACCGCCAGCAGGGCGGCGGCAGCGCCCCGTGGTTCGCCCGCCGCCATCGCACCCACCACGTCGGCGGCCGTTGCGCCGTACGGCAGCTTGATGATCCGGCCGTCCGCTGCCGACAGCTCCAGGCATGGCCCTCCAGCGGGGGGCAGCTGCAGAGCAGCGACACCTGCAAGCAACACCAACAGCATGTCACAATTAAGCGTGAGAAGCAACGCAGATCCGTAATATACTACGAAATCCGCGCATATGCTCATTACGGTGGACAGTGGACCAAAGCTAGGACATAACAGCTACGCGGCTCTGCACCCGTGCACTAATCAGCATGAAACAGCAGCAACAATCCGCCCGCAATGCAAGGCTGTTACCCTTAGCTTTCACCCTTGAATTGCAAACCCTGCATCCCACCTGCTGCCGCGGCCTCCTCCCGCAGGAACGCCCCAAGCGGCCCCAGCTCAGGCTCGAACACCGCGCCCCACTGCGTAGCCAGACCCAGGTCGCACAGCACGGGCGCAGCACGCAGCGCCGCCAGCGCAGCACCCCTGTCCACAGCTCCCAGCGCCCCCGCCGCTGCGTTATCACCACCACCACCGGCCTCAGCCTGTGTCCCACCGCCCAAGCCCCAGGGACCCGTGCCGCTTGACGATACTGTTCCCGCCTGTAGCGGCTGCGGCGGAGCGAGCGCTGCGGCAGCGTGCCAACCGGGCCGGGGTGCCACCTGCAGCTCCGAGACCCGCCGCAGCAGCCGACCCACGGGTCCGTGTCCCAGACACTCCACACGTGGCACGCGGTAGTGCGTGCACAGCATCGCTGCCACGGAGGCGGCGGGGCTGCTGGCGTTTGTTTGTTGCTGCTGCTCCGGTGTAGGTCCGTCACCTGGGCTCGGGTCGGCTGATGCTGTGAGGCCCGGGCTTGACAGCTGCCAACTGCGAAGCGCAGCGGCCGCTAGCTCCAGCACCTGGCGGGCAGTGGCGGACAAGACAATATTTCTATACCACATGCACCTTGTGCCAGTACTCAGCGTTGGCGAGCAAGGCTCAAGTTTGGATAACCCCAACGCTACATACGAATGACCGGTGTACAACAGAACGGTCAAACATCCGCTATGTCTTACCTCGTCCAGCGGCGCCATAATGGGTCCATCCGGCCTCCCCGCCACCGCCGCCAGCAGCTCCGAGTCCTCCGCCCCCGCCTGCGCCAGCGCCGACAGCAGCGACCCGCCCAGACCCAGGTGGTTGTACACATCCGCTGCTGCAGCGGGGTCCTCCAGCCCCACACCCTCCGCCTGCCAACCACCGCTGCTGCCGCCGCTGCTGCCTTGCTGTGTCGCAGCCCCTGCAGACGGCTCCACGTGAGGGTCCTCCTGCGCGATGCCGGGCTGCCCAGGGGAGCCCCCGGGCGCGAGGCCCATCCGCTGCGCCAGCCGCCCTGCCACGGCCAGCTCCAGGCGCGCCAGGTCGCACAGCGAGCTGCCGGCACGCAGGTCCATCACCGCGGAGCGGAACTCCGGCAGCACGTCGCGCATGTCTGTGTGCGTGGGTGTGGGGCAGGAGGCGCAAGTCGATCTCGGGGTGTGGTGAACACTTGGGCCACGTATGGGTAGCTCGTGCGTAGTACTGTCAGTGAACACAATCGCTGTACCACATCAACTACGTCAACTACTCATGACGAACCTGGCTTGTGGGCGGGGGTCGATGCGAGGGCGCTGGCCTTGGTGTCGCTGCCATTCGCCATTGCGCCCTGGGGCGCGGCTCTGGGCTGCTCAGCTAGCTGCTGCTTCGCTGCCGCCTGGGGCGCCTTGGCCGCCGTGTCGAGGCGAGGGGACCGCTGCAAGAGGAAGTCCACAAAGACGGCCAGTGCGCGGAGCCTGTGGGTTCAACCGCACAGTACCGGTAGGTCACAACTGTCCACGCACACAGGAAAGGCACAGTGTACACCGGTGTAACCGCAGCTGCGTTGTGATGTGACGGCCCCACAGGTGTGCAAAGAAATAGGATTAGGCAACGAGGTTACTTTTCGATGCTGAAGGGCTTGGCGTCGGGCTCTTGCTGGCGGCTCCCAAACAGGCCCTCCCGCAGGCCCGCCAGCGCGTCCGGGGTCCACCCCGTGGCCGGCCGTGCGCTGCTCAGTGCCGCCTCCACTCCGGCGAAGGCCTTCACCACGCGCCCCACGGCTGCGGTGGTACACGCGGTGAGCAGGCGCATGGAAGAGCAGAAACCGTCAGAAAATCAGCGAGGTGCAAAGCAAACGTTTTCAGGTCGCGGCTTTCACGCCTGTTACTGTGCATGTTGTGAAAGGGGATCCTAAGTCAGCGAGTAGTGTTATTCTGCTTGCACTGGGAAGATCTGTTCAGCGCACCTGCCCGCTTAGCAGCCTTCTTGGGAACTGCAGCGCCTGCAGCCCCGGCGGCTGCAGGCGCAGCCTCTCCAGGCTGCCGCCCGCCCGCATGAGCTGGAGCCTGCCCCCCTACGCCCTCGCCCCCTTCATCTTCACTGCTACCGCTGTCACTGCTGCTCGCCTCCGCCTCCTCCACCTGCGCACGTTGCACGGACACCCCACCCGCCCCTGCCCCAACCGCCGGCCTCCCTCCCTGCCCCTGCCCCCGCCCCTGCCCCCGCCCCTGCTGCTTCCCCTTGCACTGCTCGTCCACCGCCGCCTGCTGCGTGGGGTTCACCCGCATCTGCCCCCGCATGGCCGCGTGCACGGCGCGCAGCAACAGCAGCACCAGCGGGTGGCGCCCCAGCCTCGCGCCCAGCGCCGCCACATCAGCGTCCACTGCCTCTGGGGAGCACGCCTGCAGCCGCCGCCGGACGTCATCGCCCACAGACCGCTCCTTCTTGCTGAGCGGCCTGCCCTTTGTGTCCTTGCGCAGGGACTGCAGTTGGGCCTGCGCCGCCTGCAGCTCCGCCTGGGCGTCGCCGCGCAGGATGGGGCCTGAGGCCGCGGCCAGATAAAGACGACAGCCACCTTTAGCAACGCGTGTGTCATGGATGTTACGCTGGGTATGGAGGTGTCGCGCAGGAGGAGGCCGAAGACGGCTTGGCAGTCGTGTGATGCATACAACCCCGCTAGGCGGCAAGGTGCCATTGTCACATGCCACCTGGCATTAGAGCACATCCTGAGGCAAATAGGCGTGCAGACAGAGGCACCAGCGGTTATGCCTCACCCAAGAATTGCTGTACCAGCGTGGAGACGACGGCGGGGTAGAACCTGCGCGCCGGTTCCACCTGCACGCGCGCGCCGCCCAGTGCCTGCTGCAGCGTGTCCTGGAAGGAGGCCTGCGCGGAAGAGGCAGAGTAACGAACACAATACTCAATGAAGCCTGGTGAATATGACAACAACCGCTGGTGAGTTGTAACAGTTCTGCGTGGGCCCGGCAGTGGCGCGGGAATAGTGAATGCACCTCAAGCGCCGGTCCATTGTTGGGAGGCTGAAGCGCGACCCCTGCCGCATTGTGCTTGTACACATTCGCTGCTTTCCCACCTGGAGTTGGGCAGTGGTGAAGTTGCTGGGCAAGCTGTTGACCTGGAGGGACGGAGGGACGGACAGGACGGGAGCGCAGTCAACTCACAGCAACTCCCCTGGGCAACAGCAGCGTAGCAGCAACTCCCCTGGGCAGCAGCAGCGTAGCGGCACATGTCCGACACAGCGTAACAACGTGTACCTTTCCAGGCTGCAACACTGCTTTGACATGCTGGCTGCCCAGCGAACCGCATACCTCAGCCAGTAGCTTCCGAGCAGCTTTCCCAAAGGAAGAGCCATCGACGCCTCGGTTCAGAGACGGTGGACCTGCCAGGCCTTCCAGCAGCCCGCGAGAGTCCGTGGCAAGCGTCTCCTTTCCAGCAGCAGCCTTCTGCGCCGGCTTGCTGTCTGACTCTGAGTCTGACCCAGACGAGGACGAGGAGTCTGAGCTAGAGTCGGAAGAGGAGGACGAGGATGATGACGACGAAGACGACGCCTTGGCACTGCCATTCCCGTGGGGGTTGCTGCTGCCGTTTGCAGCACCTCCGTGTTCGTCGTCCGAATCAGAGGCGTCGTCCTGCTCCCGCTCCTTGCGCAAAGTCGCCAGTGCGTTTGCCATGTGCTGCATCCGCTGGCGCTCGGCGTCCTGCTGCTGCTTGCTGCCACCTGCCTTCGTCGGGCCAAACGCGGGGCCGATGAACATATCCTGCAGTGCATAGCCAGAAGAAGCCCGGAAGTCAATACAAGGAAGGCCCGGCACTTACGGGGGCAAGCTCATGCAGTGCGCAACCGAATGGTGCAAAAGCCCAACAATTGCGCATGCGGGGGGGCCCTAGTCCTAGTCCTAGCCATGCAGATCACTTGCCTTGAGCTGTCCACGGCTCTGTTGTTGCTGCTGGCGCTGCGTGGGTGACGAGAAGCCATAGTACTGTGCAGTCACTTCCCGAGGCGACTGCTTCGCCCGCTGCCCGCCGCTGCCCCCTGGCCGCGCCGCCTTCGCATCCGCACGCACCCCATGCTGCTCCTGCTCCATCGCCGCTGCCGCAGAGTCCACGTACAGCAACAGGTCGGTCACGCACACGCCCAGGCGCCATGCTAGCAGCTGCCGCATGGGCCGGTCTGGGTCCGGCTGCGGGCCACGCTGTGCGTCCCTCACCGCATCAGCTCCCTTTGCCCCTGCAAACGGTCCCCTGTCCATCCGGTGCGCCCGCGCCAGGTCTTCCAAGACAGCGGACAGGAGCTGTGTGCCTTCCTGCGACGCAACGCCGCTCGCCGCCGCCCGCCGGCACCACCCCGCCCCCCGTGCCGCCACCACGCGCCGCACTGCAGCAGCCACATCTTGGGCTGCAATGCGAGGGACGTTTACAAGGGGCGGAGCTGAGGGTACGGCCCTAGGCCGCTGGCTGGGGCCATGGCTGATGCCGGCTGCGGTGGGGTCACCGGTATCGGCACGGCGGGAGGCAGCGTCAGCAGGAGGCGGCCACCCCCAGGCCTGCTGCACCAGCGGGTGCGCCCACAGGGGCCCAAGGCGCAGCTCGGCGTAATGGTTTACGCCCTCGGCAGCGACCAGCTGCTTCTCCAGGTCCCACAGTGTAGCTACGCACCTGCAGCATGGTTATGAATCACGATGGTAGTTTGTGAATGTAGCACGACAGGGCATCCCCGTAGCTGTTGGCTGGTGATCATGGCACGCCAGAAGCGCGCCACCATTGCGGTGGGCTTATGGCCATGCGCTTGGTGGCCAGAAACGACTATGTAACACGATGCAGATCGTGGCAGACAAAGGCTTCCAAAGGACAACGGGCCCTCAGTGCTCCTGATGTCAGCTGACTGCCCTACGGCTTTGCTGACCTGGCAGCGCAGAACGCGGTAATGCGCGCAGCCACCCGCCGATCCAGCTGCAGCAGATTCGCCATTTGCCGCGGCATTTGAAGTCCAATGGACTCGTAGGACCTGCGCATTGGTGCACGGCATGGGCACGACCGGGACGGCAACAGCCCAGCAGGAGGAGACTCTTGCCGTACAGCAGCACCTTGGGCCAACTTATTCCCTACATCAACATCATAACGCACCTGCCTGCCAGCCAGTAGTACATGGCCGCTGCTGCATCATCGTAAGATAGGTGGTGCTGCTGACCGAATGGGCGTTCCCCTGCTGTCTCCCCCACCGTGGCTGCAGCATCATGCTGCCCTGCGCCTCCCAGGTTGCCCCTGTAGGCCCTGCCACCCGCACCAGCTGCCCTCTCAAGCAGATTCAGCACGAAGCCAAAGAGCTGGTCGAGGCCCTCGGCGGTGAGCGCTGCTGTTACGCGACCGCCAGGCCGTAAACTGACGGCCTGGGGCAGGGCTGCCAGCAGCATCTCCAGGCTTGGGTGCTCCGGTGGCAACTGCAGAGCGCAGCCGTACTCCAGAGCCCATGCTTCAGGTATTTCATTTATGCATAGTCCGTCAGGAGATTTTAAGAGCAGTCGACGGAGTCTATGCGGAAGCGCTGTGTCAATGGCCGCCATGGCCAAAACCTAAACGCGCTGATTCATAATGTTCGATATGTGCTCCAATCCTAACGTTTCACGCGGATAGGTACAGTGTTTGTATGTTGCGCATGACGCACAGAGCGCAGTTCCATTATACCGACAAAATAACAAAGTCGCGGAACTGGGAGCCACGCCCACTAAATCAACTGAAGCAATTAGAGTGCATCCTGCCGACTTGCACACATCCGTTGACCTCCCAAGCGCCCCCTGACGAGTTGCGGAAAATCCGTTGTCCGTTGCCGGCACTTACTCATCTATTGCTGCTTTTGGAGCAGGCCCGCCTGCGCCTGGGACACTCAAGCACATATACCCATACCCAAATACTATCTGCATGCTGAGTGGGGTGCAATACCAGCATCCCCTAGCGCACCAGCCTGGGCAAGGGAGGGACAAATAGCGTGCCTTGCTGAACCAGCAATGGCTGCCGTTCACCAGGTAGACAGCAACTGGCAGTTGTGCCAAGCTGCATTCGCATGCATTCTCTTGAAGTCGCAAAAAAATGTTGATGACTGCACCCATAGTGCTTGAGTGACCTGGCGTGAGTGTGCAGCCTGTGTGTCCATGCCCTTACGCCCGTACGCCTTGGGGCAGAGAGTGTCCTCCCCTGTCCCCTTGTCGCCCCTCTGACATAGTACGCTTGTGCCCGGGCATTAGCTGCCGTTGGTCATCGGTCCCATTGATCTAATAAAACTATCTTCACCGTCCTAGCGATCGATTGGGACATAGGGACAAAGCAGGCTCCGCCTTCTGGGCTCGGCTGCCGCGCGTACTATTTTGAACCGGCGACAGACCGGCGACAGTTGCGGTTGGAGCTCCAAACTGTTTCCAGAGCCATCATGCGAGATCATACACGCATCCACAAACGTCAAATCAAGTACTGCTTGTCAGATCCCACGAGGAGTATGTGTATTCGCCGCTACCTGTCACTGCCTGTCACCAGAGTTGCCGCACCTATACTTAACCCTTACCTCAACAATCAAGAATCAACTCTGACACAATCAGCTACAGACGTGGGCAGGCTAAGCGGAAAGCCGCTGTAGCAGAAGCGGCAGAAGAGCGTCAGCACAGCACCTCGAACGAACGAGATGGCGGATGCCGGGCTAGGGTGCGTTCACTCCCGGTTCACCCGCTTCAAAGTGCCTCATGGCCGGGCGCCGACCTAACGTCATCACCTGCCCCGCCTACACATGTTGGGCAAGGTAAGACGCAAAGGCCCCTTGCTTGCTAGCAGCTGTACGTGTTCTCCGACTACTTGCTATGAGACGTCCATATTGACTGCACACTCACTGGGACTCGTGCTCCTTGCTAGTGGGTCAGCGCAGGGTTGGCCACATGTATTCATACCGCTCTCACACCTGGGATGTAGGGTGGACATACACCCAACCAATCGAGGTAAGCGTCAGCGCTTCATAGGGAGCGAGCCAGCAGCGGGGGTTGCGCGCTTGTGGGCAAGGTACCGGTACCCGCACACTGCTCCTGCATCTGAGCACAAATACCGGTATAACACATGTGTTAGCACTACCACGTGTTGGTTGACTGCGTGCCCTTTTATGCGGCTCGTGAGTGTGTATGTGCACACGCAACATACCGAAAACAATCAGGAAAAAGCTGTCAGCACAAGCAGCTAACTGAACAGGGAGGGTTGGTCCCATACGAGTTGTTGTTGAGGTTTGGGAGCAAGGATAAACGGACGGAGCGTCGCAGCTGGACAGCAAAGTGAATAATAATCAATTTCACATGCACCAGTGGCTGCGAAGCTGCGTGTATTCAGCTTTTTTGGTTTGATTTTTGGTTTGTATCCTACCACTATGTACCTGCCACACATTCTGTCCTAAAGCTTTGCGGGCATGCACAGGGTTTGGTGTGGGCCAAGCCCCGACCAGCAGGTCATGGCTAGCCTAGACCATGCTGCTGGATCCACCTGTGTGTGTAGGCGACGCCAATGCATGTTGCACCCTGTCTAGGTCGTTATGCCGCACCAACGGAGCGTAAGCGTCACATATGTGCACCGGCTTCCGGCGGTAGATCTGGGGGTGTGGAAGCGGCGGTGGTTCTGCAAGGACAGTGGCCTTTAACGAAAGAACATAATAACGATAAGGGATTCATCATCCCGGGCATCTGCCATTCTGCATACCTACATTGGCCGCATGACTGCTTGCATGTCCATCGGTTTGTCGTATGCTGCCAATACAAGGTGGTACAATGTTTTTATAATGAGGCAATGGTGTCGCTCCTACTGGGTTTTGATAAGGGCCCCGCCCACCCTTGCCACATTTCTGCGACCTGTTGAGGCGTGTTGGGGTCCGGGGGAGCGGCCCCGGA
>VFQN01002722.1_pt1 | contig 26596 bp, 17 predicted proteins | sample 3512371 | NCBI WGS metagenome assembly VFQN01 (sample SAMN10412370, study PRJNA504923) | tailings metagenome | isolation source: Replicate 2 from Balatoc abandoned mine | place: Philippines: Itogon, Benguet | collected 2017-08-28
GTCGGTTCCGGGCGGTGACCGCAGCCGTTGTTGCTGAACAGCGACAGGCAAACCAGCGGTGACAGCAGCAGTCTGCCCGGGCGCCGGGGCAAATTCACACTGTTGGCACCCGGTTTGTCACCCACGCCGTTTCCCGATCTCTGGCACGGCTCACTTGAGTTCATTTACTGCTGTCGCAGACATTTTGATGGATTCAGGTCACGCGGGTTGTGCAACCCTCAGCATCCTCTGTCTCGCGTCTAGGTCATCGGCAATTGTTCAAGGAGACCATCACCTCAGATTACAGATTGCCGGATTGTTACCACGCCTGTCCAACGGCGTGGTCGGCCGAAGTCTGCCGCACGTCCGCCTCTAATGACCAGGATTGAAAAATCGCTGATCGACAGGACACCGATTGGCTGATTCGACTTGCGCTTGCGGCGACACCTGTGCCGTCGGCAGCAGTTCGTCGCATTACGCAACCATGCTGAGTTCGGGTCAACTGCCAGTCGATTCCCGGACGACAAAGCCGATACTGAACGCGAATGCCCTGATGGTTCTGGCTTGCAAAGTCGCCCGGTCGAGGACGTTTGCGCCCTGGCAGCAGCCTGAGGGTTTGTGGCGATGAACTGGCAATCGGCTCATCGCGGGCAGTAACGGCCGATGAAGCCGATAAGACTGATGTTAGCGGGGAACTTGGGGAATCCACGGACGGACAGCAAATTTTGTTTTTCTCCGCCAGACGGCGGCTGCTAAGATACGCAGTGAATCTGAAGGATTGTCGGGACTGGGAGTTTCTGCTCTGCCCCGTCGGCCGAAGTCAGATTCGTATTTCGGAAGTCCAGTCAATGCCTGTCCAGTGCCGCGAAGTCCCGTGCCGCAAAAATGTCTGTCGGCAGCAGTCGCGACACTCATTGTAAGTCCGGGTTTTACTCGGGGAGTCACCGAATGTTACAGCACCTCGTCCGTGGTGTGGGCCTGGCTGCCGTGCTGGCCGCGGGACCGCAAGCCGTCTGGTCGGCATCTCCGCAGGAATCCGCTGCGCGAGTTCCCACGGCGCGTGTTTCGACCGCGCCTGTCTGGCAGCGGGTTGCCGCCAATGGCGTGGCCGCGCAGGCGATTGTTCTGAAGGCAGACACGCTGCCCGCCAGCACGATTCCGGTGGCCCATGCGATCGTGGTCGACACATCCGCCAGCCAGACGGGTGATTATCGTCGCCATGCCCTGGACGTCATTGACAGCCTGCTCGCCAGCCTGCCGTCCGATCTCAAGGTCCGGCTGTTTGCCGCCGATGTGTCGCTGGAACCGCTGATGGACGAGTTCGCTGCCGCGAACAGCGCCGCGACGCAATCTGCCGTCCAGCAACTGCAACAGCGCGTGCCTCTGGGTGCCAGCAATCTGGTTGGTTCTCTGAAGGAACTGCTGGCGGACCTGCCGGGACGCGGAGTTTCGGTAGTTTACGTGGGTGATGGCGACAACACAGCGGATCTGCTGAAGAAGGATGAGCTGGTCGCGGTCATGCAATCCTGCCGGGATCGCCAGTTGCCGGTCGTCAGTTATGGTGTTGGTCCGCAGCTGAACCTGCAATTGCTCGGGGCACTGGCGGTTCACACCGGCGGCAACGTGCTGTTCGACACCCGCAGCTCTGCCGCGGATTACACACAGGCGCAAGGCAAGAAGCTGGCCCGGGCGGCAATCGCCCCGGTCTGGTATCCGACAGATCTCCAGGTTTCGGCAAAGGAACTCACCCTGTTGCCGGCAACTCCGTTGCCGGTACGGACTGATCGCGAAACGATCTATCTGACACAGTCGGTTTTGCCCGCCGATGTCAAGGTGACGCTGTCCTCGGATAAGGACCAGCTGGGCTGGAATCTGGCCGATCCGACGGAACCGGCGGGGTCAGCGTTTCTGACGGTGTATACACAGCGAGCCGCCGCTGACGGTGGATTGAACAATGGTTTGGCCGGCCTGCAACTGGCCACGGTCGCCAACGACGATTTCCAGTCGGTCCTGCAAAATATGCTGGATGAAGGGCGTGCGGCCCTGGCGAAACGTCAGCCGGAAGTTGCTGCCCGGATTGCCGAACAGGTACGTGGTTTTGATGACGATCTGATCGAGGCCCGCGAAGTGGCTGTGGCAGCCGATCAGCTGCGCGTCCAGCTGGTGAGCATGCAGGCGGAAGAAGCTCCATCGGCACCGCCAGCGCCGGGCATCACCAGTTCCGCGCCAGCCAACCCGGATCTGATTTCCAACTTTGAACAGCAGTCACGCATTCGCACCCAGAAGATGCAGCTGGAAGTCAGCCGCACGATTGAGGATGCCCGTGCGAATTCTGAACCCGGACTGGCGATTGAATCGCTCAAGCGGGAACTGACCACCGTGCGGGCGGCGATTGACATCAATCCCGAAGACCGCAGCCGGATGTTGAAGCAACTCGAAGGCGAACTGCTGGCCGCGACTACCCGTGGTGAGCGGCTGCAACAAACCCGCGATCGCATGCAGCAGCGACTGGCTCAGGAAGAAGCCCAGGCCCGGCTGGTGGAGCAGATGGAGCTCGACGAGGAACGTCTGGAAAACCTGATCGATCGCGTGCGGGCGCTGATGGAAGAAGGTCGTCACGGCGATGACGCCGCCTACGCCGAAGCTCAGGCAGTGGCTCAGGTGGCGATTGACCTGCGTCCTGGCGACGGAACAGCCGCTGCCGCCCGGTTCGATGCTGTGGCTGCTGAACAGCTGGTGCGTTCATTCCGGTTGCGTCAGCGTCGGTCTGACAAGTTCCTGGACACGCTCCACCAGGTGGAACTGTCCCATGTGCCGTTCCCGGATGAACCTCCGGTGGTCTTCCCGCCTGCTCCGGTCTGGAATGCCCTGTCCCAGCGGCGAATCGCCAAGTACTCGTCGGTGGATCTGAAGAAGAACAGCCCGCGTGAGCAGGCCATCGCCTCGGCCCTGAGCCAGCGAACAGAATTGGCTTTCACTGATCAGCCGCTGTCGGACGTGATTGAATTCCTCAAGGACTACCATCAGATTCCGATCTGGATTGATCAGACGGCTCTCAACGATGAAGGCATCGATCCCAGCACGACACAGGTCACCATTGAACTGTCCGGGGTGAGCCTGCGAAGTGGTTTGCGGTTGTTGCTGGAACCGCAGGGCCTGACCTACCTCATTCAGGATGAGGTGATGAAGATCACGACCAAGGCTGTCGCTGATGAGTTGCTCTTCACCCGCGTCTATCCGGTGGCCGACCTGACCGTCATGATCATCCCCAAAGGCGGCGGCATGGGTGGTGGGATGATGGGCGGTATGATGGGTGGCGGTATGGGTGGTGGCATGGGCGGCATGGGCGGCGGTATGGGTGGTATGGGCGGCGGCATGGGTGGCATGGGCGGTATGGGAATGGGTGGTGGTTTCCCGAGCGTCGCTCCGGAAGCTGTGCCGGCCCTGACCTTGCCAGCTGCAGCCGGGATGCCAGAGCTGAATTCAAAAAAAAAATGAGTTCCGGTCCACAGGCGAAGGCACTCTAAGCGCCCCCTATCGAATGTTCCAGCCTCAGCGGGTTTCCCTGGAGAAGCCCGTTGAGGCTGTTTTTTTTGCTCAAGCTGAAGTGCCAGCGCAAGAGCGAAAATCAGTGCCACTGTCGACCAGTTCACAGAACCCGCCAACTCCTCCAGCCAGAGATCGCTGGAATTACCTGTTTCAGGATGAGACCGTCAAACCGGAAACCATCCGCCAACTGGTCACGGAACTGAGCGCTGACAAAAAATTCGAGGACGTCATCAGTCTGCTGGAACAGGCGATCATCCGGGGCAAGGCACAACCCTGGATGTACGAAGTGCTGGCTTTGACGATGGAGATCGCCGGAAGGCCGCGCTCGCAAATCGAGCGAGTGTTGCTGTCATCACGCGATCTGACGCCGCCGGATACCGAATCGCTGCTGTTTCTGGCCGCCTATCTGGCCCGGTTTGAGCGATATGATACGGCCATTCGCTGTTGTCGCCAGGCGGCGGATCTGGTTCCCAATCGTCCCGAGGCCTATGCGACTGCTTTGGGATATGCCCGTCGCACGCACGATCCGGAGACTCAGGCCTGGGCTGCCATCGGGGTGTTGACGACTGCCTGGGGGGCAGACCAACAGAAGTTGCGCGATCAGGCATTGGACGCCGTCAGCGAAGTCCGTCAGAAATGGCAATCCGGGAAGCGTCTGGGCGAACTGGCAGCTTTTGAGGTGGCAGTTCGGGAAGCCGAACGGGTGGACTTGCGCGTTCGCGTCGAGTGGTCCGGGGCCGGCGATCTGGATCTGGACGTGACCGAGCCGCAGGGTACGGTGTGTTCCCGCGAGAATCCTTATTCTGTCGGCGGCGGCATCCTGCTGCACGATGGGTCGGGACCGAACCCCAAAAACTGCTACGACGAATATGCCTGCCCGATTGCCTGGTCTGGCGAATACCGCATTCGTGTGCTCCACAGTTGGGGGAACATCGTCGGGAAGCGGGCGACCGTCACGATCACCCGATCGATCGGCAACCAGATGCTCGACAAGGAAGTCATTCCGGTGGCGATCACTCCGGAAGGCACGACGTTGCGGGTGACGCTCAGGAACGGACGTCGCAAGGCTCCGGCAGCTCCGATGCCCGTAAGCCGCAAGGCAGAGCAGGGAAAACAGGGGCCGTCAATTCTGGCCCAGCTGCAGCCCGGCGTGCCGTCGGTCGGACCAGCGGTGGGGGCCGGTGCAGTGGGGTATCAACCGGTGGTGCAGTCTTTCAGCGAGGGGATCTCGATGGCTGCGATGGCCACCGTGTCGGGGGATCGCCGCTATGTGCGGCTGGATCTGACGCCGGTGTTCAGCAACATCACCGACGTGTTCACATTCAGTTTTCAGCGGTAACCGGTTTGTTCGGGAACGCCGTCAACGATACGGTAAAAGTCCGGGTGAACTTATCGCATCAGGCCAGGCGTGACGTCGGTATCCAGCGCCGCGAAATCTCCGCGCTCAAACAGTTCCCAGCCCAGTCCGCCCATCGCGGCGTTATCGGTACAAAAATCCCGCGGCGCGATGACCAACCGGATATCCAGTGACTTGGCCATGCGTTCAAGTGCAGCACGGAACACGCCGTTGGCTGCGACGCCGCCACCGACACAGAGTGTCCGGCGACCGGTCAGACGGAGGGCCTGGGCACATTTGCCGACCAAGACGTCAACGGCCGCTGCCTGAAAACTGGCGGCCAGATCGGCCTTGCGCTGGTCGGTGAGCGGAGGCACGGTCTCGCGGGAGCCGGGAATGCCGCGTGCGGCATACAGCACTGCCGTCTTGAGACCGCTGAAGCTGAACCGCAGTTCCTCATCATTCAGAAAGCTGCGTGCGAATGAAAACGCGGCCGGGTTTCCGTTGGCGGCGAGTCGTTCAATCTGTGGACCGCCCGGATACTCCAGTCCCAGAATCTGTGCCACCTTGTCGAAGGCTTCCCCGGCAGCATCGTCCAGCGTGCAGCCCAGCAGTTTCAGATCCACGGGTGATTCACAGTCGTAAAGATGCGTGTGCCCGCCGCTGACGACGAAACCGACGGCCGGGAAGACATCGGGGCCGGCGGCCATCCGGCAGGCGTACAGATGCGCTGCCACATGATTGACCGCGACCAGGGGAATGTCGCAGGCCAGCGCCAGCGACTTGGCGGCTGTCAGGCCGACGAGCAGCGAGCCGACCAGTCCCGGGTAGGTTGCCACGGAAATCACACCGATCTCCGACAGTGTGACGCCAGCCTGTTTCAGTGCGGTATCGATGACGGGCAGGATACGTTCCAGATGAGCCCGCGAGGCAATCTCCGGCACGACGCCGCCGAACCGCTCGTGCAACTCATGCTGGGTGGCGACGACACTGGACAGCACGCGGCGTTCGCGATCCACAACAGCAGCAGCCGTTTCATCACAGGAGGTTTCAAGAGACAGCAGCAGCGTGGTCATGGCAGGTCACACAAAAAAACAGGCAACCCGGTCGCGATTGCGATCGGGCTGCCTATCGTAATCAGATCGGCCCGGCAGCGAGAGTCTGTGATCAGGCAGCGCCGGCGCGCAGAAAGGTCAACAGCGTGCGGATGGGCCAGACGATGGCAGCATCATCTTTGGCAGAAGCATCTTCTTTGGTCGTGTCGTCGGCTTTCGCAGGGGCGGCCGCTTCCTTCTTTTCCGGTTCAGCAGCCGGCTCTTTCTTCTTGTCTCCGCTGGCCTCCGGCTGTTTCGCCAGTTCCGCCTTGATGTATTCCAGCCCTTTTTCCAACTGTGAATCGACGAAGTCCGACTTCGCTACGGTGCCGTCGTTTCGCAGCACGTCGCGCTCCGCGCGATAGTTGCGGTACTTCTCCATGTCCTCGAAGGTCCACTTCACGTCATATTTGTCATCCGGTGAGACGCCCCATTCGTCGGTCTCCTTCGAGTCCGGGAAGCGATGAATGTTCTTGCCGCTGGGGCGATGATAGCTGGCGGTGGTCAGCTTCAGGGCGCTGGCCCCGCCTTCCAGTTCAATCACATTTTGTACGCTTCCCTTGCCCCAGGTGCGTTCGCCGATGATCACCGCCCGCTTGTGATCCTGCAGACAGGCGCTGACAATTTCGCTGGCAGACGCACTGAAGCGATTAACCAGCACCACCATCGGAAAATCCTTGAAGGTGCCGGACTTGTGGGCCTTGAAGACCTGTTCTTCCGTATTTCGGCCCTTGGTGCTGACAATCACTCCCGAATCCACAAACAGATCTGAAATGGCAGTGGCTGCCTGCAGCAGACCGCCGGGGTTGTAGCGCAGGTCCAGGACCAGGGCCTTCATGCCGGCTTTCTGCAGTTCGTTCAGGGCAGACTGCATTTCCTCGGCGCTGTTGCGGCTGAAGTGGGTCAGGCGGATGTAGCCGATTTTTTCCTTGTCGTCGAGCATGTAATCCCAGGTGCCGTCGCCGCGGTAATGGTCGCCCAGCACGGTCGGCGTCTTGATGATGGCCCGGACGACGTCGAAAGTCACCGGCTTCTGCTCACCCGCATGCAGCACGGTCAGTGAGACTTTTTCACCTGGTTTCCCGCGCATCATCTTGATGGCGGTGTCCATTTCCTTGCCTTCCCCGAATCCGGAAACCGGCTTGCCGTCGATTTCGAGAATCGTATCACCGGGCAGCATGCCGGCTTCATAAGCGGGCGTTCCGGGCAGCGGTGTCATCACCATCAGCGCGCGGGATTTCGGGTCGACGGTGACCTGAATGCCCACGCCGCCGAACTCCTGCTCGACCACGGTGTTGAACTGGCTCAGGTCTTCCTGGTTGATATAGGAAGAGTACGGGTCCAGTTCGGCGATCATGCCGCGCATCGCCGCCTCGACGAGTTCGCGACGGGAGACTTCCTTGACGTAATTGCGATCGATCTGTTCAAAGGTGTCGACGAACAGCTTCATCAGTTCGTAGTCGTCTTCTTTTTCCGCAGCGCACAGCGGTTGCAGCAAGGCTCCTGTCAGCAGAATGCCCAGGACTCCATTCCAGACCAGCCGCCAGTTCCTCATGTTCGCCCCCTGCGTTCCGTGTCACATGGGCTCAGGCCAAAGGGCACAGAGCCTGTGAAGATCGGTTGATGAAGAAAACCACGCATTGACTCTAGGCGTTTTAACGACTGGAGGCAAGAGGGGCAGAGACAGTGAGAGCACTGGACCAGCGCAAAAAGAAATCGCGAACCCACCAGCGGTTGACGGGCAACGCTGACGGATTCGCGATTCAGTCTCGAACCGGGTTCGCGACCCTGTCGGACTCTACAGATTTCCCCGGAGCACGCTCACTCGGGAACGTGAGACATTTCCTCAGTGCGGCGGGCGGTCATCAGGTCGATGATGGCGGGAACCGCTGTCGGGAGGGCGATCTTGCGCGGTTCGGATTCCCAGCGCCATTTCACTTCCACAATCCCTTCCTTGATGCCCTTGCCACCGATGACGACGCGGAGCGGAATCCCGATCAGATCGGCATCCTTGAACTTTACGCCGGCGCGCTGGTCACGATCGTCCAGCAGTACGTCCACTCCCTGAGCCTGCAACTGGGTGTAGATGGTGTTCGTGACGCTCATGGTCTGCGAATCATCGATTTGCAGCGGGCAGAGGATCACGGAATAGGGCGCGACCGCCAGCGGCCAGACGAGGCCGTTGGCATCATGGCAGGTTTCCGCCAGGCCGGCGACGATCCGGTTCACGCCGATGCCGTAGCAGCCCATGATGATCGGCTGCCGCGCGTCTTTCTCGTCGTCGAATACGGCATCCAGCGCTACCGAGTATTTCGTGCCCAGCTTGAAGACGTGGCCGACCTCAATGCCATGCACCAGTTCCAGGGTGCCCTCGCCCCGCGGACTGGGATCACCTGCAACCGCGTTACGGATGTCGTACGTGGTCTCCAGCTGATAATCGCGACCGATATTCACACCCGTGAGATGGGCGTCTTCCTTGTTGGCCCCGGTAATCGCATCCTTCACGAGCGGCACATCGTGATCGGCCACGAGCGGGCACTGGATGCCGACCGGGCCGGCAAAGCCGACCGGCGCTCCGGTGACCTTCAGGATCGTCGCCGTATCGGCGAGTTCGATCGATCCCGCGTTCAGGGCGCGGCGCAGCTTGTTCTCGTTGACCTCATGGTCTCCGCGGACCATGACAGCACACGGTTTGCCGTCGACCAGATAGATCAACGTCTTGATCATCTGTTGCGGCTCGCACTTCAGCAGCTTGCACACTGCATCAATGCTGCCGACATCGGGAGTGGAGACTTCCTGCAGCGGTCCAGCGTCGCCGCGTGGTTCCAGCGACGGTGTCTTGCGACCGGTTTCCGCACGTTCCAGATTGGCGGCATAGCCGGTCTGGGGGCAGTGAACGACGAAGTCCTCGCCGTTGTCGGCGGGAATCATAAACTCGTGCGACGCATCGCCGCCGATTGGCCCGCTTTCCGCTTCCACGGGCAGATACTTCAGTCCGCAGCGAGCGAAGATGCGACAATAGGCGCGGTAAATTCGCTGGTAGGTCTCCGACAGTGATTCCACGGACGTGTGGAAGCTGTAAGCATCCTTCATCAGGAATTCGCTGGTCCGCAGCACGCCGAAGCGGGGACGTTCCTCGTTCCGGAACTTGGTCTGGATCTGATAGAGGGTGAGCGGCAACTGGCGATAGCTGCTGATCTGGCGGGAGACCAGGTCCGTCACCACCTCCTCGTGAGTCGGCCCGAGCGCCAGATGGACCGAGCGATCGCCGCGTTTGACCTGAAAGTTCATCAGGACGTTGCCAAACGCTTCCCGGCGACCGGTCCGCTCGAACAGATCGATCGGCTGGAGCGCGGGCATCAGGATTTCGACGCCGCCTGCGGCATCCATTTCCTCACGAACAATCTGCTCGGCTTTCTTCAGCGCCCTCAGACCCAGCGGCAGGTAGGTGTAGGCCCCGGCCATGAGCTGGCGAATCAGGCCAGCGCGCAACATCAACTGATGACTGGGGACTTCCGCATCCGCCGGTACATCCTTCATTGTGGGAATTAACGTCTGCGACCAGAGCACCGTCCGACTCCTTGATCCGATTCTCTACCGGGTTGGCGTGATTGTATGGCGGGCACAAAACTGTTGGCGGGGATTATATACTGCCCGCGTCAGGAAATGATTTGTTTCTCACTGTATTATGTTCGCGATTATGTCCGCGGGGCAGAACGTCTCATGTCAGGCCGGGCACGGTACAGGGGACTTGCCCCGGGCAGGGAGATATTTCGTCATGATCGGTTCGCGACCGTCGATCGGAAATCCTGCGTGTCGACCGGTGATGAAGCCCGTCTGCCGCTCAGGCCCGTTCGACAACTGCCGACGGGGACGTTGACCGCAGGTGCGCCATGTATAACGAACCGCGGCGAACTGTGGAACGGGTGCGCTGCCGGAATCGTGGATTCCCGTCTGCTCCAGAGGCCCGGCACAGAGAACGACCCAGCGCAGAAAAACACGCTCGAAGCCTCGGGACTGCGAGCGTGAAACTGGAATTCGGTGTTGTGGCGACCGGAATCAGGCTCCCGGCCGCATTTCCGTGTAGGCATTGATGATTTCAAACAGGTCGGCGGAGATGCGGATTTCATCATCCGCGAAATCATCCAGCCAGGTTCGCTCTCGATGAGCCGCGTCGGTCAAGGCCCGGGTGACGTCTGCGAGACGGACGCTCATGGTCTGAGGCCGCATCGGAAGCACGTCGACATCGTCGCCCGTGTACAATCGGAGCCGGTGGCGCATAATCACATCCTGTCGCCAGAGCAACATCCCTGTCATCGAGGCGAACCTGCAGTGACTGCCGGGTCGCCATCGCGCATGTTCTGTGAATTGATCGGCCGTCGGCAGTGCCAGACTTGATGAGATTACCGCTGGCGAAGAATAACCGGTTCAGAACGATCGGAATGAAAAGGAACGGCAGAGGGTATGTTCCGTAAAACACGGCTGTGAAACGGATTGCGACGTCAGTTCGCCGGCAGTTCAGGCCGGGAGACGCTACGGACCGGCAACAGTCGCCGCCTGGCGATTGCCGGTCCACCGGCAATCGCTGGAAAGCCCCGCGACACGGCCCGGAGACAGGGTCGCGCTACTGGAATACTCGCCTTGTCAGAATCACCTCGGTCGAAAGTCGGTGACTGGACTAGGGGATTACCATCCGTGCTGATCTAAACCGTCTTCACATTTCCAGCCATCTCGCCGGCGTGATAGCTGGAGCGGACAAACGGCCCGCTGGCGACCATCTGGAAGCCCATGGCGCGCGTCAGGTGGCCGTATTCGTCGAATTCTTCCGGCGGGACATAACGTTCAACCGGAAGTTTGTCGGGCGTCGGCTGGAGGTATTGACCGAGCGTCAGCATGTCGCAGCCGACGGCGCGCAGATCGGCACAGACCGCGAGCACTTCTTCCTGTGTTTCACCCAGCCCGAGCATCAGGCCACTCTTGGTGGGAATGTCCGGGTTTTCGTCTTTCACCTGTTTCAGCAGATCCAGCGTCCGCTGGTACTCCGCATTGCGACGGACACGGTGATACAGGCGTGGCACGGTTTCCGTGTTGTGGTTGAAGACATCCGGTCGCGATTCGATCACCCGGTGAATGGCGTCGCGGTTGCCGCGGAAGTCAGGAGTCAAGACCTCAACTTTGGCACCCGTGCGTTCGCGGACCGCGAGGACACAATGATAGAAGTGATCGGCGCCGCCATCGGGCAAATCGTCCCGGGTGACCGAGGTGATGACGACATAGGACAGGCCCAGCCGTTCCGCTGCTTCTGCGACACGTCCGGGTTCGTCCAGTTCCACGACTTCGGTTTTGCCACGCGGCACCGAGCAGAAGCCGCACGGACGGGTGCAGACGTTGCCGAGGATCATGAACGTGGCGGTCTGTTGTGACCAGCATTCACTGCGGTTGGGGCATTTCGCGGACTCACAGACTGTTTCCAGCCGCAGGTCGCGAATCACGTCGGTGGTATACCGCATGCCGGCCTGTGGAGCGGGACGCTTCAGCCATTTCGGCAGGCGTTGACGCGGCAATTCAGCGGTGCCGGCGCTGGTGTGTGAGCCACAGCCGGAACCGCCCGGCAGATCCTGGGGATTGAGAATTTCAAGTTTCATTGCAGACAAACATCCGCCGCGTCGTGCGTTTGAGCAGAGGGTGGCCGGTCCAGAGATGGAAGCGGTCGTATCCACAATGCCTGGCCAGGTGACGAATCCAACATTCCCGGACCGCGGCCATCGTCGTCGGCCGCATACGTTCCGCCGCAAGGCTGGACGGACGCATGTTCTGTCCCCAGGAAACAATATTCAACGCCGCGCGAGGCACCGAGACGTTCAGGCAGCCGCCGAATCGTGAAACGCCGTCGGCGACCGATGCGCCGACAAACCCCAGTGAGCCGCAACGGCCGCGCAGATCAATCGCCGGTGTTGCAGAATCCACCAGAATCCGCTGTTCCTGTCCAACAGCCAGCAAGGAAGCAGAGAGATGCCGGCGATGCTCGTCGGCAGTCTGGTGCAAGCGGTTGAGCGGTAAAATCAGGTAAATCACGATCTGGCCGGGATGATGGGCCCAGGCCCCGCCGCCGCGTCGCGACCAGCGGACCGGAACACCGCGCGATTCCAGTTCCGCCCGGTCGACCAGCAGGTCTGCTGCCGATCCTTCACGTCCCACCGTCACGCCGCTGGCATGTTCGCACACCAGCAGCACGCCATAGGTATCTGTTCGGTCGGCGATTTCTGCCGCCGTGCGTTCCTGAAGCTGAATGGCAGAATCCAGGTCGACCATCCCCAGCAGATGCACCTGCAGCGCAGAAGATGCGCGCTGACCCGGTGACCAATCGACTCGGGAAGTCATGAACTGTTTCCGGCTCCGGAACGGGGTGATAATTCCAGCGGTTTCAAACTCGTATCCACCGCCCCCCGGCAACCCGGCCACAGGGTAACGAAACCTTATTTTACCTGCGGGCTTCCCGGCGGACAATCGGCGCTGCTGGCATTATGCGTCCCTGGATGAGAAATGGCGGGCTGCTCATTCTCCATACTCGGAGAAAGAGCAGGTTTCTTCAAAGGTTTCGTCCGGGATGATGCAAGGTCTTGTTTTCGACCGTGCCCGTCCGGAGATTGAATCTGTCTGTACGTCGCCGACAGGCAAATTGCAGGCCTGATAGGCGTCACAAATTCCACCGGATTGAATTGCCGTTTCCTGCCCGCTACGGTGAGATTTGCACATCTGCACAGAATCTGCTGGCTGTGAGGCATACCCCGTCGAGACGAGGCGTACGATGGCGACTGCGGATTTTAGGGATCGTTTGCTGGAGTGTCTCGGCGGCGACTGGCCGGAGCCGCCTCCTCTGAACGTGCAGATTCTTGCGACGGAACCGGTCGGGGATGTGACCCGGATCAAGCTCACCTATGAAGCGGAACCGAACGATCCGGTTCCAGCTTATCTGCTGATTCCGAACTCTGCGACGGCCGCAAAACCGGCTCCGGGGATCGCGGTCTGGCATCAGCACAATGGCGCCTGGCATCTGGGCAAGGTTGAGCCAGCAGGTGTTGCGGGCAGCGAGATGCACCACACCGGACTGGCGCTGGCCCGTGCAGGCTTTGTGGTCTTGTGTCCCGACGCCCTGTGCTTCGGCGAACGGCAGCATCCTACGATGAAGGGCGGGAATTTCGAGCGTTACGAATTCCTGAGATATGTGGTGGGGGGCAAATGCATGGCCTGGAAGAACATTCTGGACATGCGGCGGGCGATCGATTTTCTGGTCAGTCGTCCGGAAGTCATCCGTGAGAAACTCGGCTGTTACGGGCACTCGATGGGCTCCACTCATACCTGGCTGGTGGGGCCGTGGGAGCCGCGGATCGGTTGTCTTGTGGGGAATTGTTGCCTGCCGACCTATGCCGGAATTCATCGCGAACACCTGTTGCATTGTTTCCCGAATTTCATCCCGGGATTGTTTCAATATGGGGATTTACCGGACATCGCCGCCCTGATTGCCCCGCGACCGCTGATGCTGAATTTTGGCGAACTGGACGGGGGCAGTCCGACTGAAGACGTGAAGGCTGCGTTGCCGCGCATCCAGCAGGCATACGACAGCATGCACGCCGGCGACCGGTTTTCCCCTTTCATTGAGTCGCAAACCGGGCATGTTCTGTCTCCGGCGATGTGGCAGCGGACTCTGGGCTGGTTTCACCAGCATCTGCGCGGTGGACCTGCAGGAAGGTGAGCGTAGCTGCCAGCGTGGGAAAGCAGGATTCTGCGGATCTTGCCAGTATTAACCAACGCTGTCGAATTACTGCTTGACACATGGCCAGAGGCCCGACAGGATCAGGTTGGTGTTAGATCCCTGTCAGGAACCCCGCTGTCCGGGATTTGTCTCAGGTTTCAGCGACGAGCGTTACTCCGTCCGGAGCAGAATGATGCGGAAAAATCCGATGATCTGGGTGTGTCTGCTGACCGGGACCGTGGTCTTCGGAACTGCAGACTTTGCCGCCGCGCAGCGTCGGGGGAGCAGCGGGGGAAGCGGCATGTTTCCGGGAATTAATCCCGGAGACCTGAGCGGAATTGACCTGGGCAGCCTGTTCGGCGGGAGTGGCGGTGCAGGAGGAGGCCTGACTGGCGGGGGTGGCTTGTCCGGCGGAGGAGCCCTGTCCGGGGGAGGTCTGTCGGGCGGCTTGTCTGGCGGAATGGGAGCCGGCGGCGGTGCGGGCATGGGTGGCATGGGCGGAGGCGGTGCTGGAGGATCATTCGGCGGCAGCGGTGGCGGCGGTCTGGGAGGCAGTGGCGGCCTGGGTGGTGCTGGGATGGCAACACAGAATGGCGGTTTTATCGGCCGTAATGGAAATGCCGGCTTTATCGGCCGGACGGCTCAGGGGGCCTCGGGAGCCCAGAGCCAGATGCGAAGCGGTGGATTCGGCGGCGGTGGACGCTCGATGGATCAGGGCATGTTGAACATGCTAAACGGGCAGGGCGCACAAACCACCCAGCAGCCGACCATCCGTCCGCGGCTGAAAGCGGCCTTTGAGTTCCCTGCTCCGGATGTGGGCCGGGTCCAGACGCAGACGCAGACGCGATTCACGCGACTGACGACGAAGTATCCGCATTTCAGCCAGATTTCGGTCGATCAGGCGGAGAATGGAGTCTTCGTGTTGTCCGGTCAGGTGGATTCCCGGGACAAGGCGAAACTGGCAGAAAGCCTGGTTCGACTGGAGCCTGGCGTGCGGCAAGTGCAGAACAATCTTACCTATCCTCAACCAGAACAATAGGTTGTAAAAACATTCCTGCGGATGCACGCTGAGAAAACCAGGTGAGGCGGGGGGAGGTCGCAAATCTCCCCTCGCCTCCCTTTGCATGTCGCATACGGAGAATGTGGTGGCGTCGAACCCGGATTCCGGACTTCATTCCGGGGCGGGAGATGTGCTTCACTGATTTTTCCGCTAGGATTGCTCCACGGGGAAACTCATCCAACACCAGGCTCCCGAAAGACGTAAGTCTTGCAGGAGCCACACATGACAACTCTGATGACCCGTCCTGAATCGGACGCAGCGAATGCCATCGACTCTGGCGGCAGCGGCAACGAAGCCCGTCTCGTGGAAGAAGCGCGACGTGGCAACCGGGCTGCTTTCGGAGAGCTCGTATTGCGTTACGAGCGGCGTTTGTTGCGGTTGATTCTGCAGTTCGTTCGCGATGAGGATCTGGCGGAAGATCTGGCTCAGGAGACGTTTGTTCGCGTCTACAAGACGTTCGATCAATTCGATCCCAGCCGGCGGTTCGGTCCGTGGCTGTTCCGCATTGGCGTTAATCTGACTCTCGACTACCTGCGCCGCCAGAAGCGTCGTGGATGGTGGTCCTTGTTCAGTGAGGCCAATTCCGAGCGGTCTCCCGATCCTGCCGTATCCGATCCCCGTGTACAGCAGGAACTTGCGCAGGAAGTGCAGTTTGTCCTGGATCAGCTGCCGGAAGCGTATCGCACAGTGTTGGTGATGCGTGACCTGGAAAACTTTTCCACGTCGGAAATCGCGGCGATCCTGAATCGCAAGGAGGCCACGATTCGCTGGCGGCTGGCAGAAGCCCGGTCGAAATTCCAGCAACTGTGGAAGAAACGTCTGGAATCCACAGGCGCGAATTCCGGTCTCATGCCGGGATTGCCGGTGGACGGAAAAGATTCGGAATCCGGAAATCCGTAAAAGCCTGGAACACTTGAGAACTGCCACGTCCCCCGGGTGGGTTTGTGGCAGCCTGCGGAGCGATGTGATGGATTGTCGACAGGCACAATCACTGGTGGCCCTCATGGTCGGACAAGACCATGCGGATGCCGACATTGAGGGGGCCGTACAACAGCATGTCCAGCAGTGCGCCTCCTGCCGGAAGTTTCATAGCGAACTGACCACCTCCCAGTCACTGCTGGGCGAGGCTCGCCTGTATTCGGAGTCTCGCCGTCGTCTCTGGCCGCAGGTGGCTGAACGCCTGGCAGAGCTGGATCGCCGGCCGCGGTTCGCTCGCTTCAATGTCTGGGTGCCCACCGTCGTGACGGCCGCCGCCTGTTTGTTGCTGGTAACCGTCGCCACGCTGGAGACCCAGCGGCCGCAGGGAGGCATCCTGCCGGGCATGGTCTGGCAGCAGTCCTCCTCGCGGGATCTGTTCCTGTCCGACCCGGAATTCAGCATGCATCGGGGAGACCTGCCGACGGCCGACGATCTCGCCCGCTGGCGTCGCCGCGGCGTCGGGATGCAGAATCCGGAATTGCAGACGGTAAAGAATTCGCAATGGTAATCGCCGGTTAAGACGCGGAAAAACAACACAACTCATGGCCCCGGTTGCTTCGACGACCGGGGCTTTTTTTATTGGTACCCCGGCTAACGCTGCAAAGCTGTCGGAAATTTCAACGTCGCTGGGGAACTCCCCGATACATTTCTGCTGGTCCGCGTTCTCAATGTCCTCGAAGCCCGGGGCGGGATGTTCCGTCATTCACGGGTGAGGCCACCCTTGAGCGAGGCCTCATTTTCCGACCGACAGGTTGCCGTGAAATTCCGGTCTCGAGGGTCAGGATGATGGGCAGCTGCCCGTTGACTCTTGTCGAACGTCCGGGAGGAGATCATGTATGCGAGCAATTACCGTTCGGCCCGGAATTGCTGATTCGGGAGAGCTACGTGAGTTTCCCGAACCGCGGCCGCAGGCCCATGAACTGCTGGTGCAAACACTGGAAATCGGAATTTGCGGAACTGATCGGGAAATTCTCGCAGCCCAATACGGCGCTGCTCCGCCTGGTGAATCACTGCTGGTTCTGGGACACGAATCGCTGGGGCGTGTGCTGGAAGCTCCCGAAAACAGCGGATTCCTGCCGGGCGACCTGGTCGTCGGGATTGTCCGGCATCCCGATCCGGTGCCGTGCGAGAATTGCGCGGCCGGCGAATGGGACATGTGCCGCAACGGGCAGTTCACGGAACACGGAATCAAGGAACTGCACGGTTTCGCGCGGGAGCGGTACACAATCGACGCTGCGCGAGCGGTATCGGTCCCGCAAGCGCTGCTGCGAACCGGCGTCCTGGTAGAACCGGCCAGTATTATCGCCAAGGCATGGGAACATATCGACCGCATTGGAAACCGGGCCTGCTGGAGTCCCCGCCGTCTGCTGGTGACAGGAGCCGGACCGGTGGGGCTGCTCGCAGCGCTCTTCGGCCAACAGCGCGGGCTGGAAGTGCATGTGCTGGATCGCGTGACCGACGGACCCAAACCGGACCTGGTGCGTGATCTGGGAGCGATTTATCACAGCGGAAACATCCAGGATGCCTGCCGGGAGGCTGATATTGTCATCGAGTGCACGGGAGTCGGAGCACTGGTGATCGAGGCGATGCAGGGGACGACGGCCAATGGGATCGTCTGTCTGACGGGCATTTCGTCGGGCGCTCGCACTCTGGATATCAACCTGACGGAAATCAACCGCAGAATGGTGCTGGAGAATGACGTAGTCTTCGGTTCGGTGAACGCGAACCGGAGGCATTATGCAGCTGCCGTCCGGGCCCTGCAGCAGGCCGATGCCGCCTGGCTGGAACGATTGATCACACGCCGGGTGCCCCTCACTTCATGGCAGGCTGCGCTTCAACGCCGTCCGCAAGACGTCAAGACGGTAATCGATTTCACTGCCTGACTCGGACCGGCGCAAGTCGCAAAAAACGTGCGTGTCCCCTGGTCCCTCCGCATCCCCGTAAGTCAGAAACAGGTGTCCGCATGCCATGTCTGATTGAAGATTATGCCCTGATTGGTGACTGCCAGACAGCGGCGCTCGTGGGCAAGGATGGTTCAATCGACTGGCTATGTTTTCCACGGTTTGATTCGCCCGCCTGCTTTGCGGGAATTCTGGGGGCCGATGATCACGGGCACTGGCGCATGGCACCGGCCTGTGAAATCCGGGCGGTCCGCCGCCGGTATCGTGATGGCACGCTCATCCTGGAAACAGAATTTGAAACCGACCACGGGCGAGTGGCGGTCATCGACTGTATGCCGTTACGCACGGAGGCTCCGGACGTGGTGCGGATTATCGAAGGTCGGTCCGGCTCGGTACCCATGGCGATGACACTGAAAGTGCGGTTCGACTACGGTTCGATCGTTCCATGGGTGCGTCATTGTTCCGGAGGCATTCGTGCTGCCGCCGGACCGGATACTGTTTACTGCCGTAGCCCGGATGTGGAACTGCAGGGAGCAGATCTTCAGACGGTGGCCAGTTTCACGGTCTCTGCCGGCGAGCGCAAGCGTTTTGTCTTAACCTACGCTCCGACTCACGGTCACGAACCCGCGCAGAAAGATCCGGACCAGGCGGTTGCAGAAACGGAAGCCTGGTGGCGCGACTGGTCGCAGCGCTGTACCTATCAGGGTCGCTGGCAGAAAGAAGTGCAGCGCTCGCTGATCACCCTGAAAGCCCTCACGTACATGCCCACGGGCGGTCTGGTTGCAGCGCCGACGACGTCACTGCCGGAACAGGTGGGAGGGGTTCGTAACTGGGATTATCGCTATTGCTGGCTCCGCGACGCGACGTTCACTCTCTATGCGCTTATCACCGGCGGTTACGTGGAGGAGGCTCAGGGCTGGCGGGACTGGCTGGTGAATGCGGTCGCAGGCACGCCGTCGCAAATCCAGATCATGTACGGACTCGGCGGCGAGCGGCGTCTGACGGAACTGGAACTGAAGTGGCTGCCGGGCTACCGGAATTCCGCTCCCGTCCGCATCGGCAATGCGGCAGCTGAGCAGCATCAGCTGGATGTCTATGGGGAAGTCATGGACGCCCTGCATCTGGCCCGGCGTGCGGGTCTGGAACCCGATGAAAACGCCTGGCGGGTGCAAGTCGCGTTGTTAAAATTCCTGGAGACCGACTGGCAGCATCCCGATGAAGGGATCTGGGAAGTTCGTGGCCCCCGGCGTCACTTTGTCCATTCCAGGGTGATGGCCTGGGTGGCGCTGGACCGTGGCGTCAAGGCCGTGGAAAAGTTTCAATTGCCCGGTGATGTCGATCTCTGGCGGAAGATCCGCGACGAAATTCATGCCCAGGTCTGCGAGAAGGGATTCGATCCGGAACTGAACTCCTTCGTGCAGTATTACGGCTGCAAGCACCTGGATGCCAGCTTGTTAATGCTTTCCCCCGTGGGGTTTCTGCCGCCGGAAGATCCACGGATTGTCGGCACGGTGAATGCGATTCAGCAACGATTGACTCGAGGTGGTTTCGTTGATCGTTATCCGACGCTGACCGAAGTCGACGGGTTACCGCCGAACGAGGGTGCCTTTCTGATGTGCAGTTTCTGGCTGGTCGATAACCTGGCCTTGCTGGGACGCATGGACGAAGCGCACGAGCTGTTCGAGAAACTGCTGTCCCTGCAGAATGACGTGGGTCTGCTCTCGGAAGAGTACGATCCGGAAACCGGTCATCTGATCGGCAATTTTCCGCAAGCGCTATCGCACGTCGGACTCATCAACACTGCTCGCAATCTGTCCCGCTCCGGGGGGGCGGCTGAAGACCGTCCAGCGGAAGACGGCCACGGCACTACGGTGAATCAGTGATGCCGCCTGACAACTCAGCTCGTGGCTGGATTGCTACTCTCCCGTCCCCAGAGTTCGAGGCTGCCATCGCTGCGAAGGATGGAAATGCGGCCGTCGCCGCAGCTGGCGATGGCGAGCGGGCTGGCGGCCTTGTGACGTTGCAAGTCGATCAGCTGGCGTTCATGCGCGGAACCCAGCATCAGGCATTCCTCATCGACGGCGGCGATGAGATGTTCGGTGACGAACGTCGCCCGGGGAGCGTGCAGGTTGTGGTACTGGAATTGCGCGGACGTCTGCCGGCACACGTCTTCCATGACGACAAGCGAATCGTTCCGGCAGATCAGTACCCTGCGGCTGGTGATGTCTGGCGAGCAAACCACTTCACGGCCGGCGATTTCGCCGCTCCAAGTCTGCACGCCGTCACTCTGGTGATAAAGTCCGTAGGTCAGTTCGTCATGCACGGGGAACAGGTTCAGGAGACTGCCATCATTCCGGAAGTGCATTGATGGAGAAAGGCCGTTTGCTTCCTGCTTCCGCATCACGTCGATGTCCCAGAGTCCCGTCAGGAAATCGTTGGAAATCCCATAGCTTTTCAGCAGTGATCCACTCTCGCTGAATCGGGAAATCATCCATTGATCCTGGTCGTTGTCGCTCCAGAATGCAGCAATCACGCCTCGTCCCGCCGCAACAACCACGGTTGAGTCATGCAGGAACGACGGCGAAACGATACTCCAGGCGTCCGACTGACCGGGACTGGCAGTGCGCGCGGCGGGCAGTCCCATCCTGACCAGGATCTGTCGCTGTTGTTCCAGCACGCCCAGCAGCCGGGCTGGAGTTTTGCAGAGCGGAAATTCGACCAGATGAGTCTCCCCGTTCCACTCTCGCAGCAGAAGTTGCTGGGGCTTTCGCGGTTCCCGTTCCTGCAGCAGCACCCAGCCGAACGATGCGGCGAGCGGCGGTCCGCCGAGAGGGATCGCAGCGGTGAGATAACGTTTCAACAGCTTTAACGGTTGAGTGGCTGGCCGCGGCTGCTTCCGTTCCGCCGTAAGGAGGGTGTCGGCAAATCGCTGACAGTCGCGCGTCAGCAACCGGTCGCTGGCAGCCAGGGGCGGGAGGAAAATGGTCAACTGTCGAGCCATTGTGCTGCTGGCTGAAGGGAGATGTTGCGCCACAATCCGCAGGGTGGCTTCCGCGGCCTCGTGCGAGACGTTGCCCCGCGCATATTTCTGCTGCACCCGCGACAGGCCGGGCAGCACCTTGAGCGCTGCAGCGGTCGAGTTCGTCCGGGACAGTTGCTGCACCCGCTCCAGGGCCGCCGGAATGCGGTCATGGCGCTCGGTCAGCTGGAACCACTGGAACAGGCAGTCATCGGCCCGGGCATGATCCGGCCAGGTTCCGGCCAGCAAGGCGAGGGCCTGGTCGACATCGTCGAGCTTTTCTTCGACCAGCATCGCCGCGGCCGGGACATCGGACCGGGCGAGGGCCTCGTCAACGGCTTGCTGGTAATACGAACGGGCTTCGGTCTGTCGCTCCTGTCGCGCACAGAGATCACCGGCAGCGACCCAGCTTTTCGCTTCCACATGCAACTGCAGCGCGGCATCGAAATGGCCGCCCAGTTCGTACAGCCGGGCAGCTTCCGGAATGTTTTTGAGCCGCTTGTGATAGATGACCGCTGCCTCCCGGTAATTGTGGCCGGCGACCAGAGCGCTCGCTGCGGAGTGCCAGTCTCCAATCAACCGGGCATAGATGTAGGCCGCCCGTCGGTGCCGGCCCATCCGGATTTCGCGAGCGGCCAGATCCCGATATCGGTTCAGCAGGCCTGTCCGGTGCTGGTCCGACAGATTCCAGTAGTCGGCCGCCAAGCCCCCACCACCGTCGCCAAGGCTGAAGTTCAGGCCGTGAGCCGACAGCCAGTTGGAAGCCGCTGCAATGCCCCGCGCCATATCGCCGCCGAACGGGATCGCAAACTTCAGTCCCTGATCCGGATCCTGATCGAGCATGTGCAACAGCCGCTGGACTTCACGATCGCGCTGCCGCTGGTTGGCCTGATTCAGCATGCTGCTTAGCGACCAGTTATTCGCCGACGAGGAGCGAGCCTGGTCCATCCACCATCGCTGCAACCGCTGCCAGAACCAGCCGGGCGGTCGCGGTTTCGCTGGCGGCTGAGTCGGTGGTGACGGCTCCCGAGTCGCATTGCCATCGGGTACGGAGGGACGAAACAGCCAGGACAGCACGATCGCGGTGACGATCGCGGTCGTTAGCGCTTTCCAGGAGAACGGACGCGAGGGGTTCTGTAGCAAGATGAAGATCATCAACATCAGAAAGCCGCTGACGATGACCATGTAGATCCTGAACGGGATCGTAATCCCGCGGAAATCCGAGTCCCTGGCGGTAGTCGTGGAGCTTGATCTCGCGAGACGCTGCCACAGACGACGCGGTCCGGACAGCGCCCATGAGATCCATTCAGTCCAGTGCCAGCCGGTTTCGTCGGGGAGCTTGTCCAGGCTCCGGTAGTCCCCGGGCTGACCGAGTTCCTGACGCCATGCCGCTTCCATCTCGTCAAACGTCATGGCGGGTGAGGACGAAACCACGCTCAGCAGTCGGGTCACGTAACTAGTGCCTTCGCTCGCGTATGACCAGTGTTGTCCGCCAGTCACACTCGCGGTTAGCAGTTCCACCAGCGTGAGCTGATCGGCTGCCTCGAAAGCGACGAGTTCTCCCGAGCCGCGCCAGACATACACCGATTCCGCCGCCGGCAGCAGGCTGTGCCATTCGTCGGCGCGCACCGCCATATTGAGTTCCGCATCGATCGGGGCCAGCAAGTGATCCATCAGATAACCGAACGGAACGGCGTGCGCAGGGCGAAATCCGGTCGGAAACGGGGACGTTGAGATCACCAGGCAAGCCGCCGCTCGCTGATCCGCAGCATACCCCGGCAGGAACAGACAGCGCAGCGCAGACTGTGCAACCGGCCAGGCGGCAACTTCGTTTAACAACTGCAGCGGATCAGGCGTGTTCAGCAGCCAGCCGGTAATCTGGCGTTTGACGTCGTCGGTCCGGCGCAGAGACAGCGGGATCTGTTTCATGGCCGGATTCCAAAGACGGGCGCGATACGGGTTTCCCAGGCGGCTTGCGGCGACAGCAGCTTCCAGCCCGCCAGGGAATTCAGCAGATAGTAAGGGTCACCAAACAACTCGCCGGCCGAGGTCCAGCCGCTGATACGATTGGGGTCCAGCACCAGCGTGACTTCCGGTTGCTCTGGAGTAGCGGGCAGCAGATGTAACAGGCCGCGGGCATCCAGCCAGATTTCCAGACCTTCGGGAAAGCGGGCCAGCATCATCGGAATCGACAGGCCAGGCCAGTCCAGCCGCTCGAAGTTCTGCGTTCGGGCGTCAGCAGCGGCAGGAACCTGGACGAGAACAATTCTGTTGTCCTCTGGTTTCAATTGCCACCAGTTTCTGGACGACGAACGCAGGGCAACTCCGCCCGGTCCCCACTGGATCGCGTGGAATTTGGTTCTGAGAGGCTCACGCGCATGAAACTTGCGGATGAGATGCTGGTGAATTGCATCACGTGTCTTCGAGACCGGATACTGGCTCCAGCCGCTTTTCGTCTCTGACCGATTCCACACAATGGTGCTGAGACTGCGATAGGCAGCGATGTCGTTGATGGACTCAAAGTTGCCTGTCAGCGCCACAAAGGAGTCGAGCTGAAAGGCATTACAGAGATTCGTTCCCTGAAAGCGGGGAACCGGGATCGTGGCGGAATGTCCGACGCCTTCTTCAGGAATGGGAACCGTTCCCGGGTCTTGTCCGGGAGTGTCGACCAGCAGCAGCGTTTTCTCCGGAGCTCGCACGCCCTGCAGTCGCAAAGCGCCATCGAAAGCGATCCGGAACCAGTGGCCTTTGAAGTCGCGCAGATGCCGGTTGCCCACGAAGGTAAGTGTGGATGCTGAATAGTTCGCTTTCGCCAGCAGTTCGCCCGTCGAGAACGAACAGACTTCCATGAGCGTCGGCGAGATGAACACGACGCACTCCGGCAGAATGACGGCCTGCACGCGATGATGGCCGGGATTCAGGCTGGTCTGCAGGTCGCAAACTTCCAGCGCAGACGTCCCGCTGTCAATTTTCAACAGCTGCCACTTTGCTCCTCGCAGGACTGCGTAGGCCGGTTGCGATGACCCCGGAAATCTCAGATCCACAGGCAGCCGATCGGAGACCGTGTGCCATGTCTCAATCCGTCCCTTGGGCAGTCCCGAGATCAGTTGACGTCCACCGCGGTGCGGCTGAGTCCACAACAACGCCCGTCCCCCGGCCGCGATAGAAATCATACGATCTTCGCCAGCAGAGAAGGTGTGCTCCAGCTTGAGCGAATGCGTGAGCAACAGCGGAAACGGGTCTGCTCGCAGGATCGCCGGCAGCCGGTCGGTGGGGCAACCGGTGATGGTCGTCTCCCGTCGTTTTGTCACCGGCGGTTTCAGCAGTTCCTCCAGATCCAGTTCCGCCGCACAGAGCTTTTTCCAGCCATGCGGGGAATGCGACACCAGTTCAAACTGGCCGGTGCGACTGACAATCGCCACGCGATAGTTCGGCGGCAGTTTGTTCAGACCCGCCTGGAAGGCCGGCTGATCGAAGACCTCGCGCGCGGTCACAATCACCAGTTCACTTTCCGGAGACTCCTCAAGAACCTGCTGACTCCAGGAAATGATGGACGGAGTGGGATCGAGGTACGGCGATAACGCCGCCAGCAACTGCTGGACCCCTGCGCGCGTGCGGACGTCGATTGTCCGCACTTCGCTGTCCGGCTGGTCCGGGAATTTGAGCCGCATCGCGAGCCCGGCGATCGGCAGATCGACCGTAGGTGCTTCCGCTTCCTGATCATTCAAAGAATCGAACCCGGTCGCATTGACGCGAATCGTCAGGTCGGAATTGGTATCTTCGGCCGCCGCAAGTGTCAGTGCGACGGCGGCGGCATAGACGCGAGGTAGTCCCCACAACCGCAAGCTCGTATCCACGAAAATCGCTCGCTGCTGCGTTCCGGGATCTTCCGGCTGCTCACGCCGGATGTAGAGCGACTCGTTGAGTGCCAGGCGGACCATCAGCACGTCGTCGTCCTGCGCGAGTTCCGACAACAGCAGCCGGTCCAGCGAGCCACGATTCGTCAGGTCCGCGACTCCACCCAGCGGCAGTGGCTGTCGTTCGCTCACCGGCCGCGGCCAGGTAATCACGGAGATCAGTTGCCGCGCGATGCGAGCCAGTCCATACAGCTCCAGATCATTCGACCATTCAAACAGCCGGGCGCCATGCGACGCAGGCAGGTCGGGAATCGCGAGCGGAGCCGGGGCGACATCGGCTTCCAGACCGGTCTCGAAACGGTTCCGCAGCGCCTGCTCCGAGATCCGCTGGATGCCGCCGAGGAGGGGGCGATACCAGTCATTCTCCTCAGGGTTATCAATGAGTTCCACGGATTTTGCCGGCGGTTGCTCCTGGGGCACGAACGGCAACACCGTGTGGAGATAGTCAAGGGCAGACGTTGCTTCCGCCGGTTTCAGCGCGGCGAATCCGGATGAGTAAATGAAGCGGACCAGTCGCGCTTTCGCAGCCGGAGTAGAACGCAGATCCGCGGGCAGGGCGTGGATTCGATCCAGATGGCTGGTGCAAGACTCGTTGAGCCTGGAGCCGAATTTTGTCGTCGCCAGAGCTTGCAGCAAATCCGGTTTCAGTTCCGGCCAGCGTTCGCGCGCTCCGGCGCAGATCAGCAGAATCGCAGACAACGGCGGCCAGCCTTCCGGTTGCAACTCGTTCAGAATCAGCGCCAGTTCTTCGCGCAGCATCAGCACGCGGTGCGAATCGCCGTAACTCAGAACGATCTCTGCACCGCCGTCCCGCCAGGCCCAGAAGTGCAGCGGGTCCGGCTGGAAGTAGCTGGCGGCTTTGTCGAAGTCCGTAGGGGTCACGCCACTGTCTCTTCCGCGGGGTCACTTTCTGTCGTGTCGCGTACCGCTGTGTTCCGTTCCATGATCGTCCGGCGAACATGCTGACGCAGTGACGGTACAAAAGAGTCGGATGCCAGGAACTCCCATGAGGAGTCGTCGCTGCTGGCCAGTGCCCATGAATCAGCTGCAAGTCCCAGAACGGCATGCACAATGTCCGACGAGACTGCAGGCTGCCACGTCCAGCCGCAGGGTACGATCAACCGGTCAAGTTCCCGGTAGTGACGACCGGGCAGGGGAGGCAGCGGTGTGCCGCGGACCAGCACGTGCTCCTGGCCGTTGACCGCGAATTCCCAGCGGGACAACCGCAACTGCGGGGCGGTTCGCACATAGCGCGCCCACTCCAGCAGCGGCAAACGCAACAGCGTGGCTGCCTGGATTTCGTCGGTTCTGACCAGTTGCAGCGAACACGGCCGCGGCCGGATGGCAGGGAAACGAGCCAGAGGTGCGACCGGCAACAATACTTCCGACAACGGTCGCCACGGCCCGGCCGGCAATTCCTGGACGGGGACCGACTGCTGCCAGGGAATGAGCAGGTGCTGTTGAGTGAGCTGGAACAGTTTGAGCCCCAGCCAATCGCGGTAGCGGCTCTGCTCATCCTCAGATAATGTCCCGCTGGCGCGTGTGCTGCTGATCCAGAATTCTGTGGCGGTTTCACAGCCCACGAGATGCGGCTCGGTTCGCAGCACTGCCAGTCGCGCTGCGTCTTCAACAGGCAGACAGGCGGCCCAGCCGGCTGCGGGTTGCAGGGGATCAGACACGGTGTGCGGAATCGCTGCTGCCATGGCGGCTACGCTCCGAGTTGCTGCCAGAGCGACGTGATCTGTTCCTGCAAATGCGAACGGGGCAGGGGGGCGCTGATCCACTCACACTGGGTCGCCAGAGAGGCAAGCTGATCTTTCAGGGCTGCACGTTCTACGTCAGTCAATGAATCCTTGTCGGCCTGCTGACGTAGCTGATCGAGTTCCTGCGCGAGGTGTTCGGGATCGGGACGCGATTTTGACCGGGCTTGCGGATGCACGGCGATTTCAACAGGTGCTTCCTGTGCTTCCAGCGTCTGCCGGACGCAGGTTTGCAACAATAATTGCTGTT
>VFQN01002724.1_pt1 | contig 26588 bp, 19 predicted proteins | sample 3512371 | NCBI WGS metagenome assembly VFQN01 (sample SAMN10412370, study PRJNA504923) | tailings metagenome | isolation source: Replicate 2 from Balatoc abandoned mine | place: Philippines: Itogon, Benguet | collected 2017-08-28
AGTAAATTTAAAAATATGAATGTAAAACGATAAAACAATCTCATAAAATATTGTCCGTTAAATGTTATCTGAAGCGAATTAAAGGATAAAAAATTTCAGATAACGTATAATCTACCTCAATCCTACTAGCAAAGATACAAGACCCTAAGTGAGAATTTTGTATTTTCGCCCCAATTCTATAAAAAACATGTCTATCCGTATCCAAAACCTTACGAAAATTTATGGCAGTCAAAAGGCTGTCGATGATATAAGTTTTGATGTAAATCCCGGAGAAATTGTAGGTTTTTTGGGCCCTAATGGTGCGGGTAAATCTACTACCATGAAAATCACCACTTGCTACTTGTCTGCTACCAGCGGTCAAGTAGAAGTCAATGGTTTTGAGGTAGCTCAGCACTCCATGCAGGTACGGCGTAGTATAGGGTATTTGCCAGAGCACAATCCTCTCTACACTGATATGTACATCAAAGAGTTTTTGCGTTTTGTGGGAGCCTTGTATGACCTCAAAGGTAGAGAACTCACCCTTCGAGTCAATGAAATGATAGAAATGTGTGGGTTAGAGATAGAGCAACACAAAAAAATTGGGCAGTTATCCAAAGGTTATCGGCAGCGTGTAGGTTTGGCGCAGGCATTGATTCACAATCCACCCGTACTTATCTTGGATGAAGCTACTACTGGCCTAGACCCCAATCAAATCATTGAGATTAGAAATCTTATCAAGACCGTTGGTCAACAAAAAACCGTATTGTTTTCGTCGCATATTATGCAAGAGGTAGAGGCTATTTGCAACCGGGTCGTGATTATCAACCGAGGTAGAGTAGTAGCCAATCGTATTTTGGAAGATTTACAAAATGAAGGCAAACCGCTCGAAGAAGTTTTCAGAGAGCTAACTACGCAATAGCTCATCTTTGAATTTCGTTTGAAACAAAAGCCTTATTTCGCACGTATTATACTTAAGTATCTTTTATTCTTTATTTATAACAACACCATGAGAAATACCACATTGATGCTAGGGGTTCTTGGCTGGCTTTTTGCATTTTCGGCCTTGGCCCAAAATACAGCTAATCCTGATGCACCTCCAGTAAGGCAGGAAGAAGGACCTATCAAGGTTATGAATGAACCTCCCAAGAAAAAACCTCAGCGCCCACCTTCAGCTTTGGACAAATTGCGCTTAGGGGGGAGTATCGGCCCGCTTTCGTTTGGAACAGTGACGAGTATAGGCGTATCGCCCGTAGCGGGATATCAAGTAACAGACCGCTTGGCCTTGGGTGCTGGCATCACTTATCAATACACGAGTATTCGTTATCGTTCTTTTGGGAGTACTGCTGCCTACAAAGAAAGCTATGATAACTACGGAGGGCGAGTGTTTGGGATGTTTAATGTATTTGAAAGCATCAATCTAAACGCAGAGTACGAAACCCTAAATGTCCAATACCGCGATTATCTCTCCAATGGGATTGCCCGTCGCAAATGGATTAACTCGGCACTGGTGGGAGCTTCCTATTCTACACCCATAGGTGGACGATTTATTAAAGCATTCAACATTATGTTGCTTTACAATCTGAGCTACAATAGTCTCGTCAATCCTTCTTATCCTTCCGAAAACATTTATCCTACTTCTAGCCCTTTGGTAATTAGAGCGGTATTGTTTTAGGAGAAAGTATTTCAACAAAAAATGGAAATCGGGGAATGCCGATTTCCATTTTTTATGGGTATATGAAGAGTTAAAAAACTTTATTCTTTTACACTCGCAAATTGGGTCAGGCGATGGCCCATTTTGTCTCTTTTGGTAAGCAAATATCCTTCATTGTAAGGATTGGCAAGCATCTCGATGGGAGTTACATCCACGATTTCGAGACCATATCCCATCAAGCCTACTCTTTTCTTAGGATTGTTTGAAATCAGATTGATTTTGCTGATTCCCAAATCCCGCAAAATTTGGGCTCCTACGCCATAGTCTCGCTCGTCCATTTTGAAACCCAGAGCGATATTGGCTTCCACAGTATCAAGGCCATTTTCTTGAAGTTTATAAGCCTTCAACTTGTTGATGAGACCAATCCCTCGCCCTTCTTGATTCATATAAACCACCACTCCTTTGCCAGCTTTTTCGACCATTTGCATCGAAGCATGAAGCTGTGGTCCACAGTCACAACGGCACGATCCAAAAATATCGCCAGTAGCACAAGAAGAGTGCACTCTTACTAAAATGGGTTCGTCTTTTTCCCAAGTGCCTTTAATGAGAGCTAAGTGTAACTCGTCGGTATTGGTTTGTCTAAACGCAACCATCTCAAAATGCCCCCATTCAGTAGGCATATCTACGGCGATTTCGCGCTTGATGAGCGTCTCGGTACGAAGGCGATACTCAATCAGGTCTTTGATGGATACTAACTTCATATCAAACTTGTCTGCCAATACCCTTAGCTCAGGCAAGCGGGCCATACTACCATCTTCGTTAAGAATTTCGATTAGTACACCTGCGGGTGCCAATCCCGCCAATCTAGCAAAATCGATGGCGGCTTCGGTATGGCCCGTACGGCGCAATACCCCACCCGGCATCGAACGAAGCGGAAAAATATGTCCGGGGCGCCCGAGTTCTTCGGGCCGCGTATCAGGATTTACCAATGCTTGGATAGTTTTGGCGCGGTCAGAAGCCGAAATCCCCGTAGTACAGCCATAACCTAACAAATCTACCGAAACGGTAAAAGGAGTTTCGTGACTAGAGGTGTTGTTACCGACCATCATTTTAAGACCCAGTTCGTCGCAGCGTTCTACTGTAAGAGGAGCACACATCAAACCACGCCCTTCTTTCACCATAAAATTGACCATCTCTGGAGTAATCTTTTCGGCAGCACATATGAAGTCTCCCTCATTTTCTCGGTCTTCATCGTCGACTACGATGATGATTTTTCCTTCCCTAATTTCACGAATCGCATCTTCAATTGAGTCGAGTGGGATGGAATTGGTATTATTATTGCTATCCATGTATCAGATAAGAAATAGAATGTTGAAAATCACGTTTTATGCTTACATAGTTGTTAAAGCAAAACCGTACTCAGTGTGTTAGTGAAACAACTTTCAGCAAAGATACGTTCTTTGGCGGGAAGGAAAGTAGAAATCGAAAAGCTATGAGGAGATATCTTTTATTTTTGTTTTCATGTATCTGTTTTACAGGTGTTTATGCTCAGCAGTCGACCAACTGGTGTACAAACCCTCCCACCAATGCCGCCCAGGGAGGCTTCAAAGTCAATGGTGTAAATGGAACAGTCAAAGGGTGTGCTTTCCAAAACAACGGTTTTGAGGTGACGGTTGAAGGAACAGTAGCCAATGATTCTTATGTTTTTGATTATAAAGGAGGGGATCCTACACTACCTAACGGGGGGCTTACGAATGTAAAAAAATTCAAATATTTTAAGCAAGGGACTTATCAGATTCTACAGTTTGCTAGCAATGGTACGGGGTCTATTGCCTGTCAAACGGTAGAAGTTTATTATCCTCCTAATTTTACGGTAAGAGCTTGTAGTGGGCGCCAAGTGCAAGTCACTATTCCTGACGATAGCACTGCGCAGCGGTATAATGAATTTAGGATTGATTGGGGAGATGGTACAACAAGCTTGGTATCAAAAAGCAGCAATATGAAATCTCTCCATACTTATTCCTCAACCAGCAGTACTGCTAGGGTATTGGTTTCGGGATTGGTAGGAGGTGAGGTAGTAGGAGGATGCGTCAAACCTACTGCGGATATAGCACTCAATACTACACCTCTTTCGTCAGTGGCGATTCGTAAAGTAACAGTGCGAGAAAATGGCACTGTAGCAATCTTAGTAAGAGGCACCCAAGGCGCTGTTGCCGACGTAGAAGTAAGCGAAAACAACGGGACTTACCGCAGCTCAGGCCAACTAATGACGACGAATGATACTACTACGGTGATAGTAAGCAACATCAACGCTCTCAACAACGATTATTGCTTTAGACTCTCTGCGAAAGATGGTTGCGAAAACACTTCTACGCAACTTTCTAATGTAGTATGTGCGACCAACCTAGAAGTAACCGCCCAAAATCGACAAAATGAACTGAAATGGAAGCAATATCCTACTAATCCAAGTTTTTTAGGTTACAGGATTGTCCGAAACTCATCCATAGCTCAGGTGGTTCCGAGTATTGCTACCACTACCCAAATCGACGCCAATGTAGTGTGTGGAGAGCAATATTGCTATCAAGTGGTAGTTCAGCTATCGGGAGGCGTGGAGTCGGTATCATCGCTCAAATGTGTCAAGGCGATTTCTAACATCGTCCCCTCTGTAGTAAGAACGCCCTCGGTCAGCGTCGAAGAGAGTACCCAGAAAATACACGTAATCAGTACATCTCCTACCTCGGGAACTACCAATTCCTATAAGTTAGTTTATCTACGTTCGGATGATGGTAGCAATAATTTTAAAGAAATAGCTACCCAAAGTAACTCATTTTTGTACATCGACGACGAAGCAAATCCTGCCAAACAATCTTATTGTTATAAAATTCAATATGAAAATGCTTGCGGAAATCGCTCAGAACCTACGCCGCCTCTCTGTAGTGTTTATCTTACTTCCAAAACCACCTCAACGGTGGATTGGACCTCTCAGTCCCCCTTTGATGTTCAGGTGAATCAATACGAGTTGGAGATTTTGGACGAACAAGGCATTTTGGTAGATCAGGTACCTGTAGGAGGTAATCTGAGTTATAATCCAGAGGTTTATAATCCTAATCAACAATTGTTTAGGTATCGTATCATTGCTTATCCTCAAGGAGGAGCGGGGGCTAGTTATTCCAATTTTTTTGTATTTCAGCGCGAAGCTACGGTTTTTGTGCCAGATGCTTTTTCTCCAAACGATGACAATATCAACGATAAATTTGCTCCTAAAGGACAGTTTTTGGATACATCAAAGCTAATTATATACAATCGTTGGGGGCAGCCTCTTTTCGAAACCAATAACGCTTTTGATGGTTGGGATGGAAAAATCAATGGTCAACCCGCTTCGGAGGGGACTTATATTTACCGTATCGAAATCAAAGACTCTTTAGGCAAAGGATTTGTCAAAACAGGCACTCTACTTTTGGCACGTTAGTTTGGCTTGCGGTAGTGCTCTTCAAATTGACCCAAAAACCGATTACCGACGGGGATTTGCGTATGTGAAATCTGGATTTTAGATTTCTGAAATGCCGTAATTTTGTCAAGGGCCACAATAAATGATTGATGCACTCGACAAAACTGACTGACGGGGAGTTTGGCTTCTATGGCTTTCAAATTAAGGCGTGTCAAAATAGGCCTAGTCTGTTGGGTAGTATATATTTTGACATAGTCTTTCATTCCTTCTATGTAAAGAATCGTATCAAAAAACAATTTGATTTGCTTGTATTCCGAAAAAACAAAAAAGAAATTCTGCTCAGCTACCGTGGGTGTGACTATATCTTTTTGGCGTAGTAAAAACAATTCTTGTGCTTTTTCGCAGGCTTTTAAAAATCGCTCAAAAGGCACAGGTTTGAGCAAATAATCAATGAGGTTGAGCTCATATCCTTCTAGGGCGTATTGTTGATAGGCCGTAATAAAAATCACCATTGGGGGTTTTTGAAGGTTTTTTAAAAACTGAATACCTGTCAGAGTGGGCATTTGTATATCCAAAAAAATCAAATCAATCATTCCTTCAGAAAGTAGCTCTACCGACGAGAGTGGATTGGAAAAAGTGGCTGCTAATTCCAAAAAATCTACTTGGCCAATATCGTCGGCAAGTATTTCAAGCGCAAAAGGCTCATCATCTATCGCAATACACTTAAGTCGTGTCATGGTTGTAAAACTAAATGGAGGCTGACTTTAAAAATACCGTTTTCTTGTTTGATTTGTAAATCATGGGTGCTTGGATAATGTAACGCTAAGCGTTGGCGTACATTTTGAATCCCAATGCCAGACTGTCCTTCGGGTGGTAGGTTGTTGTCAAAAATAGGATTTTCGGCCCTAAAAGTGAGTTTCTTATTTTGGACGATTATCTTGAAAATAATTTGACTTCTATGGCTACTGTGTAGGCCATATTTGAAGGCATTTTCTACAAAAGGAATAAACAGCAACGGCTCAATGACTAATGAGTCGATTTCTCCTTCGTATACCAACAAAACCTCATCTTTGGGCGTGAGCCTTATTTTTTGAAGGTCGATGTAATGTTCTAGGTGATTGATTTCTTTTATTAAAGGGACTTTTTCGGCATTTGCTTCATAAATCATGTATCGCAAAAGTTGAGATAATTTTACCACTATCTCTTCCGCTTTGTCAGACTTTTGGCGGGTAAGCCAACGTAGATTGTTGAGGGTATTGAACAAAAAATGCGGGCTGATTTGAAGTTTTAAAACCGCCAACTCCGCTGCTACTTTTTCCAATTGAATCTGTTGTTTTTCTTCTTGTTCGCGGAGGCGGTCCTTCACCAGAGCAAGCATTGAACTTACTAATGCTATAAATGCAAAAGATAGAAAAGTAGCAATAAGATGTGGAGAAGGAATGATGGAAGAAGGGGGAGGGGGTGGGGGTGGGGGCATTGTCCTCTCCAAGTGAGCAGGAGGGCGAAGTACAAAATCAGACTCATCAAACACAAAAAAACGGAGTAGTAAATCGGGAATGAGTAAACAAGCCAAAAGCCCAATCAAAAGTGCCCCTACGAAAGGAAATACTTTTTTGGTGGATAATAGCGTGGGAGTGTACCATCGTAAATTGAGATAAAAGAAAACGATAAGCAGCACATTTTCAAGTTCCTTAATAAGCATTATTTTTTTGAAATGAGGTTGCTGCGAAAACTCAGAAAATGGAAACAGCAAAAAAGGAGTACAGATGAATATACTCCACCCCAAAATATGCAACCAAACGCTATATCTCGTAAGGTATTTCATTGATATTAAGTTTAGAGACAGACAATATTAAATCATTTTTTTTAACAATTTCTTCTCATTTTTCTACACATTTAGCCTCCCTCTCTACACTTAGCCAAGAGAGTGCCACAGGCCGCGTTTAGTGACCGTAATCCTTCACAAACGCAGCATAAAAATGGGAATAGCTAAGATTTTTGTAATAGCCGGAATAGGAATGTTAGGTGGCGTAGCTCCTTATGGCCAACTTAACTTGCAGGTTAAAACAACCTCGCCATCAAAACCCAACTATCAGGTGGTGTTTCCGCAAGACCGCGTCAATACCCTTGAGATAACCTTGTCAAAAAGCGCTTGGGATACAATCAATGTAGACATGAAAGCCAAATTCAAGCAGGAGTTTGGTAAAATGAGCAGTCCATCCCGAATGCCTATTGACAAAGAGCAGAGTCCAAGACCTCCTAGAGAAGCAGGGAGGGCACCGATGTTTTTTGGTGATGCAGAGCCTCAATACGTAGAAGCATCCTTGAAATTTAGGGGAAAGGTGTGGCGCAATGTAGGTTTTAGGCTCAAAGGAAATTCAACGCTTATGCGTACTTGGGGGGAAGGAATTTATAAACTTCCTTTTAGAGTAGATTTTGATGAATTTAAAAAGCGGATTCCCCAAAATCAAAACCCAGATTTTTATGGTTTCAAAGAGCTGTCGTTTTCGCCAGCAGTGGGCGATAATTCCCTAATTCGCGAAAAAATTACGTCGGATATTTTTCGGCAAGCGGGGGTGCCTGCCGCTCAAACTGCTTTCTACAAAATCTATATCAATTTTGGGGAAGGACTCAAATACTGCGGCATCTATACTTTGGTAGAAGTAATAGACGATACCATGATTCAAAGTCAGTTTGGCGAATCCTCAGGCAATATTTATAAACCTGAATCTACTTTATCACGATTTAATAGGGGCCAATTTGAGAAAAAAAATCACAAGAAAGAGGCAAATTATAGTGATGTTGAGGGGTTTATCAATATTCTGAACGACGATTCACTTCGTATGAGCAATGCCCCTGAGTGGAGGACTAAGCTTGAGAAAACGTTTGACGTGGCTCATTTTCTGAAATATTTGGCTGTGAACAACAGTATCGTCAATTGGGATTCGTATGGGGCTATGCCTCACAATTACTACCTCTATCATTCTTCTACTAAAGGGTTGGTTTGGATTCCGTGGGATCATAACGAGGCTATGTTGACCAGAGGCGGTAAGGGCAGCCCAATGGCTAGAACAGGCCCATTGGGAGGAAGTCCACCTGACGGTTTTGGCTTTCCTCCTGGCGCTCCTCCCATGATGGGCAACGTATCGCTTAATATAAAAGAGGTAGGAAAACAATGGCCCTTGATTCGATATTTGGCCGATGACCCTGTCTATTTTGACCAATATATTTCGTACGTGGATGCATTTAGGAAGGGAGTTTTTTCACCAGAAAATATGGAAAAACTATTTGCCAAAAATCATGCTCTTATTGCGCCCTATATAGCGGGAGAATTAAAAGAAAAGCGGCCCTATTCGCACCTGAAACATACCGAAGATTTTGAGAATAGTACCGCCCAATTGAATGAGCACGTAGTGGAAAGGCAAAAAGCAATGAGCGTATTTCTGGAAAAAGTACAAAAGTAACTTGCAACGGCCTCTAAGGATTTTGCGTATAAATTAATAACTTACCTGACACCCCAGTTTAATTATGAAATCGATTCGATATGCGTGGATAATCACCGCGTTGTTGTACCTTACTATGGCGTGCAAAGATAAAACTTCGGACGTCACGCCTAGTGGTTCTAACCCAGATTGGACTACAGAATCACACAGTAATGATGTGGAACCCAACTATGAAGTGGTATTTCCACAAAACCAAGTCAATACCCTCGAAATCACGCTAACAGCGGCTGATTGGACGGCTATCAAAGCCGACATGCAGACCAAAAGTGGAACGGCTTTTGGAGCAGGTGGGGGTATGAATACGGGAGGAAATCCAGGAGGGGCACCTCCTAGCGGGGGTGTACCAGGAGGAAATGGGAATGGCGCTCTTGATCTTATTTCGGGCGACCCTATTTATGTGGCCGCTACCATGAAGTTTAATGGAAAAACTTGGAATAAAGTTGGCTTTCGGCTCAAAGGTAACTCCAGTCTTTCTTCCACTTGGAGAGCGGGGATTTATAAGCTTCCTTTCCGCCTCAAAATGGATGAATACGAAGACCAATACCCTGAGATAGACAATCAGCGTTTTTATGGTTTTCAGGAGTTGTCGATGTCGCCTGCTTATTCCGACAATTCGCTTATCCGCGAAAAAGTAGTAGCTGATATTTTCAGAATGGGGGGCGTGGCAGCTGCACAAACAGCTTTCTATAAAATCTACATTGATTTTGGGGAAGGGCTTAAATACTGCGGCGTATATACCACAGTGGAGGTAATTGATGATACAATGGTAAAAAAACAGTTTGGTGAAAATAAAGGGAATATCTATAAGCCCGAATCAACATTTCAGACTTTTGTGCAATCTCAGTTTGAGAAGAAAAATAATGAAACAACCGCCGACTACAGTGACGTTCAAGCTTTTGTCGCTGCCCTAAACAGCACCGATAGAACCACCAATCCTGCTCAATGGCGTGCCAATTTGGAAAAGACTTTTAACGTAGATAATTATCTTAAGTATCTAGCTATCAACAATACCATCGTCAACTGGGATTCGTATGGTGCGATGGCGCACAACTATTATCTCTATAATTCACCCACGAACAAGCTCACTTGGATACCTTGGGATCATAACATGTCTATGACTTCTACTTCGACTAGCGGAGGCAATATGGCTGGGGGTATGGGTGGAAGAGCTGCTGTATCTCTATCCATGACTGAAGTGGGGACAGGCTGGCCACTAATTCGAAATGTAGCGGCAGATGCGGTGTACTATGCTAAATACAAACAGTACGTCAGGACATTTACAGATAATGTTTTCACTCCTGCCAAAATGAACGAGCTTTTTGAGAAATACACCACCCTCATTACTCCTTACGTAAACGGGACTGAAAAAGAAGTAGCACCTTATACCCATCTGACCAATACTGCAGATTTTACAGCTGCGTTGGGTATCTTAAAGCAACATGTGGTGACTCGTAATCAGGATGTTAATAATTTTTTGAAATAAATGGGAGCACTTATCATTCCGCCCACTGTAGTCCAGAAGACAAGTTTGTACGAACCTATTTCATTAGCAGAAATGGACGGCGTGAGACTTATGAATCGAACCGATGCTAAATTTTTGGTTCCTTTGTCGATGCTGTCTAGTATTCTTGATGATTTAAGGCCTCATTATCGTCTCTTAGAAATTGAAGGTCAGCGTATGTGTGATTATCAAACGCTCTATTTTGACACGGAAGATATGCAGCTTTATCATGACCATCAAACGGGGAGATTTAATCGTTATAAGATTAGGCAGCGGAATTATGTACAGACCAATTCAAGTTTTACAGAAGTAAAATTCAAAAATAATAAAGGTCGTACTATCAAAACGCGTATTCCTATCAAAACTGCTACTCCTGAGTTAGAGAAAGATACGGAAGCTTTTTTGCGCCGTCAGACGCCCTTTGAACCTGAACTTTTGAAAGCAGTTTTGTGGGTCGATTATACGAGGCTTACGTTGGTAAGCCGCACTACCGCCGAACGCCTTACCCTAGACCTCAACTTGTCGTTTCGAAACGACCACTCGCGCAAAACCTATGAACATCTCGTAGTAGCTGAAGTAAAGCAAGATTCGCTCAAACATTCGATGTTTATGGACTTAATGAAGCACTATCGCCTGCGCCAAGGTTCACTAAGCAAATATTGTTTGGGAGTGATTAGCCTAGATAGCACTGTGAAGAAAAATAGATTTAAAAATAAATTGAAGCATTTGCTCAAAATCAACACTTGGGCAGTCTGAACACCTGTGTTTCCTCTAAACTAATAAACGATGATTTTCCTACAAGAATTGGCAGTAGCCGATACCTTTGAATGGTTTAACAAGCTCCCCGAAAAGTTTTTTGTAAGACTTGCGGTTGATTTGCTCACGGTAACGATTTTGGTGAGACTGATTTACTATCGTATATATCGCCGAACCGACCTCTTTCTTACATTTTTTGGGTTCAATTTGGTCATTTTTTTGGTGACCTATCTACTCAATAAAGTACAAATGTCGATGGGAGCAGCTTTTGGGTTGTTTGCTGTGTTTTCGATGTTGCGCTACCGTACCGAAGGAATTTCGGCCAAAGACATGACTTACCTGTTTATTCTAATTTCGATTGGGCTTATATCGGCTATCATCAAAGGAAGCTGGGATGAATTGGGCTTGGTAAACGGAATAATTATACTGGCTATTTGGCTCTTAGAAGGTAACTTACTAATGAAGCGCGAACTAACTAAAAATATCTACTATGATAAAATTGAGTTGGTGTTGCCTGAGAAAAAAGCAGAACTGCTCCGTGACCTTCAGGCTAGGACAGGGCTTGACATTCATCGTTTAGAAATTCAGCATATGGATTTTTTGAAAGATTCGGCACTCATTACCATTTTTTACTACCAAACTACCGCTTCTGATGAAAAAAAACTGGAAAAGTCTGTTTTGGAAAATGCCTAATTCCAACGCTCGTTTTATTGCTAATGGCTGGCAAATATCAACTTTGGTAGTGATGCTATGGGTAGCTCCCCAACTAACCCATGCCCAAGCCACTGATATTGGGCTGTGGTCGGGAATAGGAGTGGAAAAAAAAATCAATAAATCGCTTTCGGTCAGTCTCAATGCCCAGACTCGCCTGACCGACAATCTCTCGATTTTGAGGGCTTACTTAGGAGAGCTTGGAGTAGGATACAAATTGGGAAAACATTGGGAGGTGTCGGGGTATTATCGATATATCGGGCGGCGCAAAAAAAATGCCGACGGCTCAGGATATGAGTATCGTTCATACAATCGATTTTATGCGGATTTGGCGTATGACCATAAGCTCTGGAAGTTGAAGTTTGACTATCGATTGCGTTATCAAAACCAGTTTCAAGATGATGACCAAGCTGCCGAAAACAACAGTAGCTATGTGAGAAACAAGTTTGAATTGTCGTATCCTAACAAAACCCGCTTTATCCCTTATATCTCTACTGACTTATTTTATGAAATTGGTGGTAGTTTTGACCAAATGCGAAATAAAGCAGGAGTGGAGATGAAGATTAACAAACATCATAAGCTCGAACTTTCAGGTTTTACCGATTATCGGTTGATAGGAAAGCAAGAAAACCGCTTTTTGATAGGTCTTTCTTATAAAATTAAACTATAGATGTTAGTGTTGTTGGTAAGAATGCGTTGGCTAACGCATTCTTATTTTTTTGCTTCATTTTGGATTTTTTGACCTATGATACGTAAGCCATCCAAGGTCAGATTTCGGTTGATTTCCACAAATTCTCCGTGTAAGGTATCGATAATAGATGACAATCCACCCGTAGCTAGGGCTATACAGTCACCGTCAAGTTCGCGACGTATACGGGTAATCATCCCCCTCACTAAGCTTTCATAACCAAGCAAAATTCCGGCTTGAATAGCATGAGTCGTATTTTTGCCAATGGCAGATTCGGGTAGTTTCAAGGGAACTTCGGGCAGTTGGGCGGTATTTGAAAACAAAGCTTTTACGGCGGTTTTAAGGCCTGGAGCGATAGCTACTCCCAAGATTTTTCCCTCCCCCGATACCGTAGTGAATGTGAGAGCCGTGCCAAAATCCACCACTACAGCATTACGGTTGTATTTTGTAAAAGCCGCCACTGCGTTGGCAACGAGGTCGCTCCCAATTTCGTGAGGATGCTCAATTTCTACTTTCAAGTCAGGATATACTTCTGGGCCTACTACTACGGGTGCTTTCCCAAATAAGTGCGTAAGCATATTTTTAATAGTGGGGGTAAGTGGAGGAACCACACTACTCAAAACCGTCGTAGTAACTTTATCAAGCGCTAGATTGGCTTCCAAAAAATGCAGCCGTAGATTGGTTTCATAATGAAAAGAGGGTTCTTCAGTAAGCGAGCGTGTTCTGAAGATATGAGTCCATTTATTGTTTTGCCAAATTCCAAAAACGGTATCCGTGTTGCCAACGTCGACGGCTAAAAGCATGATAAGGGCGAAGTTTTAATGAAAAAAATAGAACAAGATTAAGGGGTTAAATAAGTGCCAGTAATGCCTTCTATTACAGGTTATTATAGGTGGTTTTTGTTGTGTTTAGTATGCTTTCTATTGTAAATGGTATATAAATACCTATCCAATAATCTATTTGCTTTTTTCGTTTTCTTTCTATTGGTTATGCCAAAAGTGCTTTTATTTTGTAAGATTGTGTTGCGTTTCTTGAATTTAACCCGCTATGAATTATGCGCAAGTTAAGCGTTTTTTTATCCCTCTTCCTAACCTATGTTGGATTTGCACAAGATTTACCCGATTGGGAAAACCCCGCCGTTATTAGTCGAAACACCGAGCGGCCTCATACTACTTTCATTCCCTACGCCGATGAAGTATCCGCGTTAAAATTTGACAAAACAAGTTCTCCTTATTTCAAATTATTGAACGGAACCTGGAAATTCAAATGGGTATCTCATCCCTCTAAAGTGCCTGGCGATTTTTTTCAATTAAATGTAAATACTTCCACTTGGGATGATTTGCCCGTTCCTTCTAATTGGCAGGTGGTGGGAGCCAAAGAAGGTCGACCTTACGACCGCCCCATTTTTACTAATATCAAGCATCCTTTTCCGGCAAATCCACCGCGTATTGTGGCAGATACCAACGCGGTAGGTCTGTATCGAACCTCCTTTAGCTTGCCTTCCAACTGGCAAGGGCGCGATGTTTTTTTACATTTTGCGGGAGTGCAGTCGGCATTTTATGTATGGGTCAATGGCCTTCAGGTGGGGTATCATGAGGACGGGATGACTCCGGCCGAATTTAATATCACAAAAAACCTACGGCCCGGAGACAACCAAATCGCGGTTCAAGTAATCAACTGGTCAGACGGGAGTTATCTCGAAGATCAAGACTTTTGGCGACTTTCGGGGATTTTTCGGGATGTATATTTATATACTGTTCCTACGATTCATATCAGGGATTATTATGTAGTAACAGACCTAGACGAAAATTACCAGAACGCGACTCTTAAGGTATCTGCTTTCGTCAAAAATTTCTCTTCTCAAGTCCAAGATAAATATCAAGTCAAATTTAAGTTGTACGATCCCGATGGGAGAATTGTCCAGACCGAATGGATTAAAAACATCCCGATGATGGACCCCAAAGATGAATCCTACTTGAATCTGACGGCCACTATCCCGACCCCCGCCCGCTGGACCGCCGAAACTCCCAATCTGTATAAACTTACGATGCAAGTAGTAGACGGAGAAGGACGAATCGTAGAAGTCCTGAGCAATAGAGTAGGGTTTAGAGAAGTCAATATCAAAGAAGGAAAATTGTTGGTAAACGGAAAACCTGTGTTGTTGAAAGGGGTAAATCGCCATGAATTTGACCCTAATACCGGCCGTACGATAAGCCGAGAATCAATGATAAAGGATATTGTATTGATGAAACAGCACAATATCAACGCAGTAAGGAGTTCACATTATCCCAACGACCCTCTCTGGTATGACCTCTGTGATGAATACGGTCTGTATGTCATTGATGAAGCCAACATTGAAAGCCATGATTTGTGGCAAAACAAAGGAATCATATTGGCTAACAATGCTGATTGGAAAGATGCTTTTGTCGCTCGTGGAAAAGTAATGGTAGAGCGCGACAAAAATCATCCGTCTATCATCATTTGGTCGCTGGGTAATGAATCGGGTATGGGTCGAAACTTCCAAGATATGGCCCAAATCATCCGGCTTATTGACCCTACTCGACCTATCCATTATGAAGGGCGAGCCAACTACCCCAAATCTTTTGAAGATACAGAGCAGCCTGTTACAAATTTTGACATCAATGGCACCATGTACCCTTCGGTAGCAGTAATGGAAGCAATGGTAAAAAAAGACCCTAATCGGCCCTATATTATTTGTGAGTATGCGCATTCAATGGGAAATAGTGTCGGAAATTTGAGGGATTATTGGGAGGCCATCGAAAAAAATCCCCATATGCAAGGTGGTTTCATTTGGGATTGGGTGGATCAAGGGTTGTTTTTAAAAGATAAAAATGGCCGCTCTTATATAAGTCATATCAACCATATCGACGGCGCCAATGCTGGAGATGGACTTGTCAATCCCGACAGAGTACCTCAGCCCGAAATCAATGAAGTGAAGCATGTGTATCAGTATGTAAAGTTTACACCTAATGATACGATTGCTCCTTCCAATACAATTGTGACGCTACAAAACAAATACGATTTTTTGAGCCTGAGTCCTTTTAAGTTAGTATGGGAGCTTTTAGAAAATGGCAAGTCTATTCAAAAAGGACAAATCAATGATTTGAATGCATCGGCAGGAAATAGTCAAAAACTATCAGTACCCTTTGTGATACCTAGTACGGGGACTGGTGCCGAATATTTCCTTACTTTAAGTCTACAACTCAAAGCCAACACCGCATGGGCGTCGGCCGGGTATGAAGTGGCTTCTGAGCAGTTGTTTGTAAAAGCCCCAATTTCGCCAAAAACTACCGTGACCTGGCCTTCCACTTCTACCGTAAAAGTTGGATTGGTGCGAGGCGGGGGAATTCAGCTCACCAATCCCCATTTTAAAATGATTTTTGACCGTAAAGTAGTGGGAATTAGCTCTTGGATTTATAAAAACAGGGAATTGATAGTCACTCCTTTACAACCAAATTTCTGGCGAGTACCTACCGATAATGATGAAGGAGGCGGTAAAGAATCTTTTGCAGAACGCTGGCGCACGGCTGGCCTTGATAGCCTCCGACGGCTAGGCGGGGATATTAGAGTAGAGCAGATTAGTCCGTCTGTGGCACGGGTACATACCCAAAGCACATGGGTCGGCAAAGGCGGTACCAATTTTGTAGTTAGAACTGTTTATACGGTTTTTGGTTCGGGAGATGTAAATGTTAATAATTCAATCACTGTAAATGGCACTAACGTGCCTCCGCTACCCAAAGTAGGGATGCAGTTGCAGATACCTGCTTCTTTTAGAAACTTAACTTGGTATGGACGTGGGCCTTTTGAAAGCTATTGGGATCGGAAGTCTGCGGCCAAAATTGGAGAATACAGCGGTACAGTGGCTGAGCAGTATTTCCCATATATCATGGCGCAAGAAAATGGCAATAAAGCAGATGTTCGTTGGGCTGCATTGACCGATTCACTGGGTTTTGGAATGATAGTAATGGGCGCTCCTACCCTCAACTTCAGTGTGCGGGATTATACAGAAGAAGATTTGCTAAAAGCTAAAACGACTCAACAATTGTCGAGAGGTATGACTACAACCTTAAATCTAGATTACCAATTGATGGGGCTAGGAGGTGATGATAGCTGGACACCCCGCACGCATCCAGAGTACCTTTTGACCGAAAAAGAATATAGCTATGAGTTTAGATTACGCCCCTTTGAGCCTAGTGTTTCTGTCGCATCTATTACTCAAAGTTCTTTGCCCGAAATTACGGCTCAGTCTAAGGCTGTGTCGCAATTAGGTGCTCCTGCCGGGATTGTGAAAGAAGGCGGAAGCGTGTCTGCTAATGACGAACAAGAGGCCGCTATCCAGAAAGCCGAAGCTCGTAAATACATTAAAAAGAAGCCTGTTAGACGAAAATCAACGTCAAAAAAGAAGCGCAGAAGATAAAACAAAAAAAGTCAGGTTTTCCTGACTTTTTTGTTTTTAAAAGACACTCAATCTACTTTTTCTCAGGAAGCAACACCACTTTGATAAAGTTGTCAGCACTGAGATATTTGTTGGCCGCTGCTTTGGTACTTGCTACCGTGATTTTATCCAATTGTTTTTCCCAATCCAAAAGGTTTTTGGGGTCTTCGCCTTTGGTATAGGCATCAATGAGCTGGTTTTGCCAAAATCCATTTTCCTTCATTTGGACTTCAGTAGCACGGCGAGTTTCGGCTTTGAACTTATCGATGTCGGCTTGGGTAGCTCCGTTTTTCTTGATTTCATCAATCACTGCCAACGTTTTGACGCCAAGCTCTTCGACGCGGTCAGGGCCAGTGCCATAGCCAATGCGCAAACTATAACGAGGCGCGGGGATTTTGCTATAACTAGCGCGAGCCCCAATACCATATACTCCACTTTCTTTTTCGCGGATTACCTCAATCAGCTTGATGTTCAAAATTTCTTCGAGTGCATCAAGCTGCCAGTTGTTGTCGTCGTTATATTCATAGTCGCCGCTAAATACAAAAGTCGCTTGGCTTTTTTGCTCAATACCTTTGTAAACTTTCTTGTCAATTTTGCCTTTAGGAGCGCGGATTCCCAAATCACGGAACGACTCTTTCTGGTTTTGGGTAGGCAATGCACCCAAGTATTTTTCAAGCAAAGGCTTGAGTTGCTCTACCTTAAACGAACCTGTAAAGAAGAAAGTAAAATCAGCAGGGTTGGCAAAACGCTCTTTATAAATCGCATAAGCGCGGTCGGCGTTGACCATATCCCAGCGTTCTACGCTGATAGGCAAGCGGCGGAAGTTGTAGTTGCCTAGTACCGTATTGAGGCTATCTTGGAATACCATTTCGGGAGAAGGCGAGGCCTTCATGTTTTGAATCGCCGAGCGTTGAGTATTCAAAAATCCTTTGATAACATCATCGTCTTTGCGAGGTTTCGTAAAGTAAGCATAGATAAGCTGAAGCGCCGTTTCAACGTCTTTGGGGCTGGTATTTCCCGAAAAACCTTCTTCAATTTCACCCACGAAAGGACTCACATTGACTACTTTGCCTGAGAGGTATTTTTTAAGCGCACTTTGGCTAAATTCGCCTACGCCACTTTCTTCTACCACTGCGTCAGAAAGCCCCGCACTCATAAAATCTTTGTCGTCATAAAGCGAAGTTCCACCTTGGCTACGTGCGCCGATGAGAATTTCGTCGTTTTTGAAGTCAGTAGGTTTTAATACTACTTTTACCCCATTGCTAAGGGTAAGCTCTGTAACACCGACTTCGGGGATTTCTTTGGTAGAGACTGTGCGGCCAGCAGCGGGTAGATTTTCGACCAAAGGTTTGTTTACTACCTTATCTACATAGGCAGTTACGCCTTTTCCTGCGGTGTTAATCCATTCCAACACAGTGGCTTCGTTAGGTAATTTGGCTTTGTCTTTTTCCGACGACATCACAATCACCGTGCGGTTGTCGTTGGTTAAGTATTTGTTGGCTAGGGTATTGACTTCATTTATTTTGATGCCTCCTAGTTGTTCTTTTACGAACTCATACTGAAATTCGATACCGGGCGTTGGGTTTTCTTCCAAGAAATGAGCCATGTATTCGTTGACATAACTGGCCGAGCGCGTTTTATCTTTTTCTTTAAAACGTTTTTCGACACTTGTCATCAATTGAGCCTTTGCCCGCTCAAGTTCGGTCTCTGTAAACCCAAAGTTTTTGGCACGTACACCTTCATCTAATACTGCCTTTACGGCGCGTTCGAGATTGCCGTCTTTGGCCACTGCGATATTGAAGAAAGAATCATAATCGCCTAAGAAGCCACTATAACTGGCATTTCCAAACAAAAACGGAGGGTCTGCTTGCTGGGTAAGCTCTTGCAAGCGAGCTTGTAGCATTTGATTAAACAAGTTGCGTTTGAGCGATTCGCGCGAATCATTCAAGGTTTTTTCCTCTGCTTTAGGGAGTTTGGTGATGATTTGAGCCATCATATAAGGAAACTCTGGGTCGGTGACGATAGCCACACGCGAACCTTTGAAATCTGCAATCGGGAACTTGCCAAAAGGTTTGGGTTTCACTGCTTTGGGGATAGACCCAAAACGCTGCTTAATGGTTTTTTCTACTTGGTCAATATCAAAGTCCCCTACCGCAACAATAGCTTGCAAATCAGGGCGATACCATGTTTTGTAGAAATTGCGAATTGTCTCGTGGCTAAAGTTCTTTAGGATATCTTCCGTCCCGATGATGTTGCGTTTTCCATATTTAGAATCTCCCACTAGGATAGGAAGCCACTTGTCTCTCATGCGTTGTTGGGCGCCTTTGCCACCGCGAAGCTCTTCTAAGATGACACCTCTTTCTTTGTCGATTTCTTCGCCATCCATGCTTAGGTTATGAGCCCAGTCTTCTAGTACCACAAAAGCCTTGTTAAAAATATCGGCTGAGTCGGTAGGGACAGGAAGCTGATACACCGTTTGGTCTTGACCGGTGAAGGCATTAAGGTCATCACCAAATTTGATCCCTGCTCTTTGCAGGAAGCTTACCAACTCGTTTTTAGGGAAGTTTTTGGTGCCATTGAAGGCCATGTGCTCTGTGAAGTGGGCTAGTCCATTTTCTTTGTCTTCTTCTTGAATCGCTCCTACTTTATTGACTAAATACAACTCGGCCCTTTTCTTGGGTTCTTCGTTTTTACGAATATAATAAGTCATGCCGTTAGGCAATTTTCCGTACCTCACCTTAGAATCAAAAGGGATAGGCTTTTTTAAGTCTGTTTGAGCAAAGGCTGCATTTACCCAAACGAGTACTACCGCTAAGAGCAGTAATTTAGGTTGTTTCATGGGTCAAATAATTTAAGATGAAAAATAGGATTGAAAGGTAAAATAAGTTCTTTGGCTAAAACTTTACAATTACTAATGGATAAGTGGTTGTAATTAAGTTTGTGGTCAAATTGATAATTTTGTCCGGATTTAAAAAAGGAAATACTTAGTTTTTTTGTGAATGAACCATCTTGATAATTGAAATAGGATATTTAAATGGATACATTCAGAGAATTAACAAGATTGGTATATTTTAAAAACAATAAATTGTAAGGCATATTATTTAACTATTTTCTAAGCTATGTTGTTTGACGATACATATAGAACTATAGTCACTCCAGTAGAAGGTTTTTTTCGTGACAGAGGGAGCAAATTTTTAGCATTTGCGTATCCTATTCGTCAGGAAGAAGACACAAAACCTTATTTGATAGCCTTGCGTGAACTTCACCCCAAAGCCGTTCATCACTGTTATGCTTATCGGCTTGGACTCGACAGAAGTCACTTCCGAGCCAATGACGACGGTGAGCCTTCGGGTACGGCAGGCAAGCCTATTCTCAATACACTCTATGCCCACGATTTTACCAACATTTTGGTAGTGGTGGTCAGGTATTTTGGTGGTACGCTATTGGGAGTGCCGGGGCTTATCAATGCTTATAAAACCGCCACAGAGGAGGCTCTCAAAGAAGCGGAAATCGTAACGAAACATGTCAAAGATGTATATCGTTTGGTGTATCCTTATGAGCAAATGAACGAGGTGATGAAAGTAATCAAGAGTTTTGAACTGATTCCCAAAAATCAGCACTTTGACAATGAATGTAGCCTTGAACTAGAGATTCGTAAAAGCTTACTTAATCAAGTATTAGGTAAATTAGAAAAGATTGAATCTTTGCAACTCTCTTATGAAGGGACTATTTAAAAAGAAATAAGTTGCCCTTCCTACAGTTAATCGTAGGAAGGGTTTCACTTTTTATAAGTTTTTGAGAACCCAGTCGGTCATCATTTGGTAGCGGTGCATGAGCGTATTGCCGCCACTGATACCGTGGTTGCGATTGGGATAGTAAAACGAATCAAATTGTTTGCCTGCTTTGATGAGCGCATTGACAAAATCGACCGAATTTTGGAAGTGTACATTGTCGTCGCCTGTACCGTGGATAAGTAAAAACTTGCCTTTGAGTTTGTTGACATGCTGAATAGGCGAGTTGTCATCATAGCCTGCGGCATTGTCTTGGGGGCGTTTGAGGTAGCGTTCGGTATAAATGGTGTCATAGTACCGCCAAGTAGTCACGGGTGCTCCTGCAATTCCTGCTTTAAAATAATCGGCTCCGATAGTCATACAGAGAGAGGTCATATAGCCCCCGTAGCTATGTCCATGAATACCGATTCGGGAGGCATCCACATAAGGGAGAGTAGCCAAGTATTTTGCTCCTTCGATTTGGTCTTCGGTTTCGAGTTTTCCAAGTTGGGCGTATGTAGCTGTTCGGAAAGCATTACCACGCGCACCCGTGCCGCGTCCATCTACCGACACGATGATGTAGCCTTTGGTAGCTAGAAGTTTAAACCAAGCCGTGAGCGCATTGGTCCAAGTATTGTTTACGGTCTGAGAACCAGGGCCGCCATACACAAACATCAAGACAGGGTATTTTTTATTGGCGTCAAAATCAGTGGGTTTGATCATCCAGCCGTTAAGACTTGTACCTAGCGAGGTGGTAAATTTAAAAAATTCTTGTTGAGGCAGATTGTAAGCCGAAAGGCGCTCGCGCAAGGCTTGGTTGGTTTCTAAGGTTCTGACTATTTTGTGAGTAGGAGCTTCGTGTAAGCTGACCGTCAGGGGCTGTTGTGAAGATTGATGATAGAGCAAATAGTAACTAAAGTCAGGGCTCATATTGATGGCATTAGAGCCAGTTTGAGTACTAAGTTTGACAGGCTGCGGCGGGGTGATTGGCGATGCTTTTTTTGATTTTTTGGCAACTGGTATCGCCAAATTCAGACTATACAAATGCCGCTCCATGGGCGACTCCATTGAAGAAGTAAAATACAACACTTGTTTTTTTTCATCAATCCCCAGCAAATCGGTTACTTCCCAATCGCCCGAGGTAAGTTGCTTGAGCAATTTGCCCGTCATGTCGTATTGGTATAAATGCTTATAGCCGCTTTTTTCAGACGATTGTACGAAAGATTTGCCGTCGGCTAGGTAAGTGAGGTCGTCGGTAAACTCCAAATCCACATAAGTCTTGCTTTCTTCACTCCATACGGTTTGGGTTTGGCCATTGGTAGCGTCGGCGTGCAAAATATCCAGACGATTTTGGAGACGATTCATGCGTTTGATGGAAAGCAAATTGGGGTTTTGCGTCCACTTGATACGTGGGATGTATTGGTCAGTTTCGGTACCTACGTCTATTTTGGTTTTTTGAGCGGTGGCTAAGTCATGAATCCAAATCTGCACGATAGAGTTAGGCTCGCCTGCTTTGGGGTATTTATAGCGATAATCTTTGGGGTACAAATCACCCCATATTTGCATGTTGTATTCAGGTACACGGCTTTCGTCGAAGCGATAAAAAGCAATTTTTTTGCCGTCGGGAGACCATTCAAAAGCTTTGACAAAGCTAAACTCCTCTTCATATACCCAATCGCACGCGCCGTTGATGATTTCGTTACGTTTGCCATCGGTAGTGATGGATTGTTCGGTCATAGTGGCGAGGTCGGTCACGAAAAGATTATTGTCGCGCACAAAAACCACTTTGCTGCCATCCGGCGAAAGCGTTGCCAGCATTTGTTTTCCGTTTTTGGAAAGCTGAGTGAGTTTTTTGGAAGCTAAATCATAAATATAAAAATCTGCTTTGAAAGAGCGGCGGTAGATTCGCTCTATATTGGTGGCAAGAAGGAGTTTGCGCTCGTCGCCGCTAAGTTCGTATGCTTCAAATTGGATGGTTTGATTGCTGCCTTCTACGCGGGCGGTGCTTTGGTCAAACAGCGTTTCGACGGCTTCGCCCGTAGCAATGCTGTATTTGATGATTTTGCCACCTTGCTGAGTGGTATAAAATCCGCCAGCTTTCATCCAATTGACACCCGACACGGTATGTGCTGTGAAGATGGAGCCTTGCGAACCAAAGATGTCGCTGAGAGAAAGCGTTTTTTGTTGGGCGGCTAAGTGGCTTGCTACCAAACAAACAAGAAGACCGACCGCGTATAGGTGTTTCGAGAAAGAGATAGTGGTTTTTGTCATGTATATTGATGAATAGATGAAGGAGAAAACACAAAGATAGGCAAAACTTATACAACCCTTAAATCCCCCAGATTGCGGGATTATAAGGAGTTGTGATACTTTGGTAGGAAAAAAACGTCAGAAGTAAGAATTTGTAGTTTTAGAGTCATTTAAATATACCATCATGTTGCCTCAGCTCCTGTTACAAGAACTTCTCAAGGCCAATGTTTCGTCAGATTCTGTGAGGAAGTTGTTAGAAATTATCAAATTTCAAGAAGTAAAAAGTCAACAGTTGTTAGTAATACCGGGCGAAATATGCGACAAGATTTTTTTTGTATTAGAGGGTGGGTTTGTATGCCGATATGTAGATGAAGCAAACGAAGTAGAAAAAACAATAAATTTTTACTTAGATAACTTACATCCTTTTATGAGTTGTGTCGATAGTTTTTTTTCCGAATTGCCTACGCGCTGCGAACTAAGGGCTATTAGTGGGGCTAAAGTATTGGTGTTATCCAAAAAAGACTTACAACTATTGATGTCTGAAGATATGGCTCTTTTTAAGTTTTATCATTCTATGGTTACTAAGGCATTGCAAGAAGAAAATGACCTAAAACTCAAACTGATAGCTTATACTTCTGAGCAACTTTACCAATATCTCATTGTTCAACTTCCGGTCGTTATTCAGCGGGTTCCGTCGCGATTTATTGCCGAATTTATGGGTATCTCTCCCGAGTGGCTCAGCAAGCTCAAGCACCGCAAGTAAAGGATGTATTTCTTGAATTAATTCAAGGGTAGTTTCACAAGTCTGGCTGTAGTTTTGTGGCAAGATTTCAAAACGATACCTAAAAAATTTAAGAAATGGGAAAAGAATATATTGGCTATCAGGCGCCTGACTATACCGAAGTACATGCCAAATACTTCCATGAAGAGATTCAAACTCTCGCCGCATCCGTACAAAATGCGCTCTCTATTTCTCCTGTTGCACCTCATAGTTTACCTACATTTTCGGAGGCTTGCTATCTTGAAGGAGAAGGCTATACCGAATTTGAGAATGCCTATACCCAATATCCCGACGGTAGTATTCACGTAGCGGTGCATACCTCTATGCTGGGTGTAAGTCCTGCTATGTGGGATTGGTGGTTTGGATGGCATAGCTCGCAAGATAATCGATACAAACTATGGCATCCCCAAGCCCATGTGAGTGCGCATTGGGAAGACAATCAACCCAATATAGCGTATATAGGGCGCAATTCGATTATTAAAGAATACATCGGCGAAGAGTTGCTTGAGGCGGCTATTCAATTCAAATCTCCGATTGATTTTGGCTTTTCATTTGATGCCATCAATCATCCTGAGAAGGCGGTTTATATCTGTGCTAGGCTGGGTCATGCTTCTTTGCCGGTTGATTATGGATATTTGGTGCATCAAGTGCGCGCGGTAGAAGGAGGCTGCGAAATGCGGTCACGTTTTTGGGTAGGAGGAGCCTATGTGAGCATTCGTCGGCAAGGTTTTTTGGCGGATTTGGCAACTGAGTTTATTCGCAAGTTACGTAGTTTACCCAAAAATTTTGCGCCTGATTTATTGAGACATTGTTCTGAAGAAATGAATCATCTCGCGGCTTTCCTTCCCCAACTTTATAAGGAATTTGGTGTTGAAAGTCCTGGTTTACAGCTATCAGGAACGTTTACTCGGTCAACAGACCCAACCTTTGATAGGCTAGTATTAGGAACATTGTTTAACAAAACCGACCCCAAACGGCGTCCTGATGCGGTAGTGGAACCTAAGACCATCGAAGATATCATAGCGACCCTTAAATATGCCAAAGCTATTGGTAAAAAAATCACGGTGTGTTCGGGAGGACATAGTTTTAGCGCCAACCACTTGCGCGACAATAGCCTTTTAATTTTGATGAAAAACTTCAATCATTATGAAATAAACCCTGATGCTATGACGGCCAAAGCAGGGCCAGGAGTAGGAGGGAGTGTGTTGATGCTAGAGTTGTACAAACATAACTTATTTTTTCCGGCGGGTCATTGTAAGGGAGTTTGCATAGGAGGATATTTATTGCAGGGAGGCTACGGTTGGAATGGACGCAAATTGGGGATTGCGTGTCAAAGTGTGATTGGCATTGATGTCATTACGGCCGAAGGTGAATTGGTACACGCCAATGCTACTCAGCACTCTGATTTGTTTTGGGCAGCACGTGGAGCTGGGCCTGGTTTTTTTGGGGTGGTGATTTGTTTCCATCTCAAATTGTATCCCTTACCTCGTTATCGAGCCATTATTGCCCACGATTTTCACCTCAAACACCTAGAAGATGTGTATCGTTGGGCCTATGATGTAGGCCCTAGTATTCCGAAAGCGGTAGAGTTTCAGATGATTATGAGCCGCAATATGCTCCATATTTTAGGTCCCGGAATCGAAGCCTTAGCGCCTATTTTTGCCGACACCAAAGATGAGTTTGAAGAAGCGATGGCTTTCATGAAAAATAGCCCTATCAAACACAAGGCTATTATCGCTACCCCCGCCTTCGATCCGGGCATAGATGCGTTGTACAAGACGGCTATGACTCATTATCCAGAGGATAGACATTGGGGCGTAGACAATATGTGGACTCATGCCTCTATCGAAGACCTACTGCCATTTATCAGACAAATCGCTGATTCGCTACCTCCTGCGCCATCTCATTTTTTGTGGCTCAATTGGCACCCCGGTAGCTTGGCTACTGACATGGCGTATTCCAATGAAGATAAGGTGTATTTGGCACTTTATGCCAATTGGATCAATGCCGAAGATTCGCCTCTTTATGGCGATTGGGCGGCCAATATGATGCGCCGTATGGCACACTTATCTACCGGAATTCAGCTTGCTGATGAAGGACTTCACAAACGTACAGCACCTTTTTTGTCAGAAAATCACCTCAAAAAAGTACAAGAAATCAGAGCAAAGCGCGACCCTGATGGGCTTTTTTATGAATGGCATAGTTATCCTAAAATCTAAACAAATCAAAACATGAAAGCAATGGTAATCTTAGGACTCTGGCTATGTTTAAAAAGCGGGATGATGATATATCCTCCGCACGATAATCTAGCCGGAACCTATAAAACCGAACAAGAAGGGGTGACTATTGTAGTGACCAAAACAGCTACGGGCTTTGTAGGAGTAGACCCCCAAAAAAGAATAGTCTTGAAGGATGTGAAGTTTTTGGAAGGGGTCTGGAGAGGTACTGTCTACAATCCACAGAAAGATATAACGGCCCGTTGCGAAGTATATGTGGAAGGCAATAAACTGAAAATAGTAGCTTACAAAGGACTTTTATCCAAAACTGTTTATTGGGTAAAAATATAAACGAGAGGTTTTGCGATTGGTGATGACCTAAAGAAGGCGGAGTAAATAAATTCGTTTTGCTCCGCCACTTGCTTTTGCTTGAAAGAAAGTATCTTTGATACCTAAAAAGTATTGACTTCCATGCAGAAAAAAGAACGTTATCGTCTCCTGATTGAACATTTCTCCCAAAAATTTCCCGAAGCTGAAACCGAACTTCATTATACCAATCCTTATGAATTGTTGGTAGCGGTAATTTTGTCGGCACAGTGTACCGATAAGCGCGTTAATATGGTGACCCCTGCTCTGTTTGAGCGCTATCCCGACCCGCAGGCGCTGGCCGATAGCACAGCGGAGGAGGTGTTTCAATACATACGTTCTATTTCATACCCCAACAACAAAGCCAAACACTTGGTGGGGATGGCAAGGATGCTCCTAGCGCAGTTTGGAGGCGAAGTACCTAGTACGATAGAAGAACTTCAACAAATGCCAGGAGTAGGTCGCAAAACGGCCAATGTGATTGCATCGGTGATCTACAATCAACCTGCTAT
>VFQN01002725.1_pt1 | contig 26583 bp, 23 predicted proteins | sample 3512371 | NCBI WGS metagenome assembly VFQN01 (sample SAMN10412370, study PRJNA504923) | tailings metagenome | isolation source: Replicate 2 from Balatoc abandoned mine | place: Philippines: Itogon, Benguet | collected 2017-08-28
CCCCCGTCTCGCGGTCGAAACCGGTCTGCACGGTCCGCGAAATGACTTCGCCCTTCTGGGCGGCGGCGGCGACGCGCGCATTGAAGCCGTCGATGTTGCGCACGCCCACCTTCGACATCTTGCGGTAGCGGTCCTCCATCTCCCGCACAGTCCATTTCAGCGCGACCACCGCCTTTTTCGGATCGGTCACGACAGGGGTAAGCAGATGCGGCACACCGTCATAGACGGAAAGCTCCAGCATCTTCGGGTCGATCATGATCAGGCGGCAGTCCTGTGGCGTCATGCGGTAGAGCAGCGACAGGATCATGGTATTGATGGCGACCGACTTGCCCGAGCCGGTGGTGCCGGCCACCAGCACATGCGGCATCTTCGCGATGTCGACGATGACCGCCTCGCCATTGATGGTCTTGCCGAGCGCGAGAGCGAGCTTCGCCTTGGTCTGTTCGAAATCGCGGCTGGCCAGAAGCTCACGCAGATAGACGGTCTCGCGCTTGGCGTTCGGTAGTTCGATGCCGATGGCATTGCGGCCGGGCACGACCGCCACGCGGCAGGCGATCGCGCTCATCGAACGGGCGATGTCGTCGGCGAGGCCGATGACGCGCGACGACTTGATGCCGGGCGCCGGTTCCAGCTCATACAGTGTGACGACCGGGCCGGGCCGCACGTGGATGATCTCGCCCTTGACGCCGAAATCCTCCAGCACGCCTTCCAAGAGCCTGGCATTCTGCTCGAGCGCATCCTTCGACAGGCTGGGGTCGCGGGCGACGCTCTTCGGCTCCGACAGGAAATGCAGCGACGGCATCTCGAAACGGCCGGAGCTGATCAGCGAAGTTTGGGCCTCGCGCTGCACGCGTCCACCCTGCTGCGGGCGCGGCGCCGGATTGTCGACCCGCACGCTTGCGCCACGCGAGGTGTCGGCCGCAGGCTGCCGTCTGGCGGGCGGAGGCGAGAAATCATCCTCGTCATCGAAACCGTCGTCGTCATCGGCGTCGAAGACCGGCTCACGCGGACCGGACGGCACACGAGACGTCGAGAATTCCGGCTCGATGCGGCCGCCGGCCGCAGCGCCCCGACGCGGTACCGGCATTTCGTAATCGTCGTCGTCCTCGACGCGGCGCCGTGCCGAACGAGAGGAACCGCCCAGACCATCGCTCCCGCGGCCCGGCAGATGCCGGCGCAGGAAGGCACGAGCCGAAAGCCACCAATGGGTGATGGCGCCGAGCGCCAGTATGCCCTCGTCCTCATCGTCGTCATCTTCGTCGAGCACGGCTTCCGCAGTGCGCACCGTCTCGCGCTCGGCGAGCACGGCGCCCAGCCCACCCGGCCGATGAAGCAGGCCTGAGCCGAATGCGAAGAGCCACAAGGCTGGCAATGCGAGAATAGCCCCAACACCGATCGAGAGCATGCCGCGCGGATAGGCGCCGGTCACCGAGGCCGGCATCCTCAGCACCATGTCGCCGAACACGCCGCCGAGCCCGGTCGGCAGCGGCCAGGTCGGCGGCGGCGTCAGGCAGCCGGCGATGGCTGCGAACAGGACCGAAGCGCCGAACCAGGCGAAAGCCCGCCGCGGCATTCGGTCGACGCCCCGCGCCGAAACCAGGAACGCGCCCCAGATCACCGCCGGCACCAGGGCCGCGACGGAGGCGAGCCCATAGAACTGCATGGCGATGTCGGAGAAGACGGCCCCCGGATAGCCCATGGCATTGGTGACGGGGTTGGCGGTGGCATGGCTGAAGCTCGGATCGGCGACGTTCCAGGTACCGAGCGCAGCGAGCGCAAAAGCAACGAAGCCGAAGAGCGCAAGGCCCGCCGCGCGCCAAATCTGGCGCCGCGCGAAAGCCTGCAGCCCGCGGCCTTGTCCAGTCAGCGATAATGGCGCTGAAAGCTCTGAGCGCATGCCTGAACCCCCGGTTTGGCAGGGAACCGCCGGCAAGCCGGTCATGTCCCGAGAATCGCGGACCAGACTATCGGCGGGAAGGTTAAAGGCGCATTAACCATGCGCTTCAGTTGGGTCTGCAAAGCGCGAAAGACAGGAATGTGATCGCGACCGACCAGCCGCACAATGAGAGGTTGCCGCAGGTGGCATCGATCGCGGCACCGCTGAGAAGAGCTCGGAACCTGAGGCGATGCTGCCAGTTGACCTCCATCGAAACCGGAGTATCGGCGATGACCGACAAGATTGCCTACGAACTCGGTGCTTGCAAACTCATGGCTGCGACCGGCCCTGACCGGCGAGGCGAGTTTTCCCGGGAGGCTCCGGAAAACCGCAAGCCGGTGCTTGGTGTCGGCCCTTCCGAAGGGATCGGCAACGACGAAAAGGACAGACGTGCCCGCAACCAGACCGGGGACGGCTCGTCCTCGGAACGGAACGCGTCTCCTCGCGATACCAAGGAGGCGCCGGCACCAAATCCTGATGCCGCGCCCGGAACGGCTAATACGCCGTTGAAACGGGGAGCCGCGTCTGGAGATGCCAGCCGGCCTCTGCCGGAAGGCGATCCGGAGAACGATTCTACCAGCGATCGACTGAAGAGACCCGTCAGAGGCGCCATAGGCGACGCGCTGAAGCGGCGGGTCGACTGACCTTCCACCAGCAGGCTCTCGGACTTGGCTGGCTCAAGGGCCGTCGCGACGGGCGCTCCACCTGCGGTCTGCCGGCAGATCCGTGCAGACGCCCTCAGCCATCTCGGCGGCCATGCCGATCGTCTCGCCGAGCGTCGGGTGGGGATGTATGGTCTTGCCGATGTCGACGGCATCGGCCCCCATTTCGATCGCCAGGCAGATTTCGCCGATCATATCTCCCGCCGACGGACCAACGATAGCGCCGCCGATGACGCGATGGGTCTGCGCGTCGAACACCAGCTTGGTCATGCCGTAATCCGCGCCGTTGGCTATGGCGCGTCCCGACGCAGCCCAGGGGAAGCGCGCGACCGTAACCGCCCTGCCGGCGGCCTCCGCCGCGGTCTCCGTCAACCCGACCCAGGCGATCTCGGGATCGGTATAGGCTACGGAAGGGATAAGGGTCGTATCCAGGAAGCTCCTGAGGCCGCTTGCCGCTTCGGCGGCGACATGGCCCTGATGTACGGCCTTGTGCGCCAGCATCGGATTGCCGGTGACGTCGCCGATCGCGAATATGTCGGGCGCGGCGGTCCTCATCTGCCTGTCGATGACGATGAAGCCGGCCGCATCGAGCAAGACGCCCGCTTGGTCGAGCTTCAGCGCCTGCGCCGAAGGCCGTCGGCCGGCCGACTGCAGGATGAGGTCGTAGCGGCGGGGAGCACCGCTCGCGCCTGAGACCGTCACAGCCAGCGCATCCTTGTCCGCCGCGACGCTTTCGACACGCGCGCTGAGCAATATCTCGCCGAAGCGCTGGGCGTTGCGTTTGCGCCAAGCATCCATGAGGTCGCGATCGACCTCGGGCAGAAGCCTGTCGGCAAGTTCGACAACATCCACATGTGCCCCCAGCGCGCTATAGACGGTCGCCATCTCGAGCCCGATGATGCCTCCGCCGATCACGAGCATGCGTTCGGGAACATAGGGCAGTTCAAGGGCTCCCGTGGAATCGACGATGCGCGGATCATCAGGCAGAAACGGCAACTTCACCGGCTCGGACCAAGTCGCCACGATCGCCTTTGCGAACATGATGCGGCGACAGCTGCCGTCGGGCAGTTGGATATCGACGGCACTGCCGCCGCAGAAGCGCGCTGTGCCACGCACGATTTCCACCTTGCGCAGGCGCGCCATCGTGCCGAGGCCATCGGTCAGCTTGGCGACCACATCGGATTTGTAACTTCGCAACTTCCCGAGGTCGATCTTCGGCACATCGAAGGCGATGCCGTGCGCCACAAGCCGCTCGGCCTCCTCCTTCACGGCAGCGACATGCAGCAACGCCTTGGAAGGAATGCAGCCGACGTTGAGGCAGACGCCCCCGAGCGCTGCGCCGCGCTCGACGAGGGTCACGCGCTTCCCCAGATCGGCCGCTCGGAAGGCCGCCGAATAGTCGCCAGGCCCGCCGCCGATCACGAGGAGGTCGCAATCCGGCGTCTGGCTCGCGCCGGAGATTCGCCTTTCGTCCGCCTCGGCTTGCTTTCGATCACCCGGCTTCGGCGCTTCCTGCCCCTCCTCCACCTCGATCGTAGCGACCAAGGCGTCTCGCGATACCCGCATGCCGGAGGCTATCTCCACCGAAACGATGCGTCCGGCGAATGGCGATGGCACATCCATCGAGGCCTTGTCGGTTTCGAGCACGATCAGCGCCTGTTCCTTCTCGACGATGTCGCCCGGCCTGACATTCACCTCGATGACGGCGACATCCTTGAAGTCGCCGATTTCCGGTACCCTGATTTCGGTTGTGCTCATTTTCGTCTCAAACGATCGCGCGGCGAAAATCGCCCAGGAGGGCCGCGATATGGCCGAGGAAGCGAGCCGCGGCGACGCCGTCGACGACGCGATGGTCCCATGACAGGCTGATCGGCATGACCATGCGTGGTTGGAAGCCGGCGCCGTCCCACGCCGCCTCGACGGCGGAACGACCGGCACCGAGGATAGCGACCTCGGGCGCGTTGATGATCGGAGTGAAGCCGGCGCCACCGACGCCGCCCAGCGACGATACGGAGAAGCAGCCGCCCTGCATGTCCGATGCTGCGAGCGCCCCGTCACGAGCCTTGCCCGCCAGCCCATGCATTTCCGCCGCGATCTCTATGACGCCCTTGCGGTCGCAGTCGCGGATGACCGGCACCATCAGTCCCTTGGGCGTATCGGCGGCGAAACCGATATGGACATAGTCCTTCAGGACCAGCTCCTCGCCGTCGAGCGAGCTGTTGAAGCGCGAATGAGCCCTGAGCGCGAGAGCCGAAGCCTTCATCAGGAAGGCCACCATGGTGACCTTGATGTCCCTGTTGCTGGCGTTCAGCTCCTTACGGAACTCCTCGAGGGCGGTGACGTCGGCCCTGTCGAAATTCGTCACATGCGGGATGGTCAGCCAGTTGCGGGCGAGGTTACCTCCGGAAATCCGCTGGATGCGAGACAACGGCTCACGGTCGACGGGGCCGAACTTCTCGTAATCCACGGCAGGCCAGGCTGGTAGCCCGGTACCAATGCCGGCGCCTGCGGACGGTGTCGGCGTTCCGGACAGACACTCCTTGATGTGGGCCAGAATATCTTTGCGCAAGATCCTGCCTTTCGGCCCGGTCGACCTCACGACGACAAGATCGACGCCAAGCTCGCGGGCGAAGGCGCGGACCGATGGAGTGGCATGCGCGCTTCGCGCCTGATCGAGATTCGCAGCAAGCGCGTGTGACTGAGAAACCACGACAGCCGGCAACTCAGGCGCGGACGCAGGTGGAGGCGCCGCCTGGGGGGCCGTCACCCTATGCGGCGGGACCTCGGCGACCGGCAACGGCATCGCGGCCTCATTCGCTCCGATCGTCAGAAGCAATGTGCCTTGCGACACCTTCGTGCCGATCGCCACCGCGAATTCACCGACGACGCCCGCCACGGGCGCCGGAATCTCCATCGTCGCCTTGTCGGATTCGACTGTCAGCAGCGGCTCCTCCATCGCGACGACATCCCCCGGCTTGACGAGCAATTCGACCACGGGCACGTCCTTGTAGTCGCCTATGTCAGGCACCCTGACATCAATCTTCTGGCTCATGTCAGCTCTTTCGGAATGGAATTGCGCCTGAGGTCAACGCGACCAGGGCGCGTCGGCAGCCACGCTCAGCCCGTAGCTGGCGATGGCTTCGGCCACCCTCGCACGCGGGATCGACCCCTCGTCGGCGAGCGCCGCAAGCGCCGCGACCGCGATGTGGCGATGGTCTATCTCGAAGAAGTCGCGCAGCGCGCTGCGCGTATCGCTGCGTCCGAAGCCGTCGGTACCGAGTACCGTGTAAGGGGCTTCGACATAGCTGGCGATCAATTGCGGATAGGCCCGCACATAGTCGGTCGCTGCGATGATCGGCGCCTGGCCAGGCAAGCACGCGGCGAGGTGACTCACAACAGGCTCGGACATCGGCTTGTAACGATTGTGCCGTTCGGCCTCTCGGGCATCGCGGGACAGTTCGGAAAAGCTAGTCGCACTCCATACCTCGCTCGCGACCTGCCAGTCCGTCGAAAGCGATATCGCCGCCTCGATCACATGCGGCAGAATGGTCCCCGAGCCGAGTAGACGCACCCGGCCGGTGCTCTCCTTCGGCGCGTGCGTCGCGATCCGGTAGAGGCCTCTTATGATGCCTTGCTCCGCGCCGACCGGCATCGACGGCTGGGCGTAATTCTCGTTCATCGCGGTGACGTAATAGAACTCGTCCCTGCCCTCCTCCATCATGGATCGCGCGCCATGGTCGAAGATGACGGCCATCTCATAGGCGAAGGCCGGGTCATAGGCCCGGCAGTTCGGCACGGTGGACGCCACCAGCAGGCTGGTCCCGTCCTGATGTTGCAATCCTTCCCCGGCGAGGGTCGTCCGGCCGGCTGTGGCCCCGATCAGGAAACCGCGCGAACGTTGGTCGGCGGCCGCCCAGATCAGGTCGCCGACGCGCTGGAAGCCGAACATCGAATAGTAGATGTAGAAGGGTAGCATGGCGAGCCCGTGCACGCTGTAGGACGTCGCCGCCGCGACCCAAGACGACAATGCGCCGGCCTCGCTGATGCCCTCCTCGAGCAATTGCCCATCCCGACTTTCCCTATAATACAGCATCGAGCCGGCATCCTCGGGCTCGTAGAGCTGCCCCACCGGCGAATAGATGCCGACCTGGCGGAACAGATTCGCCATGCCGAAGGTGCGCGCCTCGTCGGCCACGATGGGCACGACACGGGGTCCAACCGCCTTGTCCTTCATGACGTTGCCGAGCATCCGGACGACAGCCATCGTCGTCGACATCTCCTTGCCGTCGGCGTTGAGGGCGAAGTCGGCGTAGCTCGCGAGCGCCGGCATCGGAACCGGTTCGGCGTTGCGACGGCGCACCGGCAGATAACCACCGAGCGCTTCCCGCCGGGAGCGCAGATAGGCCATTTCGGCACTGTTTTCGGCCGGCTTGCAGAATTCGACCTGCTCAACCTGCTCGTTGCTCAACGGCAACGAGAAACGGTCCCTGAACGCCAGCAGTCCGCCTGCATCCACCTTCTTCGACTGGTGCGCGGTCATGCGGGATTCGCCGGCACCGCCCATTCCGTAGCCTTTCTTGGTCTTGGCAAGAATCACCGTCGGCCGGCCCTTCGTCGCCCGCGCCGCCGCGAAGGCAGCATAAAGCTTGCGGAAGTCGTGACCGCCGCGCTTCAATCCGTCGATGTCGCGATCGGACATGTGGGCGACGAGCGCCTTGAGCTCCGGGTCCTCCTCGAAGAAATGCTTGAGGTTGTAGGCACCGTCCTTGGCGCCCAGCGTCTGGTACTTGCCATCGACGGTCGCCGCGAAACGGCGCAGCAGGGCGTGCTGGCTGTCGCGGGCAAACAGTGCGTCCCATTCCGAGCCCCAAAGTACCTTGATGACGTTCCAGCCGGCGCCGCGAAACGTGCTTTCCAGTTCTTGGATGACCTGGCCATTGCCGCGCACGGGACCGTCGAGGCGCTGCAGATTGCAGTTGATCACGAAGGTCAGGTTGTCGAGCTTCTCGCGCGCGGCGAGCGACAGGCCGGCGATCGATTCCGGCTCGTCCATCTCGCCGTCGCCGAAGACGCCCCAGACATGCCGCCCTGCAACGTCGGCAAGGCCGCGATCGCTCAGATAGCGCATGAATCGTGCTTGGTAGACGGCAGTGATCGGCCCGATGCCCATCGACCCTGTCGGCACCTGCCAGAAATCCGGCATGAGCCAGGGGTGTGGATAGGAGCACAGGCCGGGGCCGGTCAGCTCCTGCCTGTAGTGTTTCAGGTTCTCCTCGGAAAGGCGCCCTTCCAGGAAGGCGCGCGCGTAGACGCCTGGCGCCGAATGCGGCTGGAAGAAGACGAGATCGCCGTCGCCTGTCCCGCTGTCGGCGCGGAAGAAATGGTTAAAGCCGATCTCGAAGATTTCAGCCGCAGAAGCATAGCTCGCGATATGGCCACCGAGTTCGCCATAGGCCTTGTTGGCCCTGACCACCATGGCCAGCGCGTTCCAGCGGATGATCGCCGTGATCCGCTCCTCCATGCCGAGATCGCCGGGGAAGGGTGGCTGCTTCTCGAGCGGAATAGTGTTGCGATAGGGAGAATAGGGCGGCGCCTCATGAACGATGCCGAGCTCCTTCGCCCTGTGGTCGAGTTCGGCAAGGATGAATTCCGCCCGCGTCCTGCCCGAGTTGCGGAAGAGGGACTCGAGCGAAGCGAGCCAGTCGGCCGTCTCGAAAGGATCACCCTGGTGGGAATGAGCTTCCGGCTCTTCGGTAACGGCGGAGATCTTGTCGAGCATGATGACGCTTTCTGTTGGCCTGTCCCCAGCCGCCAAGGCAGGGGCGGGCTCCGGCGGGCCACACCGAAGCTGTTGCACTTTCTTCTTCCGGCAGCGGTCAACCGCTCCGCAGCAATAGAGACGATCAGGTGAAGGTGATGGTCGCCGCGTCTCGTTCGATGCGCTCCTGCGCCTCGGCCATCTTCGTCTTGAGCCCGGCCCAGTCGACGTCGATCATCCGGCCGCGCCGCTTGCGCGCAACGCCCTGGATCCAAACGCTGTCGATATCGGCAAGGCTGGCGAAATTGACGACCCGGTCAGCGAGCGTGCCGGACCCGGCAAAGCCGATGCGCCGCGTGTCGAGCAGCACGAGATCGGCATCGAGACCGACCGTGATCGATCCGGTCTTGCCGGCCAGTCGCATTGCTCCCGCTCCCCCGCGGGTCGCGAAATCGAGCACATCCGTGGAGGCGAAGCTCTTGGCGATACCGGCATATTCGGCGGACCGGTAAAGGCTCCAGAAGCCGGCGCGTACATGTTCGAAATAGTCGTCAGTGAGAGCCATCCCGGCGACATCGATCCCCAGCCCGGCCGGGATTCCCATTTGGCGCGCCTTCGCATGGATCGAAGCGGCCGGATACGGGAACTCTCCCATCGCACAGGCACAGATCATGCCGCCGCTATCACGCAGCATGACCAATTCCTCGTCGGTCATCTGCACACCGTGCGAGACTTGGAAATCAGGCCCGAGCAGTCCTGCCGCGTGGAGATCCGCGACACTGCCGTAGATACCAGGCGCGGGCGCCGGATTGGGCTTGTGCATGTGACAGCAGATGAGGTGCGGTCGGAGGGAACGCGCCCGTTGGAACTCCTCCGCCATCTCCGTCATCGGCCGGAGGCCCAGCCCCTCGCTGATGGCGATGCCGAACTTCACCGGGCCGTCGCCATCCGAAAACAGCTCGCGCAGGGCTGCAGCCGTCTGGTAGTTGGATTCCTGCGGAGCGCCATTGCGCTCCGCGACGGCCTGCTCCACGGGCAAGGTATCGCCCGGCCCATAGGTCGGATTGTGCGATATCTGATAGCAGAACACCCCGGACACGCCCGAGGCGAGAAAGCCGCGAGCTCCAGCCAAGGCCTTGTCGCGGGTATGATGCGCATGCGCATAGTCCAGCACGCTGGTCACCCCGGAATTGATCGCCTGCAGTCCGCCGACATAGCCGGCCAGATGGAAATCGTCTGATGTCATGCACACCATCGTGCGCATCTTCCAATTCTGATAGCCGGCGTATTTTCCCGGATCCGTCTTGACCAACCTCCCAGAATGCAGGCCGAGCCACAGATGCCTGTGACCATCGACCATGCCGGGCATCAGGATCATGCCCGCCGCTTCGACGATCTCGGCATCGTCCGCGGCCAGCCTGCTTCCGATGGCGGCGATACGGCCGTCCTCGACGAGAACGTCGCCACCACGCAACTCGCCTTGAACCGGGTCCATGGTCAAGATATCCGCCCCCCGGATCAGCGTGCGACGCACATTCTTCATCGTGACCGCCTGCGTCGCACCTCCCGTCGCGAGCAATGCGGCAAAGCCCGACGCGCTCAGTTTCAGGAAATCTTTACGGCTCACGCGGCTCACGTGCATTCACTCCATCTGGACAGGAAATCTTGGCCGGTGGTCCGGCATTGGCAGCCTCGCACCGCCCGATGGCCTGCAACAGCCGCCGAATATGGAACTCAAAGTTCCATCGCCGCAGCCGCGCATCGATCACGAAAAAGGCGAGGCGCGCCGGCTCCCCGCCGGCGCGCCTCGCCTTAAGGATGGCAGCCTTCAGAGGCGCCATTGCTCGCGAATGCGAGCCTTTCCGTGGATGTTCAGGCGAACGGATCGAGCGGCGACGCCTATTGCCCCGGCGCTCGATCTACGGGATCAGAAGGTTGGAGGCGTGTTGATCCACAAGACAACTGCTTCGCCGGGGCCAGGATTGTAGAAGGAATGTGGGTCCTCGGAACGAAAACAGAACGAATCGCCCTTCCCGAGCACGTGGGTTTGCTTGTCGATGGTGAGTTCTATGAAGCCCTCCATTACGAAGCCGGCCTCCTCACCCACATGAGAATAATCGCCCGCCGAGCCGTGGCCTGGGGTAATGGTGATCAGGTTGCCCTGCAACGTGCGCTCACTCGAATGCGGGATTATCTGCTCGATCCGTACGCCTTGTTGGGAGCTGCCGAGATAATCCAGGGTCACTTCCTTCCGTTCGCCGGCACGCACCAGCATGCAGCCTTCCGTTTCCGAGCCCGAGAGAAACGACGCCATGCTGGTGCCGAGCCCGGCGACGAGCTTGTGAAGAACCGACAGGGACGGGAGCAACCGACCATTCTCGACCCGTGAGACCAGACTTGCCGAACAGTTCGCCCTGGCGGCCAGATCGATGAGCGTGAGCCCCTGCGCCTTGCGCATAGTCTGCAGCCGGCGCCCGATACGGGCGGCCTCCAGAACAGGCTCACCGGTTTCCCCAGCCAGCCCACCATCATGGCCTGCCGACGCCTTTTCGTGCCGTTTGCGGGTGGTGCCGACGGCAGACGAGGCCGTGGTCGCTAATTCGGGCTCTGCACTCTTTTTCATGACAAACCGATTACCAGATCAGTGACACATGTCATCATGGCTGTGATGTGTCTCGACTCGCGAGCCGTCGGCGTCGCGCCAGCTCCGCCGACGGCATTGTCCCTATGGCCGCCATCCCTTCGGCGGATGCATCGTGCTGCTGTCGATCTGCGCTAGATTCTCCTTCGTCACGCCGATCAGCGGTACGTCGATTACCTTCGGATCCGGCTTGATGCCCTTGACGAGGTCCGCCACCACCCGCACTTCCGTTCGCCCGATCAGCACTGGTTGCTGCGCCACGATGTAGTCGGCGCATCCGGCCGCCATCATCTCTTCTGCCTCCTCCCCGAGAACGGAGAAGATCACCTTGGTCTTGCCGCAGCGATCCGCCGCCTTGGCGGCGCGCGCCGCGCCGACACCGTAGACGTCGTCGGCGCCATAGAGCATGTCCAGATCGGGATTCCGCTGAAGCATTTCGGTGGCGCGGGTCAGGGAGGTCGCGGCGTCCTGCTCGCTGGTCATCTCTGCAACGATCTCGATGTTGGAGCCCGTTATGTCCTCCTTGAAGCAGCGGAGCCGCTCCGTCGCCCAGAACGAGCCGGGCGGTCCTGCCAGGACGCCGATCGTCCCGCCGGATGGCAGCAGCTTCTTGGCACCGGCCGCCAGCTCGCGGCCGATATTGCAATGGCTCGAGGAGACGGCCGCATCGGGTTCGACCTCGCTCGCCACCACATTCACCCCTGCCCCGACCAGGAAAATGCCGGCGGCGCGGGCCTGCATGGCGACGCCGTTCAATGCCGTGGGATCGTTCGGGTCGATCAGGACCGCCTTCACTCCCTTGATGACGAGGTTCGAGACTTGATCGAGCTGCTTGTCGATGTTGGCGTAACCGCCCGCATCCTGGACGATGACGTCGAAGCCCAGCTTCCCGGCCTCGTCGAGAATGCCGTAGAGCTCAGCCGTCGGATAGGGTCCCTTCAGATTGGGCTTGGACAGACCTATCGTCGGCCTCGCGTCCTGCGCGACCGCCTGCCCGGCCAGCACTATCGCGGCTGTGATCGCCAACAAAACGTGCCTGCCAAAATTGTCGTGTTTCATACCCTTCCCCTTGTCTTGTGTTTGTGTTGCTGTTGGTTCAATTTCCCGCCTTCCGGCGGATGCTGGCCTGGTCCAATGCGACGGCAGCGATCAGGGCCAGGCCGATGATCATCATCTGCGTGTAGGATGAGACGTTGAGCAGGTTGAGCCCATTGGCCAGGATGCTGATGAAGGCGACGCCATAGGCGACGTTGACGGCCGATCCGCGGCCGCCGGCGAGCGACACGCCCCCGAGCACGACCGCCGCGATCGATTCGAGCGGCAGGGTGGCTCCCAGCGTCGGCTGTCCCGAAGAAACACGCGCCGTCAGGATGATGGCGCCAATCGCAGCGGTCAGCCCGCAGAAAGCGTAGGCCGCTACCTTGACCTGGTCGACGGCGATGCCGGACAGCCGCGCGGCTTCCTGATTGCCGCCGACCGCACAAACGTGCCGTCCGAAGCGGGTGTAGCGCAAGGTGAGCTCTGCCAGCAGCAATGTCGCGACCGCGATGAGCACGGGCACCGGAACGCCCAGAACGGAATCATAGGCGATCCGAGCGAAGGCGCCGGGCAGGCCGGGAATGGGAACGCCTCCTGCGAGATTGAGTGCGAGGCCGGCCGTCACCGACAGCATCGCCAGCGTAGCGATGAAGGGCGCGACACGCAGCCGGGTGATGATCAGCCCGTTCACGAGCCCGACGCATGCGCCGCAGGCGAGCGCCGCGACGATGCCGGGGGCGATGCCGAACTCACGCATGACGAATGCCGAAACCACGCTGACGAGTGCTACGGTCGAGCCGACCGAAAGGTCCAGGCCCGCCGTCAGAATCACGAATGTCTGCCCGAAAGCGACCGCCGCCAGCGCCGCCGCGGCAACACCGATGTTCCGGAAGTTCTGTCCGCTGAGGAAGACGTCGGACATGCAGGCGAAGAAGACCACCATGGCAATGGTCGCACCAGGAATGGCGATCTCCATGCCGCGCTCACGTATGAAGCGCTGGGCCACATCTCTCCACGCTCTCGGCTGCGCGAGTACCCCTGTGTGCCGACTGTATGCCTGCATGAGACCATTCCCCCTATTGGTTTCTTTTTTCATCTTGCGGCCATCGACGCCGCGGCATGGCCCTTGAATGCCGCGGCCAGGATGCGGCGTTCGTCGAACTCCGTTTCCGTCAACTCGTCCTGGATACTGCCTGCCGAGACGACCAGGATCCGGTGGCAGAGATGAAGGAGCTCGGGCAACTCGGACGACACCACGATCACCGCGGCACCTTGCCCAGCCAGTTCCTGAACAAGCCGGTATATCTCCGCCTTAGCTCCGACATCGATGCCGCGCGTCGGCTCGTCGAATATGAAGACGTCGGCCTGCGACAGCATCCACTTGCCGATCACCAGCTTCTGCTGATTGCCGCCCGAATTGGTGCGCGCAGCCCGGCCGAGCTGCCCACGGAACTGCAGCTTGCTCGCCATCTCTCGCGCTGCCGCACGGGCATTCCGCCACGAAACGACGCCGGCGCGGCAATGATCTCCAAGGGATGCCATCAGCAGGTTTTCGTCGCCCGCCAGGCTGGTCACCAGCCCCTGGTCCTTGCGATCCTCCGGTATGTAGGCGATGCGGTGGCGGATGGCATCGCGCGGGGTGCGGATCGAAAGGGGCACTCCCGCTTTCTCGATTTGGCCGCGATCCCGCGGGTCGGCCCCGAAGATGCTGCGCATGATCTCGGTGCGCCCAGCGCCAACAAGGCCGGCGAAGCCGACCACCTCGCCGGCCCGCACCGCGAAGTCGATGCCATCGAAGATGCCGTCGCGCCCGAGCCCCTTCACTGACAGCACCGGTCCGCCGATCTTGCGGTTGCGCGGCGGAAACAGCTCGGTTAGCGGCCGACCGACCATGCGTTCGATGAGATCGCCCGTTCCGGTAAGGGAGGAGGTGGCGAAGGTGGCGACATGCTGCCCGCCGCGCAGCACGGTGATGCGATCGGCGAGGCCCATCACCTCGTCGAGCCGGTGCGACACGTAAAGAATCGAGGTGCCTTCGGCGCGCAGCCGTCGCAGGATCGCCAGCAGCGCTGTCGCCTCCTTGTCGGAAAGCGACGCCGTCGGTTCGTCGAGAATGATGATCGGTGCCCTGAGCGCCAGAGCTCGGGCAATCTCGAGGATCTGCTTTTGGCCGGTCGAGAGCGAGCCGGCCCGGGCACGCGGATCGATCTCACCCCGGCACCCCAATGCGTCGAGCATCTCGATGGCGGTTCGCTCTGCTGCCTGGCGGTCGAGCAATTGCCTGCCCGGACCGCTGCCGGGCTCACTTCCGAGCACGATGTTGTCGGCCACCGTCAGCCCTGGAACGATCATCAACTCTTGAAAGATGGTGACCACCCCGCCCCGCCGTGCCTCGCTGGGTGACTCGAAGCTGACCGGCTTGCCGCCGAGCAGAACCTGCCCCTGGCTCGGTGCGGCATCGCCGGAGAGGATACGGATGAGCGTCGACTTTCCGGCGCCGTTCTCCCCGACCAGTGCGTGGACCTCACCGCGCCGCAGCTCAAAACTGACTCGGTCGAGGGCACGCACCCCCGGATACTCCTTGCTGACGGCCTCGACCGCCAGCATCGGAGCCATTTGCTCCCTTGCAGGTTGCATCACCCGCTCCTCCCTTACTCGATCGTCGATCCCCGGCAGCTCAAGGCTCCGGTATGGCAGCAATCATGTCGAGTTCGACGCGCGCGCCGGGCGCACTGAGATTGTTGACCGCCACCAGCGTGCCTGCCGGACGCCAGTCTCCCAAATGCTCCTCGAGCACGGCGTACATGTCGTCCATGTCGCGCATGTCGGTGACATACTTCGTCAGCTTCACGACATTGCGCCAGGTCAGACCACGCGCATCCAGCACCTGCTTAATATTGGCGAGCGCACGCCGGGTCTGCTCGCGCATGTCGGACGGCAGGATATGCTCCTCCGGGACATGCGGATGCTGGTGGTAGAGGGGAGAGGCCGTTGCCCCGGCGATGAAGAGCAGGCTGCCGAAACCACGCACCTCCACTGCCGGGGCATAGGGCATGTTCGCAGCCTCCTCAGGCTTTGGATGCACCACTTCGATTGAACCCATGGCCTTTTCTCCTCCCGTTGGTTGGTCAAGCAACAGCGCGGATACTGCGCCAATTGACCGGTTGTGGCCGCGGCGGCGTGATGCGATTGCGCAGGACGCCGAGCCCCGTTGCCTCCAGTTCGACGACGTCGCCGACCGAAATCCATCGCTCGAGTTCGAAACCGCAGCCATGGTTTACGGTGCCCGAGCCAAGCACGTCGCCCACATTCAGCGTCTCGTCCTGCGAAGTGTAGGAGATCATCTCCTCGAAGCTCCACTGCATCTCGCCCGGCGTCGACTGCGCCCAGACCTCGCCGTTGACCAGGACGCGCATGGAAGTGCGCAACACATCAGGCATCTCGTCCGGCGTGACGATCCATGGCCCGAGCCCCCAGGCGAAGTCCTTGCCCTTGAACGGCCCGGTGTTGTTGGCCATCTCGCCGCGCTGTGTGTCGCGGGCCGAGAAATCGTTGAGCAAGGTGTAGCCGAGTATGTGGCCGCCCGCATCCGAAGCATCGACATTGCGGGCCGCGCGACCGACGACCGCGGCGATCTCGAGCTCGAAATCCAGCTTCTGCGTGTATTGCGGCCACTGGACGTCGTTATCGTGCCCGATGATCGAGGTCGGATTGGCCTTGAACGCGAACGGACGCTCATACCATTCGGGCGGCAGCTTCAGGCCCATCTTGCCGAAGGTCGACAGGAGGTGGTCCTCGAAGGCGGCGAAGTCCCGCAGCACCGGCACCTTGATCGGCGCCATCAGCCGAACCCGGTCGAGCGGATGGGCCAAAATCTCTCCTTGGGGGCCACGCAGCCTTCCCGCGGCGATATCCGCCCACAGCGGCTCGATCCACCCCTCGATCTCGCGGACGGGATCGAGGGCGGGCCCGTAAAGAAGCGCGCAGGCCTGCATGTCGGCCGGGGCGAAGGCGGCCGCGCGAAGGCTCGGGCTCGGCTTGCCCGTCGCGGCGGAGAAGGCCGCGTAGGTAGCGTTGATGTCGACCACCCAGCCCTTGCCGTCCCGGCTGGCGGCGACGGGGTCGGTTTCGCCGAGCCTCACCAGGCCGAACCTGTCGACGGGCCCGGCCGGTCCTTCGATACGGAATGTCGCGAGTTTCATTGTATCACCTGTGCAATGTCGACCTTGTCGTCGGCGTCGGTACCGGGGAACGGCCCCTGCTTGATCTCGATCAGGCGCGTGTTCGGCTCGAGGAACTCAACCTCGTGGCCTTCGGCCATCAGCAGCAGGTCATTCGGCTCCAGGAACACGTCGCCAAGCCCGTGACCTTGCCGCGTGAAGATACCCACCCGGGCACGGCCGGTCTGGCAGATCAGGATCTGATGCCGGGTCGGCAAGGGCGGCAGCGCCTCGTTTGGGATGTGGTAGTGAGGAAGCGTGATCGCTCCCTTGTGGCGTTCCAGCATGATGATCTGCAGCGGCCAGGCGTCGTCGGTGATATGGGCCTTGGTCGTCCGCTCCAGCGTCGGATCGGCTACCCTGTAGGCCTCCCTGACATGGCGGATTTCCTCTTCCGTCTCCATGAAGGGTGGAAACCGGTCGAAGGCGCTGAACCGGGCGCCCACATGGATGGCAATCGTCCTGTTGTCGTCCGGCGCTTTGTAGAAGCGCACATTCTCGATGTTCTGGTCTGGAATGGAGCGAAGCATGTCTTCCTTCTTTTCCCTGTCGGATTGACGGGCCACGTCAGGCGGCGACGCCACCCGCGGACATGGACAACCGTCGCACAGCCCCATCTTCTATCGACAGTATGCAAAAATGGAACACAATGTTGCAATTACATTCGCACGCTCACTCGTGTTGCGTATTGGTAATTTTTGTACAACATATTGCGTGTTGTGAAAATTCTGCATACTTTTTGCAAAAGAGAGGCTTGTCGGCTCTACGGGCCGGCAATCGGGACTGCCCTCGTGCACTCCCGCAAAAACCTGCAAGAGGAGGGATCATTGATTAATTTCAATGACTACTACTATTTTTCCCAAGTCGTGGAACACAGTGGGATCACGGCCGCGAGCAAGGTTCTGAACCTGCCGAAATCGAAGCTCAGTCGCCGCATCGCGGAGCTGGAGAGCCGCTTGGGCGCCCGGCTCATCCAGCGCACCTCCCGCCAGTTCCTGGTCACCGACCTCGGGACGGAATTCTATGACCATGTCTGCAAAATGATGGCGGAAGCGAGCGCCGCCGAGAACGCCGTCAAGAGCAGGCTCCTCGACCAGGCCGGCACGATAAGACTCTCGAGCTCGCCGCTGGTATCGCGAATTTGCTTTGCCCAGATCATCCCCGATTTCCTGCGCCGATTTCCCAATGTCGACGTCATGCAGGAAGTGTTGAACAAGCCGGAGGAAATGAACGGCCGGATGTCCGACCTGTTCATCCTGGCCCATGACGACATGCTCGACGATTCCAGCATGATCCAGCGCCGACTGCTCGTCGAGCCCCGCCACCTCGTCGCTGGACGCAGCTATCTGGCATCCGCGACCCCACCCGCCGTCCCGGACGACCTTGCCGCCCATCCCTTGCTCGCTGTCGCCGAAACGGCCGCTCCGGCACGTTGGGAGCTCGCCCACGTCTCCGACGGGTCACGGGTGTCGCTCCACGTCAAGCCACGCCTCGTGAGCAACGATGTGTTCGCTCTCGCCGATGCCGTCCGGGCCGGCGCCGGCATCGCCGCGTTGCCCGCCTCTCTCTGCTCGCAGAGCATCGGGAACGGCGACCTCGTCCGGCTCTTGCCGGAGTGGGCAGCAGGCAGCACCACCATCAGTGCACTCCTGCCTTCGCGTCGGGGCGTGCTGCCCGCAGTGCGGGCGCTGCTCGACCATGTCTGCCGTCAGCTGCCCGCGATCGTCAGCGCCGCGGGCGGGCCAGGCTTCCCGGTCGCGACGGCCCAGGGATGACAGGGGCGACGACATGATCCATGAATTGCGCCGCTACGAATGCGTGCCCGGCAAGGTTGCACGGGTGCTGCAGCGGTTTCGTGAAGACGCCTTCCCTATCTGGAACGAAATCGGCATCCGGCCGCTCGGCTTCTGGACGACCCTGATCGGAGACCACGATCAGGCGCTTCACTACATTCTCGCGTGGGACAATCTTGCCCAGCGCGAAACCAAATGGCAACTCTTTGCGACGGATCCGCGGTGGCAGGCCGCCAAGCTTCGGTCCGAAACCGAAGGACCACTGGTCACCCGCATCAGCAACACCATGCTGAGGCCTGTTCTCGACTGAGCCCGGCGCATTTGCAGTCCCCTTCTTTCCGCGTGAGGGCCCCGCAGACATGGGTGATCCTGCTGGCTTACACAGACGTGAGTCTATTCGCACGCCGGAAATTTGCGCCGCTACCGGTTCTGGCGTGTTTGGCTGGAATCGTCAGACGGCACGCCTGACAGCGTCCAACCGGCTGTTTCCAAGCAGCCTGCCATGGCTCCTCCTGGCGACGCTGGATGGAGCCCGCTTCTCTTTGACGGCCGGCATTGCCGTCGCACTACAAACCGACGGGAGTTTCCAATGCTTCACAATGCAAACGGATCCTTGGCGTTCGGCGAGGTCGAAGTGCCTTGGAACGGGTCTTTCGATGACGGAGCCGGAGCCGTCGGTCGCGCACGGGCCTGTTGGCAGAGTGCGAGTTCGCGGGCGGCCGCAGCCGATCCGCTCAGGCTGAGCGTGGCCACGGTCCGGTTCTGATAGAAAATGCTCAGGGAATGTTTGCGGATCAGTTCGTCCAAGAACGCCACGTCAGCGAACCCCGTGTGGAGGAATGGAATTTCGGCGCTCATCCAGACCGTCGCGTCCGCCCGCCAGGACGGCATGTTGTCGAACTGATAGATAATCTCGTAGTCCTTGCCCTCCTCGATCGACTTCCAGTTCGGATTGCCGATAGCCACATAGGCCGGATAGTTCGAATCGAGGCTTGTGAAACCGATGCGGATAAGCGTGTACTCTTCGAACACCGTTGCCATGTAGCAGCTGTTGTCGAGGGTCTTGTCGCTGTAGATCGACCAGCCTCGCACCTGTTTCCAAAGTACGGAGTCCGTGCTGGCGGGCAGCGCTGCGGCCGTCGATGACAACAAAATCGAAACAGCCGCTATCAGACGCATGATTGACCCCACCCTAGAGCATTTCCGCTTTTCTCCGAATCGCGGGAATGCTCTAACTATTTGTTTTTACGCAATTCCGAACGCAAAACCGCTGCGCACTTTTGCTGGAATTGCTCTAGACGCCTGTCGACCGGAAGGCTCGACCTGCCGTCGAGCACTTCCAGGTCCCGGGCGCGCCTCCAAAGAACTGAGCTGAGGAGAGATATCCTTGAACCCTCGCGGCCGGCTTTAAGCCGGCCTCCGGTCCTGCAAGCGGACGCCGCTCCGACACGCTCCCATAGCTTACCCGTACTCAACTATATGGTGTATTCGCATGAAAATCAACCGTCGGATTCCGGGATGAGTGCCGAAGCGGAAAGGGACGGCCGTGACTTTACGTCAAGTCACGTTGAATTCACGCTACCGACGTAATGTCCTCTCACGACCTGCCGTCCTCCCCAACCCGGTAGGTCGTGAAGGCCGCCCGGGATGAGCCGGGCGGCTTTCTCCATTTTCCTCGCGGTCAGGCTTCGGGCTCGCATCGTCGGCCGTCCCCATAACGATGACAGTCCCTTCACTGCGGACAAGGCATTGCGCGCGCAGGCGTTTTGCGCTCATGATCATGGCTCTTGCATACGGACCAGGATGCATGAAGCCGTTTTTGTCTGTCGCGATTTTTCTCTCCTTCACTGTTTCCGATGCTGTCGCGGCGTCTCGCTATGACGTCTCGCAGATGACCTGCGCCCAGGTGCAGGCCCAGATCGCAGCCGACGGCCTGGCGGTGCTCGCCTATCCGTCGCCCCGCATTCTCGGCCTGCCGATCTATGACAACTATGCAAGCAGCCAACAGTACTGTCCGAACCGCACCGTGCTTTCGGCCGCAGGCGTTCCGACATCGGACATGAAATATTGCCCGGTGAAGAAGTGCTTCGCTTCGTCGCGCTTCGTCGCGCGCTGAGTTGCCATGAAAAAGGACCCGGCCGAAGCCGGGTCAGGAGGGATCGGTGCGAGACAGGGCGGCAGTTCCAGCCGCCCCGTCGTCGGCGTTCAATTGTAGGCGCGCTCGCCATGCGAGGTGATGTCGAGTCCTTCACGCTCGCCCGCCTCGGGCAGGCGCAGCCCCATGACCGCCTTGACGATCTGAAGTGCGACGAAGGCGACGACAGCAGACCAGACGACGGCGATGATCACCGCCCACAACTGGGTGCCGAACTGGCCGGCGATCGAATAGGCCTCGGCGCCGGGTCCAAAGCCGCCGAGTGCGGGTGCGGCGACGATCGACGTTCCCAACGCGCCGACGATGCCGCCGACGCCGTGGATGCCGAATACGTCGAGCGAGTCGTCGTATTTCAGCATCGGCTTCAGGGAGATCACCGCCCACAGACAGACCGCACCCGCTACCGCGCCGAGCAGGATCGCACCGCCCGTGCCGGCGAGGCCCGCGGCCGGCGTGATGGCGACGAGGCCGGCGACGGCGCCCGAAGCGGCACCCAGAAGGCTGGCATGGCCACGCGTAACGCGCTCGACGATCGACCAGGCGAGCGCCGCGGCGGAGGTCGCGGTAATCGTGTTGAGCAGAGCCTGCGCGGTCAGGCCGTTGGCCTCGAGGTTGGAACCGGCGTTGAAGCCGAACCAGCCGACCCAGAGCAGGCAGGCGCCGATCAGGGTGAAGGTGAGGTTATGCGGGGCCATGTTCTCCTTCATGAAGCCGACACGCGGGCCGACGACCAGAGCCGCCACCAGGCCGGCGATACCGGAATTGATATGCACCACCGTGCCGCCGGCGAAATCGAGCGCGCCGATGCCGAAGAGATAACCCGAAGGCGCAGAAGCAGCGCTCGGGCCACCCCACCACCAGACCATATGAGCGATGGGCAGGTAGGCGAAGGTGAACCACAGCGCCAGGAAGAACATCACCGAACCGAAGCGCATACGTTCGGCGACCGCGCCGACGATGAGCGCCGGCGTAATGGCGGCGAAGGTGAGCTGGAAGACGACGAAGCAGAGTTCCGGAATGAAGACGCCCTGCGAGAAGGTCTCAGCCAGCGAAGACGGCCCGACGCCGGCCAGGAAGACCTTGCTCAGGCCACCGATGAAGGGGGTCAGCACAGTCGCCTCCTCGGCCGTGCCGGCGCCGGTGAAGGCCAGCGAGTAACCGTAGACGACCCAGAGCAGCGCGATCATGGCGAAGCCGGCGAATACCTGCATCAGCACCGACAGCACGTTCTTGGCGCGCACCAGGCCGCCATAGAAGAGGGCGAGGCCGGGAATGGTCATCAGGATGACGAGGATGGTCGAGATCAGCATCCAGGCCGTATCGCCCTTGTCGGGCACGGGCACAGCGGCAGCGGCGGCAGGCGCGGCCTCCTGGGCAAAGGCGGTGACGCTGCCGAGCGCACCGAGAAAGAACAGGAGCGTTAGGGCGGTCCGCGCCGGCGGCGCGCAACGTGAAAGATCTAATCTCATCGATATCTCCATGAAGGCGTAATGGCGGCTGACGCATGCCCAGGCACGGGACATCCGCGCTGGCAGCGGCAAGAAACAGCTAGAGGGCGTCGGTGTCGGTTTCGCCGGTGCGGATGCGCACCGCCTGATCGATGCCGAAGACGAAGATCTTCCCGTCACCGATCTGGCCGGTCTTGGCCGCATTGGCGATCGCCTCGACGGCCTTGTCGACGAGGTCAGCGGCCACCGCGACCTCGATCTTGAGTTTCGGCAGGAAGCTCACCGCATATTCGGCGCCGCGGTAGATCTCCGTGTGGCCCTTCTGGCGGCCGTAGCCTTTCACTTCGGTGACGGTCAGCCCTTGTATCCCGACGGCGGTGAGCGCTTCGCGCACCTCGTCGAGCTTGAAAGGCTTGATGATAGCCATCACGATTTTCATTAGGTTCACCCTTCTTGTTCTGCGGGTCCCCGCGATTGGTCCCTCGTCGCCCGAAGGCAGCCGAGCGTGCAAAGAAGGAATCAAGCTCCGTGCCAGTCGCGGAATGCTCGCTTAAGCCACTGGAATGGAAAGAAAAAATAGGATGGCACAACGACGGCCCCCGCCGTCGTCATGCCACGACTGCACAAAAAATAGGCAGAATGGAATAAATGCTTAATTTGAGAGCTGGGACCTCAATTGCCTACTGCGAAGGCAAACTGAGACAATGATGCCTGTGTCGCGCGAAAATGGTTCGCGCAACGCATCGTGATTTTTTGATTTGGCGCGTGGCTTCCTCCCGAAACCGCTGTTCGCTTTCGGGAGACGTCCTTAGCTTGGCGACTGCGTCCGCAGGCGGATCAGGCCTTCCTGCGCCACCGACGCGACCAAAGTCCCGTCCTCCGCATAGATGGCGCCGCGGGTGAAGCCGCGGGCGCCCGAAGACGAGGGGCTGTCCTGGGTATAGAGAAGCCAGCCGTCGAGCGGATGCGGACGGTGGAACCACATGGCATGGTCGAGGCTCGCCACCTGCAGGTCACGGTCGAACACGGCGCGGCCGTGGGCGAAGGTCGAAGTGTCGAGCAGCGTCATATCGGAGAGATAAGCGAGCACGGCCGCCTGCATGGTGCGATCCGCCGGAACCGGCCCGGTGGTGCGCAGCCAGATGTTCTGCCTGGGCGGCAGTTTCTCGCGGCTGGTATAGTGGTCGAGATTGACCGGGCGGATCTCCAGAGGCCGCTCCCGCGCCCAGAAGCGTCGGATGTTCTCCGGCACGTTCTCGGCATCCTCCAGCAACTCGCGCTGCGTCTTCAGGCTCTCCGGCGGCGGCACATCGTCGGGCATGGCGAACTGATGTTCGAGCCCCTTTTCCTCGACCTGGAAGGAGGCTTCCAGCGAGAAGATCGCCTGGCCGTGCTGGACGGCAACGACCCGCCGCGTCGTGAACGAGCCGCCGTCGCGGATGCGGTCGACCTGATAGACGATCGGCACCGTGGTGTCGCCGGGCAACATGAAATAGGCGTGCAGTGAATGGACCGGCCGGCCGGGTTCGACGGTGCGCTGCGCAGCAACCAACGCCTGGGCGATGGTCTGACCGCCGAACACACGCTGCCAATTCGCCTTCGGGCTGCGACCACGATAAAGGTTGTGTTCGAGTTCCTCGAGGTCGAGTATGGCAAGCAGTTCTTGCATGGCGGCCGACATGGTTCGCCCTTTTGTTGAGAAACGGACGCGGCCGGTTTCAGACGAACCACCGCCGAAGTCAAGCTTGCCCGCGCGAAAGGCGTCGGGCCGGGTGAAAGGATGAAGGCCATGGCCGATAAGAAAAAGACCGATATCGACGTGCTGGTGGCCGGGGCGGGTTATGTCGGGCTCGCTGCGGCGGTGTCGATGCGCGAAGCGCGGCCGAGCCTGTCGGTTGCCGTGGTCGATGCCGCGCCGGCGGATATCTGGAAAAAGGACGGCCGCGCGTCGGCAATCGCGGCTGCGGCTTGTCGCATGCTCGACCGCCTCGGCTGTTGGGAGGAAATTGCTCCCGAGGCGCAGGCGATCACCGAGATGATCATCACCGATTCCAGGACGTCGGACCCAGTCCGGCCGGTCTTCCTGACCTTCGACGGCGAGGTGGGACCCGGCGAGCCTTTCGCGCATATGGTCGAGAACCGCATCCTCAACGGGGCGTTGCGGCGCCGTGCCGCCGAACTCGGCATCGACATCATCGAGGGTGTCGCCGTCAGCGGCTTCGAGAGAAACGGCAGCGACGTCTCCGTGCATCTGGCCGACGGCGTGACGATCGATGCACGCCTGCTGGTGGCTGCCGACGGCGTCAAGTCGCGGCTGCGCGACATGGCCGGCATCAAGACGGTGAAATGGGAATACGGCCAGTCGGGCATCGTCTGCACCATCGCCCATGAGCGCCCGCATAACGGCCGGGCCGAAGAACATTTCCTGCCGGCCGGTCCCTTCGCGATTCTGCCCTTGACCGGAAACCGCTCCTCGATCGTCTGGGTCGAACGCACCTCCGACGCGGAACGGCTGGTTCAGGGCGACGAATTTTCCTTCGAGATCGAGCTGGAACAGCGCTTCGGCCTCAAGCTCGGCGAGATCAGGGTTGAAGACAAGCCTCGCGCCTGGCCGCTCGGCCTGACACTGTCGCGTGCCTTCGTCGCGCAGCGATTCGCGCTTGCCGGCGATGCCGCCCACGGCATTCACCCGATCGCCGGCCAAGGCCTCAATCTGGGTTTCAAGGACGTCGCCGCCCTGGCGGAAACGATCGTCGAGGCCGATCGTCTCGGCCAGGACATCGGCGCTATCGACGTGCTGCAGCGTTATGAACGCTGGCGCCGCTTCGACACCGTCCAGATGGGCGTGACCACCGACGTGCTCAACCGGCTCTTCTCCAACGATCTCGGCCCGGTCCGTGCCGTACGCGACATCGGTCTCGGGCTCGTCGAACGCATGCCGCGCCTGAAGGAGTTCTTCATCCGCCAGGCATCCGGCCTGTCCGGCGAGACGCCGCGCCTGCTGAGGGGAGAGGCGATATGATGAGGAGCGAATGGCGAATAGTCAGTAGCGAATAGGGGAAGAGGGCTACCAACCTTTTTTCTTCTCCTATTCGCTATTCGCTGTTCGCTACTCACTATTCGCTCCCTCTCAATTTACCACGACACCGAGCTTCTGCCGCAAGCGATGCATGCGCGGCTCCAGCATGGAAAGAGACGGGCCGCTTGCCGTGGCGACGCGCCTTATCATCATGAGGAGGTCGGCCTTCTCGGTCTCGTCGAGGTGGTCGCGCAGGAACGGGGCGAGCCTGTCGATCACCTGGGCCGCATCGCCGACCTGGCCGGCCGCCCATAGTCCGTAGTCCACCGCTTCGTCGGCCTTGCCGCCGACAGCGACAGCGGAAATCTCCTTGCGCAGCGCGGCCTCACGCTGCGGCGCCAGTGCGACACCGTCGGAGACGATCGACGCAAGCAACGTCGCTGCGGCGACCACGGGATCATCGATCGACGATAGGGGCGAGGCACCGCCGTTCAGCTTCCGTTGCTTTTCCCCACGCACCGCACGACGTGCGCGGCCGAGCACCTCGGCCGCGTCGTTCGCGGCTTCCTTCATCATCTTGCGTCGGTACCACCAGAGGACAGCCGCCACCAGGCCGACCACGATGAAAAACAGGGGCATTGCAGGGCATTCCCATTGGATGCCGCAGACCATAGGCAATGCGGCGGCCGGGCTCAACGGGGAAGCGGTAGAAGGTCGCCCGAAGCCAACCACCGCTACGCTATTTCGCGAAACGCTATTTCGCGAAACGCCGCGACCCGGCCACGCACAGCACCACCCCCAGCGTCACCGCCATCATAAGGCCGCTGACCGGCTCCTCGAGCAGCAGCGCCGCCAGAGCCAGCCCGAAGAAGGGTTGAAGAAGCTGCAGCTGGCCGACCCCGGCAATGCCGCCCAAGGCGAGCCCCCGATACCAGAAGACGAAGCCGATCAGCATCGAGAACAGTGATACGTAGGCGAGCCCCATCCAGGCCGGCCCGCCGATGCCGCTCCAGGAAGCAGGCATCGTCACCAAAGTGAGCCCGGCCATGATCGGCAGCGACAGGGCGAGCGCCTAGCAGATCACCTGCCAGCCGCCAAGCCTGCGCGAAAGCCTGGCGCCTTCCGCATAGCCGAGCCCGCAGACGATGATAGCGGCGAGCATCAGAAGGTCGCCGATCGGCGATGCCTGGAACCCTTGAGCGAGAGCAAAGCCGGCGACCAGCGCGCTGCCGAGGCCGGAGAACAACCAGAACAGGGGCCGCGGACGCTCCCCGCCCCTGACGACGCCGAAAATGGCGGTAGCCAGCGGCAGGAGCCCGATGAAGACAATCGAATGCGCCGAGGTCACGTGACGAAGAGCAAGCGCCGTCAGCAACGGGAAGCCGACGACCACGCCCAGCGATACGATGGCGAGGGGCACGAGGTCCGCACGCTCGGGCCGCTTCTGGCGCAGCATGACCAAAAGCGCGACGCCCAGGAGCCCGGCTATGCTCGCCCGCGCCGCTGTAAGGAAGAGCGGATCGAAATCCGCCACCGCCACGCGGGTCGCCGGCAGCGAGCCGCTGAAGATCAGCACGCCGAGAAAGCCGCTGAGCCATCCTTCCGAACTCTTGTCCATGCACGGTCCTTTCGTCGACGGCAGGTTTCTCCCACTCATTGGGCTGGACGTTCCAGACATGGACCACTACGCTTCTACAAAACTGTACTGGGCATGGATGCAATACGGTGGACAACGTTTCCGTAGATGAAGGCACGCTCGTCGAAAAGGTCATGAGGGCTGTCCATACGCGGATCGCCAGTCGTGCTCTGACGCCGGGCGCGAAGCTGCCCTCCATTCGCGCCTTCGCCGAAACCATGCAGGGGTCCAAGTCGACCATCGTCGAAGCCTATGACCGCCTCGCCGCCGAGGGTTC